>Ga0208196_1002322_pt1 | contig 17864 bp, 18 predicted proteins | sample AD_JPNNA7_MetaG_FD_184443 | JGI IMG/M metagenome (GOLD analysis project Ga0208196, IMG submission 184443) | Active sludge microbial communities of municipal wastewater-treating anaerobic digesters from Japan - AD_JPNNA7_MetaG (SPAdes) (version 2) | ecosystem: Engineered > Bioreactor > Anaerobic...
ATAGAAGTCGCATGCTCGCGGTAGGATTCGAGCGCTTCTATTGCCTGCACGGTATTTTCATATAAATCGCGCAAATAAGGGGAAAGCGAGACATCCATTTGGATGGATTCCGTACGGGAAAGCGCAGCGATAGAATCACGCACAGGCCATATGATTCGACGCATCCTCGAGAATTCTCGCTTTAGTCCCTGAATGCCATGGAAGAACTCTTGGTCGCTTTCGGAATCGGAAGCCTCTTCGAACTGCTCAAGCCTATCTCCCAACATTTCCAGCACTATAAAATAATTGTCTACAATCGAGTCCAATAGTGCGTATAGCAGATAATCCGCGCCATGCTTTCGCAGCCTCCCAGCTCCAGACATTATCCGATCGCGCACGGCCTTAAAGCAGTCCCCCGGCTTCTCCTGGAAGGAAATAAGCAATTTGCCTTTAAGGACAAAGCTCACCTGGTCGTATTCTACAGAGCCATCCTCAAGAGCCGTTATCATCTTGGTTATCAGAAAAAGATAATCATCGTAATTCTCGAACTTTGGTCGATGCTCTGTATTCATAATATCTTCGATTACCAATGGGTGAATGCCCAACATTCCACAGAGTTTCTCCACGATCCCGCCCGAAAGTCCATTGATGTTTATCCAATTCACCACATCTAGATCGATTAGAGCTAGAAGCTCGCTTATATCCTCCGGAGTGCGCACAACGGCGCTTGCTTCATCGTAGGAATACAATGAATAAGTTGCTAGCGTGGGCTCAACATCGCCGATGTAGTGCGGAGTGCCCGGCGGAAGCCCCGCTGTTTCCACCGAGACACCGGTAAAGGGCAGCTTGGAAAGATGATGTTTCGGTTTTGTAGTTTTTGCTTTTTCGCCGCTTGGAAGGCCGCTTTCATTGAGGATTCTATCAGCGGTGATGCTCTCTTCGGAAACTGCAACATCACCATCGCTTATGCTAGAAGAAACTCTTGAGACTACGGCAGATTCGCCAGCTTCTTTTTTCTTTGAAAACCATCTCATATCTCATAGACTAGCCATTCCGAAGCATGGAAGCAAGCCTGAAAATTTTGAATAGTCTGACTAGGTAGGCCTATTATTCCGCTCATCAATTTTAATCTGTCCTTTTTTGCTTGGATGGACCCCTAAAAATCACCTCCCATTGCGTCGCTAACATTCCAAGCAGCATGAGAACCGACCCAATTATCGTGCGCAAGCTCGGACTTTCGGATAAAAGCAAAATTCCGCCGAGCGTAGCGAATACCCCCTCTAGACACATTATTATTGAGGAATGAGCCGGTGGGGCATCTCTTTGAGCCAATACCTGAAGGGTATAACCTACTCCCACGGAACCCAAGCCGCCATAGAGAATGGGAACCAGCGCTCCTAAGACCGCATTGAACGATATTTGCTCAAAAATAATTGCAGCCACAAAAGAAAAAACCGAGCACCAGGCAAACTGTCCAGCTGCTAGCTCGATGGGTTCCAACCGCTTAGCCAATTTGTCTATCACCAATACATGAAATGTCCAGAAAAGAGCACTTATGAGAACGAAAATGTCTCCTTTGTTGACTTTCCCCAGCTCATCCGGTGCGCTCAAAGTATAAATACCGATTACAGCAAGGATAGCTCCAACCCAGGTTGGTAAGCCTGTAGATCGCCCCCAAAGCATCCCCACAATAGGGACCAGAACCACATATAGCCCGGTCAGAAACCCCGCTTTACCAGCCGTCGTATACTGAATTCCTATCTGTTGGAGAGATGCCGCAATAAAAAGAAAGCTACCCGCCACAAGAGAACCGTACAAGAATTGCTTTTGGTTGACATTAGCAGGGCCTTCATCTTCATTCGGCAGGCTTTCCTCATCGGGCTCGGCTTTCCCAGTTGTATCCAAGCCTCTCGATTTATGCTTGCGAGCGTACATTATCAATGGGAGCAACGAAATGCTCCCCAACGCAAAGCGAATCGCATTGAATGTAAAGGGTCCTACATAATTCATGCCCACTCGTTGGGCAACAAATGCAAAACCCCAGATAATAGCCGTCAGCAAAAGCAATAAATCTGCTCGAATTGCGGTCTTGTTCATGGTATTAGATTCCTAGTCGATAAATGCCGCCATTGGCTCTTAACTCTTGGCTCCTAATTTTTAGCCCTCAAATCTTAGAATGCATTCAAAAGAGCAACACATATAAACCCAAGCCCAAAAAACTTAAGCCCTCAAGCCATATATACGCCACCATTGATATCCAATGTAGCGCCCGTAATAAACCCATCGTATTCGCTGGCAAGAAAAGCTACCGCGCGAGCAACATCCTCGCAGGTACCGGCCCTCTTTAATGGTATATCGCGTATCGTAGCTTGCTTTGATTCTTCGCTTGTGTGAAGGGCGTGAAAAGCCGAACCTAGAATAAAACCTGGCGCCACGGCATTCACTCTAATACCATAGGGTGCAAGTTCGGTGGAGAGTGCTCTCGTAAGAGTAAGAATTGCTCCCTTAGTCATCGAGTAGATTGCCGAACCGCCATGGCCGCCCTTTCGTCCAGCCAGAGATGCGAGGTTCACAATCGAAGCACTGCCTGACTTCTTCAATAAAGGTATCATGGCGCGTGTCACCAAGACATTTGAATCCAGATTTACAGCCACTACTTTTCGGTAGAAATCCATTTGGACTTCTTCTAGTTTGTGGCGCCCCACTAAATCGCCTGCATTATTCACAAGCACATCTAGATTATCCCATCTCTCGATTACAAAATCAGTTAATGCCTGGACACCTGCCTCTTCCGTAAGATCTGCCTGCACCACTTCTGCCTTGCCGCCAGAAGAGTGTATTTGCGCTGCAAGGCTTTCCGCAGACTCTTTGCTCCTGTGATAATGAATAATGAGTGCAGCACCCATATTCGCCAATTCCAAAGAGATAGCGCGTCCAATACCAGAAGCTCCCCCGGTCACTAGAGCTTTTTTCCCTTTCAGACTGTTCATGAAAAACTCCATAAAATGAATATAGCCAAAGCGTATTGTTAGTATAGATATAAGCCGAGGCTCATACAAGTTGAATAAGCGGTGAATAAAGGCTATCAGACTAGATTGGTTTTGTTATTCAGATGGCTCTCTGGAAATTGATCAATATTCATTAGTAGATTTCGCTTCTTTTTAATCGAAATTCTTTTGAATTGCACTTGACAAGCTCAAAAGATGCTTTATGATATGAAACAGGATTCCATAATGTGGAATTTTTTAGGCTGATCTCAGGGTCTATAGCATTTTTGAAATATATTCCAAACTGTGGAATATTAGCAAGTATTATTCGCCTTGAGATCGCTTTGAAGGATGAATGAGCTCATATATCAATTAGAGGAGGTGTTTGTTATGAAGAAAAAATTAATCGCTCTGGCCGCTCTTTTGCTCATTATGACAAGTTTCGCCATTGCTGCTCCAAAGTACAACTGGAAACTTGCATCGGTGCTGCCCGAGTCCCATCCAGTGCATCAAGCTCTGGTTTTCTTCGCCGATGAACTGGCACGCAAGAGCAATGGTGATATCAAAGTCACCCTTTTCCCTGCCGGTCAGTTGGGTCAGGAAGCTGATTACATCCAAGCCGTAAAAATTGGATCATTGGAATTCTCCAAAGTCTCGTCGGGTCCTCTTGGACAGTATGCTCCTACCCTTCAAGTCGTCTCTCTGCCTCTAATCTGGAGAGACCTTGACCATCAGCATAAAGTTCTGCAAGGCCAAGTTGGCAAGCAACTGATGGCGGATCTCGATAAAGCCGGCTTTAAGGGACTAGTCTTTATGGACGCTGGATTCAGATCGATTACCGCAAAGAAGCCTATCTACACGCCTGCTGATCTCAAAGGCCTCAAGATTCGTGTCATGCAGTCTAAACCCCTTATCGACACGATAAACGCACTAGGCGCAACGGCAGTTCCAATGGGTCAGTCTGAAGTCTACAGCGCGCTACAGACAAATGTCATCGATGGCTGGGAAAACAATGAGCCCACGGTGCTATCCTTCAACATGCAGGAAGTCGCCAAGTATTTCTCTTATACCCGCCATTCTTCCATTCCCGATATCCTCATAATGAATAAGAAACTCTTCGATGGGCTCCCCAAAAACATCCAGACCATGGTCGAAGAGACAGCTTTCGAGGCCATGCAGAAACACAATCAACTCTGGGGTGAAATGATCGACAAAACCGTTGCAGAGCTAAAAGCCAAAGGCATGATCTTCAATGAAGTCAAGGATATCACCGAATTCCAAAAAGCCTGCGCAGGAGTATGGAAGGAATTCGAGCCAATCGTTGGAAAAGATTTGATAGACGCTATCGTCAATACAAAGTAGTCCGCTGTATTGCCTGAATTCCAAATATTCTCTGCAATAACAAGCGGAAAAACAATGGGCGGTAGAATATCTACCGCCCATTTTTAGAATGAAAATAGATTGCTCTTATGCAGATAACGAGGGAGGCTATATGCGAAAAGACCTTTGGCGCATTGTCAATAGATTTGAACGGATATTGACAGGATTCATCGCTGTTTTGATGGTGATAGTGACAATTGTGGTATGCTGGCAGGTCTTCGATCGTTATGTGCTGCATAAGAGTCCCTATTGGGCTGAAGAATTCTCCGTGACCGCCATGATGTGGATGGGGTTACTAGGAGCTGCCGGCGCGGTATGGACCGGCAACCATATGAGACTCGAATTGCTCACCAAACACCTCCCTGCTCGTTTTGGATTGGTGTTGGAGATATTGATCGAAGGAGCAATAATCTATTTCTCATATTTTTTATTCAAGCAAGGTATTGAACTTGTAAGCGCAATGTGGACGAGCCAATTATCTACCATTCGACTTTCTATTGGTATTACCTACATTGTTATCCCTGTTTCTGCTGGTATCATGATTCTCTTTGCTATTCTCAAGATTGTGGAGAAGGCAAGCGGAGCAAATGCAAAATCTGACCAACAAGAAATCGAAAACGGAGGAGAAAATGCTCGCTGAAATTGTGCTGCTGGGATCCTTTATAATCCTTATACTCCTTGGTGTACCGATTTCCTTTGGTTTGGGCATTTCATCTCTGCTTTCTGCCTTTGCCGCAGGGCTGCAGCCAGCCATCATAGCTCAGCGTGTCGCCGCAGGCATGCAATCGTTCCCTCTCCTCGCAATTCCGCTGTTTATCTTAGCCGGAGCATTGATGGCAAACGGAGGGGTTGCCAAGCGAATGGTCGATCTGGCTTATGTCATCGTTGGTCCCTTGCCTGGTGGCCTTGCTATTGTCAATTGCATCGATTCTATGTTCTTTGGTGGAGTCTCTGGTTCAGCGGTCGCTGATGTATCCTCTACAGGGCCAATGATAATCCCTATGATGGTAGAAAAAGGCTATGATAAGGACTTCGCCGTGGCGCTCACCGTGGCTTCGGCAAGCCAGGGCATAATTATTCCGCCTTCCCATAATATGGTGATATACGCAATGGTAGCAGGAGGAGTCTCTGTCGGGAAACTCTTCTTGGCTGGCTACATTCCAGGAATACTATTGGGAGTTGCGCTTGCCATTGCATGCTATTTTATTGCGCTAAAACGCAAGTATCCATGTGAAAAACGCCCTCCACTAAAAGAGAGTTTGCACATTGTAGTCGATGGAATTCTCGCTCTTCTTTGCGCTGCCATCATAATAGTAGGAATTGCAGCAGGTATTTTTACCGCCACCGAAGCCTCGGCAGTTGCGGTTCTGTACGCAGCATTCTTAGGCTTCTTTGTCTTCAGAGAGCTCAAACTAAAAGATCTTTGGCCAATTTTCATGGATTCGGTCAAAACAACCGCGGTAGTCTTTTTCCTTATAGGCTGTGCTTCCGCTTTTGGTTGGATGATGACCTATTTACAGATACCGCTTGCGGTCATGAATTTCTTCTTGAGTCTGACAAACAATCGCTTTCTTATACTTTTGCTTGTCAACGTTCTTCTTCTCCTGTTGGGCATGGTTATGGATGTTGCGCCCCTAATCGTAATTGTCACGCCCGTATTGCTGCCGGTTGTGAAAGCAGCCGGAATGAGCGAAATAACCTTTGGCATAGTGCTCATGCTCAACTTGGGTATTGGACTAACGACGCCGCCAGTAGGAGCCAGCCTTTTTACCGGCTGCATGATAGGCAAGACAACCATCGAAAAGGTAAGCAAGGCAATGCTTCCACTATGGCCTGCGATGCTCGCGGTCTTATTCCTTGTAACCTATGTTCCATGGTTTACAGAGTTTTTGCCCAATCTTTTTATGAAGTGATCAGGCCATAGCTGATTGATTGAATGCCTACTAGCGCGCTACCAAGGGCTGAACTATAGACATTAATGCTTGCTTTATCATTATGAGGGTTGAGGCCACAATTTATGTGCACCCAAGTATCACAATCTTTTCATTTTCATATATATCTCTAGATAAAGCGCGGAGATAAGAATCAGCACAGAAGCAATTATTATCAACATAGGTACCCCGATATATTCCGCTGCGCCGGATAAAAGACTTCCCAATGGTATCGCAATCATGATAAGCATGGATAAAAGACTAAAAACCCTACCGAGCATTTCCTGCGGCACCGATTGCATTAAATAAGCCGAAAGAATGGTATTCATTATCGATACAAAGAAACTCAGAAAGAAGACATCAACTATGATGATAACCGTGAACGGAATCGTCACTGCGAAGAATGCAGGCATCCCCAATACAAAATAGCTAATAGCAGCAGCTAAAAGTGCCCATGAGAATATATGCAGAAGATTGAGAGAAGCCGCCCTTTTCCCAACATAGAATCCTCCCAGTATGGCTCCCAAAGAAATAGCCGCTGAAAAAAGGCTCATTCCTTTAGCACCAATTTTCAAAATATCTTTGACATAGATAACCTCTGAGACATTGAGAGGCGTAAATGCTAGATTGGTTAAAGCGCCGCATACAATTATGACGAAAATGATCGGTTCCTTCTTTACATAGACATAAGCCTCGCCAAGATCCTTGATCCCTGCCTTGACAGTGAGAGCGGATGTTTCGCGGACTTCCTTGACTCTTATGGACATTATGATAAAAAACGCAATAAAGAACGTAAATGCATCGATGAGAATTACATAGGGTGTTCCTATAGCCACAATCAATACGCCTGCAATGGAAACACCCAATAGCTCGACAAGAGAACGTATCGAGGAAAAATAGCCCGTTGTCTTGGCGATCAGCTTCTTGTCGATGATTTTAGGAATAATGGCACTAAGCGCTGGCATTGAAAATGTTTCCAGTGTGGAATTGATAAAAGTGCCGGTATAGATCATCCATGGCTCTATAAGCTTGGCAGCATAGAGAAGCGAAAGGGCTAGAACCACAAGCCCTCTTCCTGCATATCCGATAAGGATCAGCTTCTTATTCGATTTTCTGTCTGCAATCACACCAGAAGGTAAGGAAAAAATCAAATTAGGTAGCACATTGATCAAGAAAAACAGCGACATCGATAAGGCGGATTTTGTGATATCGTACACCATCCATCCAAACGCAATGGAGTCAAGCGAGTCACCAAATCTCGATATGAGATTCGCAAGCTGGAAAAGAGAATATTTAGGATTGTTTTTGAGGATCATAATTAATGAAGAGGCTTTGTTGCTCTCTGATTTTTCCATTTTTCTCTTTGCCTTTGCCTTGTTTCACCCTTATCGGGCTTATATCATATATCCGTGAGAACACATAAATATAGATCTAAATCAATAAAAATTGCATTAGAATTGCTGAGCAAAATGAAGAACCTTATGGATATAGGAGAATGGGAATTCAGCTTCATCTCTATATTGCCCCCTTCAAAGGAGTATCAATGCTAAAACCATATCTTATTTCGACACTATCTGGGGTTAGCTATCCTTTTCAACGCTTAGAGGAATTCGCAGAAAATGGCGAATCGCTCGAGGTGGTGATTCCCAATATTGAGCATGCAAAGCTAAGACAAACTCAAGGTATTGCCGCAGCGAGCATGGTGGTAGGTGCAAGCATATGTCAGCGCTACGCCGATTTTCTGCCTTTTCAAGAAATGCACCCTGAGCTTTCCCTTGGCGAAGGCATGACAGCGCTTGTTCCAGCAGGCGCAAAACTTTCAGCATGGACAGGACTCGAGAATCTTCTTCTTAAGAATGAAACAATAAATCCAACATGGAGCTTCAAGGATCGCGGTTCGCTTGCCTGCACTATTATGGCTATAGAGCAAAAAGAGCGAGCAATGGCGACAATTTCGACAGGAAATATGGGGCAGTCCGTAGCAGCTTATGGTGCACGAGCTGGCCTAAAGGTGATGGTCTTTCTGCCTGAGTTTGCACCCAAAGAAAAAATCTTGGCCATGGCGATCCACGGTGCTACAGTTGTCCGTGTGCATGGCGCAGATTACGGCGACATGAAAGATATGGTCATCGAGCTTGCTTCGAAGCATGGTGTTCGCGTTGCATCCGGAAACAACCCCATACGCGTGGAAGGCTATAAAACGGAAGCCTTCGAGCTTTTCGAACAACTAGATGGAGAAGTACCGGATTACATTGCCGTTCCCACAAGTGCCTGCGGCCATATCCGCGGAATCTTCAAAGGCTTCCGCGAGCTGCACCAAGCAGGCCTCATTGACCGACTCCCAAAGATGATCGTCGTTCAAGCCGCTACGAACAGCCCAATCGCCAGTGCAATAAAATCGGGAAGTCGCACCATGATTCCATTTCGGAATTTCACTACAATAGCAGAAGCTCTATCTTCGGGCAGACCACCTGGTGGTGAAGAGATAATTGCCAAGGCCTACAAATATGGCTGGCTTGCCGAAGATGCTGCCGAAGAAGAAATACTCGAAGCTCAGAATCAGCTCGCCTGCGCAGGTTTCTTTGTTGAACCAGCAAGCGCTACGACTCTTGCAGCTCTTAGAAAACTATACTCCTCGAGGACTATCGATGCGAAAGCACGCGTGGTCGCGGTGCTTACTGGTTCAGGGCTCAAGGATATCGGAGTAGCATCTAGGCATAAGCTCGATATAGTCGATACAGATATGAATGGGATCGAGCAATACATTTCAGCCGAAAAACTTTGAATTAGGAAAAAGGCAGAAGAATCATCGAACCGAGAGGTTTTAATACGGAGGCATTTTTATGAATGGAAAAGAATATTCAGGACTGCAACGAAGTTCGACCGATCTTTTAGAGATCATATTCAGCCGAAGAAGCATCCGAAAATACAAAGATAAAGAAATACCCGAAGAATTCTTAGAGACACTCATAAAGACTGGTTGCTGCGCACCCTCTGCGGTCAATAGGCACCCATGTCATTTCGTCATTGTAAGAGACAAGGAAACGCTGAAAGCCATAGCATCAATAGCTTGCTACGATAGAATGATAGCTTCCGCTTCTGCGTGCATCGTGATCTGCGGAGACAAAGCCATCCAAGGAACCGAAGAATTCCTTATCGAAGATTGCGCAGCAGCCACCGAGAATATACTGCTCGCCGCGCATGGGATAGGGCTAGGCGGCGTATGGTGTGGCGTTCTGCAGCGATCGGTTTTGCACGAGCACCTTGTCAAAGCGCTCGCATTGCCCAACAAAGTGATTCCTCTAGCTATAATTGCGCTGGGATTTCCTGATGAGTCGCCTCCTCTTAAAGAGCGCTACGATCCGCAAAAGGTGCATTGGGAAAAGTGGTGAAGGAAAACGGAACAATGACAAATACATTATTTGGATACATTACCAAAGAATCTATGGGAATAGATCAAATAATTCAATGCTTGGACGATGATAGGCTAAGAGACCTGTAAAAGCAATACACTTAGCTATATATGGGCCATAATCACATAACTCCAATTCTGGATCATAATAGGCATTATTTTCGCAAATTGCATTAGCTCGTTTCCCATTTTTTCTGCTGCAGTAGAGCCAGAAGCTAACAAAGGATACACAACATAATCATATTGTGAAACCACACCAAATGGCTCCGCAAAACAGGACAGATTTGATGTTGCTTCGTGCCCAGTGAGTACTAGAACTTTCTTTCCAATACAATCACTTAGAATACTAGCTTTGACACGAGCTTCTTCCGATTTTTCTACATAGAGTTTTCCGCTTGATAGGAAAGATGTTCCCTGAATGATCCAATCAAATTTTCTTTCTAAATAAAACTCTAGCCTGTCACTAAGAATAAGGTTGGTTACATGATCATATATACCTTGTGGAACATGAATAGAAATACCTTGGTATGCTGTTGATGTCTTGCCAAAGCACTCGATGACTCCCAGGTTATGAGTATATATCTCCCAGTTCACAGCGGGTTGGTTTGGATTTTTCGCGATTATCTCTGCAACTCTAGTGACCGTGCTTCCTCCATCTAAGAGAATTTTAATAGTCTTGTAAGAGACTGATTTCTCTAGCATATTAAAAATAAGATCGAATACTCCATTTGCCGTTTTTATCTTTTGTGTTACATAGAGATGGCGTTTCTGCTCGTAGGTTGAGAGATCTTGACAAAGTCCTAAGGACGAACCCTGTTCCGTGACAATTTTCCTAAAGAGTCTTGTTCCAATCTCTTCTTCATATTTTCGTATCTGGTTTATTATCCATGGTTCACTTGTATAGTTGATACCTACTTTATCTCTTATATAATCTTTGACGGTCTCCATGGGAATCATAATATCTGTTATTGAATCCACCTGAGCGCTATCGTATTGCTCCGAGAAAAGAGTAAGGAGAAGCATTATCATATCCTTCTTTTTTAATCGGCGCTTTAAGGCTTTCTCTCTTTTTAGGTTGTCAGACATTAGACTATCAGGCATATAATAAAGCTCCTCTAAAAACGCAATATGAGCTGTTTTGCAGATTAATACTAATATGCTGATAAAGGATAATATGCTAAGTCAGGATAAAAAGCAAATAATTAATTTTATTTGTGCGCTTCATTATTATAAAATATAATCAATTCTAAGGAGGATAGGTATATGATAAAGAAAACAGTAGTGCTTCTTTTGTCGCTATGCGTAGTTCTTAGCGCTGTCTCCGCCCAGAAACAAATCAAGCTTGTAATTGCAGGCAGAGACGGTGATTATGGTAATGCAATGCAAGTGGCTGTTGATGCCTATATGGAAAAAAATCCCAATGTAAAGTTCGACTTGCTTAAACTTTCTGGCAATGATTTGTATCAAAAGACGGTTATCGATTTAAAAAGCAATATAGGAACCTATGATCTCATTCTTATCGATGACCCGAAAGTCCTGCAATATCAACAATCAGGCTGGCTCGCGGATCTTGATGCATTATTAAGACAATCTGGGAAGAAATTGGATAATGATTTCATCCCCAATATCATCGATCTTTGTCGGTATCCCAATAATGCTAATGGCAAACTATACAGCCTCCCATTTGTCGGAAATGTATCGCTTTTTGCATACCGAACTGATCTTTTTGCAAAATATGGGCTTTCTGAGCCAAAAACATGGAGTGATGTTCTTGCTGCAGCCAAAAAGATTTCGGAAAAGGAGCCTGGAGTCAATGGTGTATCCTTCAGAGGAGTAAAAGGCAATCCTATACTTACAGCCTTCCTCCCAATTTTTTGGTCCTTCGGAGCAGATTTTATGGATGCCTCCGGGAAACCCATTGTCAATTCTCCTGAAGGAATAAAAGCACTTAATTTCTTTCTAGAGCTTGCAAAATATGGCCCAAAAAGCACACCGATGAATGATACTGCACAAGTTCGAGATGGATTACTTGCTGGAACGGTTGCTATTGCTCCAGAAGTATGGCCCGCCTGGTTAGGTAAAATAGATGATCCTAATGAATCAAAGGTGACGGGTAAAGTAAAAATAACAAAGCATCCAGGAGAAGTAAAAAAATCTTCACCGATGATAGGAATCTGGCACGTTGCAATCCCTGCTGCTTCAAAGAATAAAGAAGCTGCCTTTGACTTTCTCACTTTCCTGACTAGCAAGGAAACACAGAAGCTCATGGTGATGAAGGCAGGTCTACCCCCTTCTCGAATTTCTGTGTTTACAGACAGTGAAGTTCTTCTCAAATATCCGTGGTATCCTGCTATACAAGATGCTCTGGAAAATGGTGTAGCAAGACCTCGAACCCTCTATTGGGCAGAAATCGAGAATACTATGGGCGAGCTCATTCAAGAAGCTCTGATTGGCCAAAAAACAGCAGAACAGGCGTTGAATGAAGCAAATGCCAAACTAATCGAGATTTTAAAGCACTAAAATAAAGAGAAAACAGACCCGTGTTTTATTTTACTAAAATATGATTTTACAAAGTACGGGTCTGTTTTTATTTATCAGTAAATATTGATTTCTCATTATCGAGTAAATATACACTGAGGATGATACTACAACGGAGTCTTATAATCATGAAGTCAGCAACAAAGAAAAGAGGTAACGCAATTTTCTACTGGTTGATTCTTTCGCCAGCTCTTATTGTAATGATATGGCTTACTGTATATCCAATGATCACCGTTTTTCTCACATCATTCCAGAATTACAATTATATATCCGGTAAACGCGCATGGATCGGTATTGAGAATTACAAGAATATCTTGACAGATAAATTATTCTTAAAGTCATTCTGGAATACGATCCTATATTGCTTTTCTGCCACATTCATAGAAGTATGCCTTGGAACATTTTTGGCCCTCGTATTTTATGGCAGTTTTCGGGGAAAGAGCATTGTCACAATACTTCTTATACTTCCAATGATGTTGTCTACTATGGTTGTTTCAGCAGTTTGGAAGACTCTTTTCCATTATGATATTGGCTTTCTAAATCATCTGCTTTCTTCTCTTGGCTTACAACGAATCGGATGGCTAATCGATCCAAAAATAGCTCTATGGTCTATTATCATCGTCGATATATGGCAGTGGACTCCTTTCTCATTTATTGTGATGCAAGCAGGGCTTCTATCTATTCCACAGGAAATCTTCGAAGCTTCCGTTGTGGATGGAGCGTCATATCGGCAGAGACTCTGGCGAATAACCCTTCCCATTATGCGAGATCAGATTCTTCTACTTTGTCTTCTTAGAACAATAGATACATTCAAGGTTTTCTCGAAAGTTTTTGCATTGACAGGAGGAGGTCCGGGAAATGCAACTGAGACAACATCATTATTTGTGTACCGCGAAGCATTTCAATATTTCAATCTAGGGCGTTCTTCCGCAGCTTCGATGATAACACTTTTGGCAGTGATAATCATGTCAATCTTTTATCTTAGAAAAATGCTCAATCCAAAAGAGGCATAATAATGGCATCATATGTCACCACAAAGCATTCGCCGCTATTCCCCGTTCTAACAGCTATTATTCTTTTGATAACCTTATTTCCAATTTATTGGATTTTGATAACATCTTGTAAGACCCCTGTCGAAAATATATTGCCCAAACCCACTTTATATCCCCATACCTTTACTCTTGAAAATTACCAAAAAGTTCTTGTTGGAGGATCATTGCGAAGCCTTTTAAACTCAGTGTTTGTAACTGCGGCTTCTACAATCCTCTCTCTGGCGCTAGGATTCCTTTCTGCGTATGCTTTGGTTCGCTATAATTTCCCCATCAAGATTAACATAGTTTTCTTAGTATGGGTCATAATTGTGAAAATGCTGCCACCTGTTGTTTTGGCAGTTCCGCTATATGACATGTTTGCAAAATTTCGGCTTATCAATAACTTATGGGGTCTAATCCTTGTCTTTCAAGTCTATACCCTGCCCTATTGTATTTGGATGTTATATGGCTTTCTAAAATCATTGCCGCTTGAATATGAGGAAGCAGCGGAAATAGATGGAGCCTCTAGAATTCAAATTGTCAGGCTTATAGTATTCCCATTAGTACAAACCGGTGTTGTAGCTACCGCTATTTTTACTATTATCGTTGCATGGGATGAGTTTCTCTTTTCAATGCTCTTTATTCGAAATCCTCAATTTCAGACCCTCCCTTTAGCAATTGCAAGCTATATTGGAGAATTCGAAACGCTTTGGGGACAGCTTATGGCGATAAGTGTCATAGCAATAATCCCCATCATTGTTTTTGTTCGATTTGTCTACAATCAAATGACTAGCGCATATTCGCTTGGCCTTAAATAGATTAAGAAATGAAAGGTCACTAAAAATGGAGTTTTTACACATACTAAAAGAGAAAAGCAATAAGCTTCTTGTCACTGTTCATGCAGGATGCTGCAATACACAGCCAAACAGCCGCGAATCAATTGTTGCAGCATATAATTCACCAGCAGATATAGTAGAAGTAGATGTGCGAGCAAGCTTGGATAAACAAATCTTTCTAATGCATGATGAAAATCTCGATTTTCCAAGCTCGGAAAAGATTGCCATGGATAATCTGTCATGGAAAGAAATACAATATATTGTCAATTCTCGCCAACAAGATAATCTACTTAGCTTTGATAATTTTTGTGACCTTATTGAAGAACTCGATGGATTTATTCTACAGAATCAATCTCTAAAAAAACCTTTCTTTAACCTAGATATAAAAAGCATTTCAGTATTGCAAGCGATAGCTATAAAAGTTCGATCCAGGAAAATTGATAATAGAATAATCTTTTCTGGTCTTGATGAAGAAGGAATAGCATTAGCACACAATTATATTCCAGACATGGTCTATCTTTTTAATGCTGATACCTTCTTGTCAGAAGAATCGGCTTTGCAAAACATAGAGGATCGAATCGAAAATGTTTGCTCCATTGCTCTTCGGTATGGATGTAAAGGAGTCAATCTCCAATGGACAAAAGCCTCAAAAGAATTGGTAACTCACATTCATGAGAGAGGCCTTTTTGTTACGCTCTGGACAGTAGATGAGGAAAGTGACATGAAACAAGTCCTGCAATATAACCCCGATTCGATAACAACGAATTATCCAGACAAGCTCTTTTATTTAATGAAAAAACTTATGCAATCCGCAGAACTTTCTTGAATTGGGATTCTATAAATGGAGCTATTTTAGTTTTCTATCTTAAATGCTCATTTAGCAAATCTTTCGTAAGCCGACGTAGCTCGTCGCAGTTTGACCTTATTGAGCAATTCATGTTTATAGAACTTTAATATGGGATAGTCATTGTATCAGGGACTAATTCCCTATTTTATTAGCCACCAACATAATGGCATTGATAAGAAATCCGGAAGATGTCGCTGATTAATTTTGGAAAAATTATACTAATCCGAGGCTCTTTCAAAAACTCTCTAAGTGAAGTGTTTTTCTAATGCAAAGCGGGGACGAACCTTGTATAATGGAATCAGTAAAGGAAACCAGAAATAGAAGGAGTCCCTGCAATGAAAAGTAATACCAGAAGTCCTTAGCTCTTTACAATTGCTGCTACCCTTAGATTTCGATCTTCAAGAGGTGTTTGAATCCTATCTCACTAGAGAACACAAGGGCTTTCTTTCTCTATTGCGGGTGATTGAACCATGTGTAGAAAGCTTCTCTGAAGGAAACCAGCACAGGGGAAGGCCTTCCTATAGCGTGCTTCCCTTTCTTCGTGCAGCTTTAGCAAAGCGGTATTTCAAGATAGGTGCCACAAGCGATCTAAGGGCACGACTCTTAAGTGATACGAACCTCAAGCAGATCTGTGGATTTGAGAATATCCCTAGTGCAGCAAGTTTCTCTAGGTATATGAGCTATTTAGCAGACAATGCTTCTCTTTAAGAGAGTCTAGGGAAGATGGTGAAGGACTACTATAAGGATAAATCAGTGGATTCTGTTGCGAGGGATTCAACGGCAATCAGTGCTCGAAAAAAACCAGTCAATAAGAAAAAAGATGTGAAACCACTCCCGCAGCGCAAGAGAGGTAGACCTAAGAAATGACAAGAGCTAAAGAAAAAAAGCCTCACCGTACTCGAATAGCAGAAAGCCTTGCCACTTACAGAAGCAAGAGGACTATTGCCGCGCTCCTGTGCCTGGGGTTGCAAGAAGAACTCCCAAGGAAACTTTAGCTACTTAAAAAGGCTATAAGCTCCACTTAGATGTGACCGAAGAAGGGATTCCGGTATCGGCAATTATCACTGGAGCGAATGTCCATGACTCACAGTGTGCAATCCCTCTTGAGCGTATGACTGAACAAAGGATCAACTTTCGCTCCTCTCTTATGGACAGTGCCTATGATGCGAAGACTATCTTCCAGTTTGTACGCGATAGAGGCCGGATTCCGATTATCGATCATAATCCAAGAAGGAAAGACTCACGAGAGGCTTTTGATGAATCGACCAAGGAACACTATAAGAAGCGTTCAGTGGTAGAGCGAGCGAATTCCCACCTTAAGGATTGGCTCTTACCGGACAAAGTACTCGTTCGAGGGAGTAAGAAGATGAGCTTTGAGCTCATGTGTGGAGTAATCTGCCTTGCTGCAATCAAGATTCTTGAGCAGTTCATTTTACCCAGCCTCATCTAAAGACGAATAGCATAAACCATAGAAGCTCTCATGATTTATCGAAGGGAGAGCTATAAGCTCGTTACCTCGCAAAAAGTTCCTTGAAAAGCTTTTTTCTTATTCTTTTGTACTCGTTAATCCTTGCTTCATGATTTATCCTGCAAAATCCTGTCCCTATTTCTTGTTCTTACAATTCATGCCAGAATATTCTTGGACTTTTGAAAGAGGCTCCTATCTATAAGAAAAAACAGATTGTACTCGCCTTAAGATTGTCGAAGCGTATGGCTTAGATAGCAAACCTAAATAATTGAAATTGATTACATCAATGATATGTGGAAGCATCTATTGAATATTGGAGCATAGAGTACCAAGTCTAATAATCTAGAGGCTTAGCTGCAAGGCTCAAGTCTACATGGCAGTAGCCGCCAGGATTCTTACGTAGGTAATTCTGGTGATATTCTTCGGCTGGGTAGAAGGGCATGGCTGGCATAACTTCCGTAACGATGGGTTTTGAGTATTTCTTGCTCGCAGAGAGCTCGGCGATGATTTTTTCAGCTATAATGCGCTGCTCTTCGTTCTGATAGAAGATAACCGAACGATACTGTGTTCCAAAATCAGCTCCCTGGCGGTTGCGCTGCGTAGGATCGTGCATGCGGAAGAAGTGGCGTACAAGTTGGTCGTAGCTTATCTCGGTTGGGTCGAATTCGATGCGGAGCGATTCAGCGTGGCCGGTCGTGCCAGAGCAAACTTGCTCATAGGTAGGATCTGGTGTTGTACCGCCACAGTATCCTACAGTAGTCGAGAGTACGCCAGGCAGCCGACGGAAGTATTCTTCAGTACCCCAAAAACAGCCTGCCGCAAAGATGGCGATTTGTATTAAGTCAGTCTCGGCTTTCATAGGCGTATCCTGTGGACTAAATAAAGACACAAATGCGCTGCTCCTTATACATATTTTTGCCTTAAAATGGCTCCCTCATTTGTCTTTTAAGACATTCCGTTCATTCCTAATTATCCTGCTATTTGTCCAAAATCCCGTCCATCCTTAATTATCTTGTCATCCAGTCTAAAATCCCATCTATCTTATTGAAATCAAAAAATGTATTTTCATTGTATTAAAATAATCCAAAATAATGCTTTGCATTTAGAGTAATCTATTCTTTATATCATCTCATAAAGCTCTAAGATAATAGCTCCAACTGTCATGGTTGAAAGATCAGTTTCTATTTCAAATGCTCTTCGAGCCAATCCTTTACATCCTGATGAACCTCGTCGCGGTTGATCTCGTTGAGCACCTCATGCCTTGCTCCTGGATATAGGATCATCTTTACATCTTCGATACCAAGTTCCTTGTATCTCTGAACCAGCGCCTTTACGCCATCGTTCGCTCCGACAGGATCCTTTTCTCCTGCAATAATCAGTATGGGCAAATCCTTTGGTATGAGTTCTTGGTTTTTCGGATCAAAAAACTCCCATATTCCTCGAGCCATATCCAGC
>Ga0208196_1002325_pt1 | contig 17836 bp, 15 predicted proteins | sample AD_JPNNA7_MetaG_FD_184443 | JGI IMG/M metagenome (GOLD analysis project Ga0208196, IMG submission 184443) | Active sludge microbial communities of municipal wastewater-treating anaerobic digesters from Japan - AD_JPNNA7_MetaG (SPAdes) (version 2) | ecosystem: Engineered > Bioreactor > Anaerobic...
TCACATTCATTTACAACCTGTGTGTAAACACCGCTTGCATTCGGAGCATAGGCTGATAAATAAATTATTGCATCATCGCCGTACACGGGATCATAAAACTCAAAAACAATTTTAACATTATTAACGTGATATTCTATTGCCGGGTTTTTAGCGTTTGTCATTAAAAGTTCTTCCTGCGACCAACTGCCATCAAAGTTTGAAGTTAAGCTGTATGTATAGTAAACATTTCCCATAGACTCATATACCAAATGATATATCCCGTTATCTGTTCTTACCATTTTACGCTGGCTGTTGCTGCTTATGCCGGCAGTTGAGCCTGACATTAGATGACCTTTGTATTTTGCTGTCACCGACCCATTTGCTCCTGTAAAGACAACTGCTTTTTGATCATAACCGGTTGGATTTGAACCAACCTGCTGCAAAGATGCGTTTGTGTTTGTTACCCAATCCTGGAAAAAAAATTTACGATTACCAATTAAACCGCCAAGGTTTTTTGTTATACTTAGCGGCGAACGAATGGAATAATATGGTGATGTCGGAGAAACTTCTTGCAACAGAAATACTCCACCATAAGATTGAGTTGAACTGTTATCTAAGTATAACGGGTAAGAATATGTCTTAAACACATCTGACTGGTACCAATTGCCATTGCTGCTGTAATAAAACCACGGGTCTTTAAATTCAAAATCCAAACCCGCATATTCAACTCCATCTACAAGTGCCTTTAAGCTGCATTTTTCTGTTGATTGAAATCTTGATTTCATAGTTCTTTCTGTAGAAGGAAGAAAAGTAAAGCTATTGGTCAAAGCATAAACTGGTGGAATATTGGGGTTATTATATTCCCACCGATTTTGTTTTTCAGTGTTTCCGGTGCTATTCCAATTAACAGCAAATGGTAAAACATTTGTTCTGATTGTATATGGATTACCGTATATCAAATCTCTGTGATCACCTGATGCAATAGGATCGTAATGATTTTCATTAAGTATTAAGCTGCCATAGCTTTCTGAAGTTTCTATATGATTTATAAATGTAACCGGTTCGGGGTTAGAAGAAATTGTTTTAACAACGGACACTTCGATATATGAGTCAAGATCCACCACCAGTACTTTTAATTCAATTGACTGAGCTGCCGGCATAACAAGGTTATACTTATATTCATTATCATAAAAATAATACTGGCTTCCATAAATATTATAATAATTTTGAGGTTGTGAATACGATTGAACCGGAATCGGATTAACGTTAGGATTTATGAACCAGGAAATAGCATACTTACCGCTGCCGCCATTTATATCCGCTATAAATTCTGATGAAGAATTATAATTTAATGTGTTTACGCCAAGTATATTAACTTCTAATCCTTGAGGAATATACGATACCTGATTATAAACAAAATTTTGCCAGGGATATTGATTTATATTCCAGGCAACATCATGGTAAGTGCCGTTATATTTCATTACAAAATCAGGTGCGCTGGCTCCTCCAATATCAGTGCTTTCAGGGGGTCTAACTGACATACTGTATCCGCTTAAATAATTGCCGTTCTGATCAACCCTATATGTTTTTACTATGCTTACCTGCTGCCTGGGTAATATGTAATTTATCGGGTGGAAATTTGGATCTGTATCAAAAGAAAAGTAGTAAAAAGTATCACTGCTGCATCCATAATTTGGCACTATTGGGAAACTTTTTACTGGTGGATAATTTTTAACCTTTATAATAAATGGATTCGGATCAGTAGCGGCAAATTCATCCAAATTACCGGGTTGTGGGTTATGTGGATTAAAGCCCAGATGTCCCCAGCCTCTATTCAGCAAGTCAGAATATGAGGGACAAGGATTTTGTGCGTTAACATTGATTACAAGTACAATTAAAAATACTGCAATTGATAAAATATACTTTTGAAATTTCTTTTTCATTTTATTTACTCCTTTTTACCTGTTTAATAATATTATAAATGCTTTACTGCCATTTGAACCTACTGCTACAGCAGTCTTACCTTTCTGTTTAACCATTAAACCAATTTGACTTTGCGGATTATATGGCAATCCTATTTGTGCCCAGCTCATTCCGTTAAAATGCTTCAGTGTGTTCCTGTCCCCTGCTATTATGTAATCATTTGATGAGTTGCCGCTGATTGAACCTATCGCACCTCTGTAATTTGAACCAATATTACCTCCTATATAATTTTCCGGCAGTGACCTTACATAATTCCATTTATTATTTTTAAATTCATATAATAAGCTGCCACCTGTATATACTGTTCCGTTTTCATCTATCCAAACTGCAGCTAAGTCTCCATATAGCTTATTGAACAGTTCATTTTCACTTATTATCTCTGCATTTATCATTACTGAAAATCCGCTTGAATTACCTTTTAATACAACACCTTTTACTTCCTGAACATTTATACCTACAGCATATACTTCATCATCATTTTTAGCGTAAATATCTGTAAGCGGTAAGGTTGTCCCGCTTGTTACACTTGTCCAGCTATTCCCGTTGTAATTTCCGATTTTGCCTTCATTACCAATTACATAAAAGTTGCTTTTACTATTACCCCATATTTTATTTATTGACATAGACAGATTTGAAGGTAAACAAAATTGATTTATCTGAACTCCTTCTTTTATTATAGCTATCTTATCACCACCTGTACTTAACCATAATTCATTATCACTAAACACATTTATTGACCTTGATGGATATGGTATTAAGTTAGACTGACTACAGACCACTGGAAAATAAATTCTTTTTAGTTCCCAGCTATTTCCATTCCAATGAAGAGAATTGTAAGGTATTAGGTCGGCTTGTCCTAAAGAATCATTAATATAAATCTCACCAACTGCCCATATATCATTTTCATTTATTATTGCTACATCATACAACCTGCTGCTGTTACCTGTAAGCGGTTCGCCAAATTCAAATGTTTGATATGAAAAGTTGTGGCTTGTTGTGTCAAGTGTTGCAGAACTTAACTCATTGCTTTTATTGTTAGATTGCTCAATTGTTGTAATGAACTTGTATGTTTGATTTGGTAAGAGAGAATCGATATAGAACAATGAGTCTTGATTACTCAGGCTAAAAGTTTGATTTACTGAATCTCCTGATGGGTTGTATTGTGTTAGAGTAAGATTTGCAGGTAATGTCAAATCTTTGGTTGTTAGTTTTATCCACAATTCGGTGCAGCTTTTTTTGTCAAAGGATAATGTAAGCACAGGTTTTGTTTCATCCGGTGCTGGTGGTTCGGTTGTATTACAAGTGGTCAGAGTTAAGAGAAAAATTAAATCTAAGAAAATATAAAAACTTCTTTTCATTTTATTTTCTCCTTTTTACCTGTTTAATAATATTATAAATGCTTTACTGCCATTGAACCCAACAGCTACTACTGAATTATTTTTCATTTTAGAATTTTACTATTATCATTACAGACTTAAGCCAAATTCTTTCAATTTATTTTAAGCTTCGCACTTTCGTAAAAAAAAAACTGCCCTGTCAGACTGAGCCTGTCGAAGTCTGACTTAATCATCGTCATCCTTCGACTCCGCTAAGGATGACAGTTAGTTCTTAAATATTTTTCTCTTATCAAAATACTCTGTATGAAGTATCTCGTGAGCTTTATGAGAATTAGGCTCACCAAAGAATTCTCTATATAAAGTTATCACAGATTCATTTTCGTGAGATCTTCTGGTCTTTGCATTTTCGTCAATCTTATAAAGTGCTTTCACACGCTTAGCAACTTTTTCAGGTTTCTGATGGATCGGCTGACCGCCGCCGTTTATACATCCGCCCGGGCAAGCCATAACTTCTATAAAATGATGTTTTGATGTTCCGTTTTGTACTTCATCCAGAATAGGACCCACATTTCCGATTCCGTTAACAACTGCAATGCTTACATCAAGATCACCGATTTTTACGGTTGCTTCTTTAATTCCTGCCATACCGCGGATTTCTTCAAACTCAAGATGTTCGAGTTCAGTTCCGGTAATTTTAAAGTATGCAGTACGTAAAGCAGCTTCCATAACACCGCCGCTTGTTCCAAATATAGCAGCAGCGCCGGTTGATTCACCAAGCGGATTATCAAACTCGCTTTCCGGAAGATCATTAAAATCTATTCCGGCTGTCTTAAAGAATCTTACAAGCTCTCTTGTTGTTAATACAGCATCAACATCGGGCATTGCATCTGCAGAAAGCTCAGCACGGTTAGATTCATATTTCTTTACTGTACAAGGCATAATAGAAACAACATAAATATCTGCCGGATCTATTCCCATTTTCTTTGCATAATAAGATTTGAGTACAGCGCCTTCCATTTCGTGTGGAGATTTACAAGTTGAAATATGATCCAACACTTCAGGTCTGTTCATCTCAACATATTTTATCCATCCGGGGCAGCAGCTTGTAAACATCGGTAAACTTCCGCCATTCTGAATCCGGTTGATTAACTCTGTTGCTTCTTCCATAATCGTAAGATCGGCAGCAAAGTTTGTATCAAATACTTTTTTGAATCCTAATCTTCTCAATCCTGTTACCAATAATCCGGTAACATCAGTGCCGAGAGGCATATTATATTCTTCACCAAGAGAAGCGCGAACTGCAGGTGCAACTTGTGCGATGCAATATTTTTTCCTGTCATAAAGTGCGTTTGCAACTTCTTTAATAGAACTTTTTTCTCTTAAGGCAGCAGTAGGACAAACAAGAATACATTGCCCGCATAAAATACAATCGCTTACATTTAGTCCTTTATTATAGGGAGTTGTAACGATTGATGTAAATCCGCGTTTTGTAAAATCTATTGCACCAATTTTTTGTACTTCGTGGCAAACACGGACGCATCTTCCGCAAAGAATACACTTTGCAGGATCGCGCTCCATTGAAGCACTTGATATATCAATTGCATGACATTTTGTTTCGCCAACATAACGATGCTCACGGACTCCGTATTGTTCCGATAGGTCCTGAAGCTCACAGTTTTTATTTCTTACGCAAATCAGACAATCCTGCGGATGATTTTCTATTAAAAGCTCCACGATTGTTTTTCTTGCTTTGCGAACTCTTGGTGAATCTGTTGTAACCACCATTCCTTCTGTAACAGGATAAGCACAGGATGGTGTTAATCCTTTGAAGCCTTCAATTTCCACCACGCAAATTCTGCAGGCACCTGTTGGATCCAGATTTTTTAAGTGACAAAGTGTTGGGATTGATATTCCAACTGATTTAGCAGCCTCAAGAACTGTCATTCCTTCTTCTGCGTTTACTTTTATTCCGTTTATTGTTAATTGAACCATTTCTTCTCCAAAATTCCTTTTATCTTTTTGTGTCACCCTGAGCGAAGCCGAGGGGTGATTATCGTCGTCAGATTTCGATCCCGCAGGACGGGACAGGCACGCTAAGTCTGACAATAAGTTTTTAACTTTAATTTATAATTATCGCATTGAAGCGACAGGTTTCATAACACATACCGCACTTAATACATTTTTCATCCAAGATATAATGTGCCTGACCTTTTTCACCAACTATTGCCTCAGACGAGCATTTTCTAATACATATTCCACAGCCGGTGCAAAGCTCATTATCAATTGTAAATGTTAACAGTTCTTTACAAACTCCAGCCGAACATTTTCTATCATATAAATGTTCTTCATATTCGTGACGGAAATATCTTAATCCTGATAAAACCGGATTTGGTGCAGACTGTCCCAATCCGCAAAGTGATGTATCTTTAATAACATCAGCCAATCTTTGCAAGTGTACCATTCCCTTAAATCTTTGCAGCTGATCAAGTTTATTTCCATCGGTTCCATATCTTTTTGGTATTCGTTCAATTATTTCCAGCATTCTCTTTGTTCCTTCACGACAAGGGACGCATTTACCGCAGCTTTCCTGCTGGATAAATGTTAAAAAGTATTTTGCAACATCTACGATACAGGTTTCTTCATCCATCACAACAAATCCGCCTGAGCCCATCATAGCGCCGACTTCCCTAAGTGATTCATATTCAACAGGCGTATCAATTACACTTTCTGGTAAACATCCGCCGGAAGGACCACCGATTTGAACTGCCTTGAACTCTTTTTTATCGGGAATACCGCCGCCGATTTTGAAGACTATATCGCGTAGTGTTGTTCCCATAGGAACTTCAACTAATCCTGTGTTTTTAACATTACCGCTTAATGCAAAAACTTTCGTTCCTTTTGCTTTTGCTGTTCCGATTGATGCAAACTTTTGAGCGCCCATCATAATTATCGGAGGCACATTAGCAAATGTTTCAACATTATTTATTACTGTTGGTTTACCGAATAATCCTGAAATACTTGGATATGGCGGACGAGGTTTCGGCATTCCGCGTTTACCTTCAATAGAACCAATGAGTGCAGTTTCTTCGCCGCAAACAAATGCTCCCGCACCTTTTTTAATTTTTATATGAAGTGAAAAACCAGTGTTAATAATATTATCACCTAATATTCCGTACTCTTCGCATTTTCTAATTGAATTTTGAAGCCGCTCAATTGCAAGCGGATATTCTGCACGGCAATAAATGTATGCAGCACTGGCACCGATTGCATAAGCAGCAATTGCCATTCCCTCAATTACTCTGTAAGGATCGCTTTCAAGAAGTGATCTATCCATAAATGCGCCCGGATCACCTTCATCGGCATTACAAACCAAATATTTTTGTTCTGATTTTTGTTTGAGTGCAAGCTCCCATTTCTTTCCTGTAGGAAAACCGCCGCCGCCTCTTCCTCTTAATCCTGAATCCAGAACTTCTTTAATCACTTCTTCAGGTTTCATCAATCTCAATACTTTATCGAATGCCTTGAATCCGCCGTTTGCCAGATAAGCATCAATTGAATTGGGATTTATAACACCGCAGTTTACAAGAACAACTTTATGCTGGTGTTCAAAGAAAGGAACTTGTTTCAGACTGATTACACCATTTGATTTTCCGTGACTGCCGAGAAGTTTTTCTTTGAATATTCCTTCTTCAACCAATGTTGTTTTTATTAATCGCGGAACATCTTTAACTGTAATTTCCTGGTAAGAGATTCTGTCTTTACCCGGGAGTTTAATATCAACAATTGGTTCAACAGCACAATAACCGATACAGCCTGTTCCTTCAATCGTTGCTTCGATGTTTAGTTTTTGCAGTTCGGCTTCAATTGCTTCTTTTACTTTTGCGGCACCTGATGCAAGTCCGCAGGTTCCCATTCCAATCATTATTATTGGCTTATCGTGCTCTTCATATTTTAGTCTTTTACGGAGTGAGCTGATTTCCTGTTTACATTTTTCGTCGTGATGGCAAAGCGGACCTTCGGTACAGCATTGAATAAAATGCTCACAGGGCTTTTCTGTTGTATGCCAGCACTTTTCGCAGCAGAGTTGATTAAAGTCTTTCATTTCATTACCTCAGCAGTCTCAGTTTTTTTAACTGTCTGATATTTTTTTAAAATTTTTGGAATATCTTTAACGGTAATTCTACCGTGATAATCATCATTAACTAATATTACCGGTGCTATTGAACAAGCTCCGATACAGTTTACAACTTCGAGAGTAAATTTTTTATCCCGGGTTGTTTGTCCTGCAGTAATACCAAGCTCTGTTTCCAAAGCAAAAAGTATATTTGCAGAGTTTTTAACGTGACAGGCTGTTCCGCGGCAAACACGAATAATGTTTTCGCCAAGCGGAGTTAATCTGAACTGATTATAAAAAGTTGCTACACCATAAACACGGCTTAACGGAACTTTTACAAAATCAGAAATATCTCTTAAAGCATTTTCAGGCAAGTAACCATAAATGTTTTGAACGTCCTGAAGAAGGGGTATTAATGCGCTTCTGTCATTCGGTTGATAAGATTCAAATATTTTGCTATGCATTTTTTTTCCTTAAGTATTTCGTTTAGTCATAGCAATTGTGCATAGTAAATGCCAGATTATTTTAAAAAAAAGATGTTTTTAAGTAGAAATTTCAAATCAATAAATAACAATTAGCAATTATCTTTTCTTGCTTTTGAGAAGATAATTGTTGAAAAATGGAATACTATTGAACCTTGTTTACAATACTATTATATGGGAATTATCTTTGGTTTGATTTCAGTTTTGAATGAACAAGGAAGCGATCTAAGTCTTAAAATAATAAGCGGTATTTATTATGCCTTTTCCCACTCAGCTACTGCATCAGGAAAAGGTAAAAGACCACGGGGAATCGCTCCATCTATAAAGGAATTTATCACTCCGTAATTAACAACAGAAACATCCATCAATCTTGCCTGATTAATTCTTGTCTGCATTGAGCGGTGAGTTAGCAAACATCCGCCGCAGTGAACAATAAGTTTATACTCTGATAAGTTATCTGGTAAATTATAATTTTGTACAACATCTATCTTTAATTCCTTTTTAGTATAAGCTTTTAACCATTTAGGAATTTTTATTGAATCCTGGACATCATCAATGATATGATGAGTACAGGCTTCAGCAATTAATATTTTATCTCCGTTCTCAAGTTTATTTATTTTTTTCAATCCTCTAATAAACAGAGGAAGGTCGCCTTTGTGCCTGGATAAAATAATCGAAAATGTTGTAAACTTAATTTTATCCGGAATATCCTGAAAAATCTTTTTGAAAAAGGCACTATCTACAATTACAAGATCGGGATAGGATTTAAGGTTATTAATTGTTTTAAGCAGCTCTTTTTCTCTGCATATAACTATCACTGCATGCTCATCAAGTGCCTCTCTGATAATATGAACCTGGGAGAAAACCAGTTTATTTTTAGGTAAGGTGTTATCTGCTGGCACAGCCATAACAATAACATCACGCGCAGAAATAATATCATTTACAAGCGGCTTTTCACTATCCAGCGGCAGCATTCTGATCATTCTTCTTTTAAGCTCATCAAGTCCTGCTTTTTCTTTACAGGAAACTTCAAAATGTGTCAGCCGTAGTTCTTTTAATTCTTTCAGCAAAACCGGATTTACACCAAATTCAATTTTGTTTACCACCACAATGTAATTTATCTGAATCCTGTCAAGATAACTGAACAACTCAAGTTCTTTACTGTGGAGTGTATCGCGGGCATCAAGCACAACCAATGCAAAATCAGAAGAAGATAAAATTTTTATTGTTTCAGTTATCCGCTGTCTGCCAAGTTCACCTTCATCATCAATACCGGCAGTATCAACAATTACAACTGGTCCGTAAGGTAAAAGCTCGAACTTAGTTCTAAGTGGGTCAACTGTCGTTCCGGCAACTTCAGATACCTTTGAAACATTTTGTTTTAACAGCGAATTAATTAATAACGATTTGCCTACATTTCTTCTGCCTACGATTGCTATATGAGGGCGCGCGGAATCAAAAATCATAATTAGAGTAATTTTATTTTTCAGTTTTTTCAGAATAAAAGGACTGCTGACTATACTGCGGTGTCCTGATACAAATACTTTTATCCTGTCCCGGTTTCAAAAAATGTTCCATATAATAAATTAAATTATCTGATTAGAATGGTGTGTTTGTGTCTTAATATTATTTCACATTTGTTTAGTAATATCAAGTTTAACAATCGCTTTCTCTGTTTCAAGAAGTAAACAGAGCGGGTAAAATGAATGTGAATAAATTATAAAGATGCGAAATGTCTGAAAGAAAAATTATATCGCAAGTATTTCTTTAATCGAACTGATTATATAATCCGGCTGCTCATATTCCAGCAACTCTTTTGATCTGTATCCGTATTCAACTCCGCAAGTCAAACTGCCGGCATTTTTTCCGCACTGAATATCCAGCTCAGTATCTCCAACCATAATAGTTTTCTCAATATCTGCGTTAAGATATTTACAAATAATTATTAAAGGTTCGGGTGATGGTTTGTGAGGAATACCGTCTCTTCTTCCCATAACGAAATCAAAAAATTCTGTGAGATTAAAATAATCTAAAATTATTTCCGTCTGATCTTGTGCTTTTGTGGTAAGAAGTGAAACAAGCATACCTTTATTTTTTAATTCCTGCAGAACTTCCGTTACGCCCGGATAAAGAGCTGAGTGTTCCATTTGTTTAAGATATGTCTTTTTATATGAGTCTATATATTCATCAAAATCCGGTACTTTAATATTATAAGCATCAAATATTTCCCGGAAATGCTGCCCTATTTTAGATGCGAAATCTTTTTCATCAAGATTATGTTTTATTCCAAGCTTATCGAGTGTAATTAATGTGGAGTTAAATATTGTTTTGCTTGAATCAATCAAGGTACCATCCATATCAAAACAATAATGAATTATATCCTGAGTTGATTTGTTCTTAAGCTTTTTTTGTAGCATTAAACTATCCGTATCATTAAACTGAATTTTTTTCGATACTATTAAAATACTGCATTTGACTAATTGATAAGCAGATATTGATTTTACATTTTTCCAGTGAGTATAATTTTGCCATTTATTTTACTCTTTTTGAAGAACTTTTTACAAGTTACTTTATAAAAACACTAAATTTTTAAATAATTAAATGGCATAATAATTTGTATAATAACCAACATTTCAAAATAAAAAGGAGCTCAATATGAAAAAAACTTTTTTCTTTTTCTTTATTCTTTTTGGTTTAATGTTAGGATTAAATCAAAACCTCTTTGCACAGAATGAACCTGTCCTCTATTTCTGTGAAAAATATGGTAATAATGGTGAGGTGGGTGTAAGTGACAGATTTACCACAGGTTATTTAACTGTTATGGTAAAATGTGACTATGCTCTTAATCTTGAAGATGTATCTATACAGTTTGATAAGTATAATTCCAGAACCGGAAAATTTGAGTACTATAAGAAATTTAATTACTCAATTGAACCCGATATGAAATATGTTTACTTTGCAAAGAACTCAGAAAGCGATATGAAATTTGAAGAACCGGGATTCTATCGGGTGTTCTTGCTTGATGATGATGATAAAACTGTAGCTAGTGCTTTAATAGAAATCATTTCCAAATAATATTTATTTAAACCTTTCAAGCGGTACTTTATGTGCCGCTTTTTTTTAAAAGAAAAACTTTCCCTGTAATACATTAAATTTCCTATCAAAAAATACTGCATTATGTTAAAACTGAATTTAGGCTGCGGCAAGGATTTAAAAGAAGGATATATTAATCTTGATATTGTAGATTATGGCGGAAACCAGATCCACGATATAAATAAATTTCCTTATCCGTTTCCCGATAATCATTTTGATGAAATTTATGCTTCGCATATTCTGGAACACATTGAAAACTTTAACAGAACAATCACTGAACTTTACAGAATATTAAAACCAAACGGAATATTAATTGTTTACGCTCCGTTTTTTCTGAACACAAAATATTTCGGCGACCCTGATCACAAAATTCCTTTTTCAATCCGCACCTTTGATAATTATGAATACATTGGAAATCGAAAATTAAAGTTCTATGAAAAATGGAAATTAAATCACAGAACAAATTATGAAACAGGTGCTCAGTTTGAAGTTCTGGAAAAGAGATTTATTACATCTCATTTTTCAACTCTTAAATGGATGGATTTCTTTGTTAACATTGAACCTGTTATGTATGAACGGTTTTTTGCAGGAATCTTTTCACCCGAAGAAGTTTATTTTAAGTTAAAAGCTATAAAATAATTTTTGTCAATCCGTAAGATTAGCAGCTTATTTTTCGCTTGCTAAAAACTGCTGTTTATCACTTTAACAAAGCTCTGAATTTATTCCGGAAAACATCTTTTTATTTTGAATTGATAACTAAAATTAAATTTCATTAACTTTGCCCAATATTTTATTACAACAAAAAGAAGTGAAATGAAGACAATACAAAAATTAATTTTACCATTATTAGTATTATTGGTCATTTTTATAATCTATAAATTTTATTTCGCTAAAAGCGGACTCGGCTCGTTCAGTGATTTTGATCCAAACAATACCGCTGTAAAAGAAATCCGTGTTCAGTTAGTTGTTGACCGCGGTGTAACCAGACAAGGCGATAGTTTTGTTTTTTATGCTTCAGATAAAAACGGAACAATAATGATGATAAACGGAGAGATTGCTTTACCTCAGGGATTTGATTCTGCTGATGTAATTATTCTTAAGGGGCATTTAAGCGGCAGTTCTTTTCACGCCCACGAGGTTAGTTTAGATTAAAAATGAAGAAATTTGAGCTTGTATCTAATTATAACCCGTCCGGTGATCAGCCTGAAGCAATTAAACAACTTGTTGAAGGTGTTGAACGGGGAGATAAATTCCAGACTTTACTTGGAGTAACCGGAAGCGGAAAAACTTTTACAATCTCAAATGTTATTGAGCAAACACAGAAACCAACTTTAATTATTTCACATAATAAAACTCTCGCTGCACAGCTTTATTCTGAGTTCAGAGCTTTCTTTCCAAACAATGCAGTTGAGTTTTTTATAAGCTATTATGATTACTATCAGCCCGAAGCTTATGTTGTTTCCCGTGATATTTATATCGAAAAAGATTTTTCAGTTAACGAGGAAATTGATCGACTAAGATTAAAAGCTACAACTTCTCTTATTGAAGGCAGAAGAGATGTAATAGTCGTTGCAAGTGTAAGCTGCATATACGGAATCGGTGCACCGGATGAATATGCAAAACAGATTATCTTCATCAAAAAAGGAGAAAAGATTGATAAGAAAAAATTACTCCGCGAACTGATTGATATTTATTATGTTAGAAATGATGCTGAATTTAATCGCGGAACTTTTCGTGCCCGCGGCGATGTTGTTGAAATAATTCCTGCTTATCAGGATGAAGAAGCTGTCCGGGTTGAGTTTTGGGATAACGAAGTAGAAAAGGTTTCTATAATTGATATTGTAACCGGTAAAATAATCCGCGAAGTTGATTCAATTCCGATTTATCCTGCTAAGTATTTTGTTACAGATCGAAATAAAATGCAAAAAGCAATTTACAATATCGAGCAGGAGCTTGCTGAAAGGTTAAATGTTCTTCGCAAAGAAGAAAAATATCTTGAAGCTCAACGACTTGAACAACGAACAAAGTTTGATATTGAGATGATGAAGGAAATAGGATATTGTTCGGGAATTGAAAATTATTCGCGTCATATGGATTTACGCGCACCGGGTTCTCGCCCATCAAATTTGTTTGATTATTTTCCTGATGATTATCTCTTAATAATAGATGAATCTCATGTTACAATTCCACAAATCCGTGCAATGTATAACGGAGATAGAAACCGTAAACAAACATTAGTTGATTATGGTTTCCGTTTACCTTCGGCTCTTGATAACAGACCGATGACATTTGAAGAATTTACAGGAATGCTCGATCAGGTAATTTTTGTAAGTGCTACTCCTGCAGATTATGAACTTGAAAAAAGCGGTGGAGTTGTAGTTGAGCAAATTATTCGTCCAACCGGTCTGCTTGATCCTGATATTGAAGTGCGACCAATTAAAGGACAAATTGATGATCTTATTGCTGAGATAAGAAAACGGGTTGAAGTTAAAGAACGAACTCTCGTTACAACTCTCACAAAAAAAATGGCGGAAGACCTTTCCGATTATCTTGATAAAATAGGAATTCAGGTTCGTTATATTCATAGTGATATTGATTCTCTGGAACGCGTTGAAATCCTTCGTGATTTACGACTCGGTGAATTTGATGTGTTAGTCGGAGTAAATCTTTTAAGAGAAGGATTGGATTTACCAGAGGTTTCTTTAGTTGCGATAATCGATGCTGATAAAGAAGGATTTTTAAGAAGTGAGCGATCTTTAATGCAGACCGCCGGAAGAACTGCACGAAACGCTAATGGTAAGGTTATTATGTATGCTGACAAAATAACTGATTCAATGGAAAAAACTATCAGCGAAACAAAACGCAGAAGAAAAATGCAGAAGGAATACAACGAAAAGAATGGAATTGTGCCTGCAACGATTTATAAGTCAATGGAAGATATTCTTTCATCTACATCTATTGCTGATATAAGAAAGAAAGAAGTAAAAGAAACTTATGGATTTTCTAAAGTTGCCGAACCTGTTCTCAAGTATTTGAATAAAGAACAAAAAGAAGATCTGATTGAACAGTTAACAGAAGAAATGCACAAAGCAGCGAAAGATCTGGAATTTGAAAAAGCAGCTAATCTTCGTGATGAAATTCAGAAGCTCAGAAAGCTTGTTGGATAACTTTGCGGCTTAGCGTCTCTGCGTGAAATTTTTCTTCTTTACAAAACTCACTAAGAAATTTTTATTATTGAAGAAAATTCTTTCGGAATTATTTCATCGCCGTATGTTATCCTCTCCAAAAACAATCCTGATGGCGGAGCGGTGAATTTAGCAGGTTCATTTGATTTATTATTCAGATAAAACATAACATCTTTTTCAGATTTGTTTCCTCTTCCGATTTCAACTAAAACACCGACAATTCTTCTAACCATTTTCCAGATAAAATGTGAACCAACTATTCTTATCAAAATTAAATCACCTTCTTTTTTCATCTGAATATCATCAATTAAAACTTTGGTGGATTTCTCTTCAGGTTCATCGTCAGAGAAGGAAGCAAAGTCATTCATACCTAAAAATAATTTCGATACGGATTCCATCTTGTTAAAATCAAGCTTATCCTTAATCCACCAAACAAGATTTTTATTGAATGCAGTTCTTCTTATTGAAATCTGATAAATATAGCTTCTTGATTTTGCTTCGTGTCTTGAGTGAAAATCTCTTTTTGCTTTTTCAACTTCTAGAATATTTATATCGTGCGGTAAAAAATCATTCAATTTAATCTTAATTATTTCAGGGGCAAGCATTGTTTTTGCATCAAGATGAGCAACCTGACAAATTGCATGAACCCCGCTGTCCGTTCTGCCTGAACCTTGAAAATCAATAAAATCATTACCAAAAATTTCAGTTGCTGCTTTTATAATTGTTCCCTGAATTGTTTTTGCATTCTCCTGTTTCTGCCAACCTGAGTATCGTGTGCCTTCATATTCGATAAAAAGTTTAAATCGTGAAAAGTCTTTTTTTATTGAAAAATTTTTCTTCTTATCAGTATTCTGCTTTGGATTAAATCTTCTTTTATCTTTTACACGACTTTTCATTTCTTCATCTAAAAAATCTGAAAATACAATTGTAAATACAAAACAATCACAGATATTGAAAGAGTAAGCAGTGTGACAATAAATCCAACTTTTAAAAATTGCCAAAAGCCAATATTTATATCATATTTTTTCGCAACTTCAATCACAATTAGATTTGCAACCGCACCAATTATTGTAGCATTTCCGGCGAGCGTTGCAGATGAAGCCAGAGACAACCATAACAAATCACCTGCGGTTGATTTTAAAATAGGCAGCATCAGAATTGTGTATGGGACATTACTTACAATCTGCGACATAAATAAACTCAAAATATGCAGACCGGCAATTCCTGTAAAGCTTTCTTTAATTGGTGTGTTATTTATAAATTGATTTAAAACTCCAACCTTTTCTATTCCGTGCACAACAATGAAAAGACTTGCAAAAAATAAAAGCAAAACCCAATCCACTTCTTTGATAACCTGGGATGGTTTTATTTTTCCCAAAAGTAAAATAAGCGAAGCACCCGCTAATGCAATAAGCGGAATAGAAATATTAAAAGTATGATGAAAGAAAAATAAAACTATAATTCCTAAAAATATCGGAACAGAAAACTTCATTGATTTATAATTGTAATCCAGATCTTCTCCCTGAAAGACAAGATTATTCTGAACCGAAAACTCATTTCTGAAAAACAATTTTATCATCCATATAATTACAAACAATCCAAGCAGAGATATAGGAAGAAGATGAAGCATAAAATGCAGATAAGGTATTCCTGAATTTATTCCGATTAAAATGTTTTGCGGATTTCCGGTAATCGTCATTGCACTGCCGATGTTTGAAGCAAGAATTTCTGCAATCAGATATGGAACAGGATTTAATTTTGCAGAGCGGCAAATCTGAATTATTACAGGCGTAAACAGCAGAACAACAGCATCGTTAACAAGAAAGGCACTTGCAATTCCGGTTATAAAAACTATTATGCTTAAAAGCTGATTGCGGCTTTTTGAAAGAGAGATTGTTTTTTGTGCAATCAGTGTAAAGAATCCATCAATTTCAAGAACTGCAATTACAATCATCATTCCCAGTAAAAGAGCAATCGTATTAAAATCTATAGCTGTAATTGCTTCTTCAAATGACAACACTCCAAATAAGATCATCGCAACTGCACCAAAGAATGCCGCCGATGGACGATCAATATTTACTTTAGGAAAACGGGTATAGATTATACCCAGAAAAGTTATAACAAAAATTATTATCGCAGTTGTTGTCATGCGGAGTTTAACTTATCACTTAAGGATCAGTTTCTCTTCGGCATAATCAAACTGAGTTTCATAAACCCTTACTTTAACAGATGAAATATTCGGAGGCAATGATGCGTTCTTAATTTCCGATAAAAGATAAGTGCAGATGTTTTCAACTGTTGCTAAAAAGTTAACAACAACTTTTTTAGAATTTATTTTTTCTAAAAACTCAATTACCGGCTTATCATTTTCATTAACCATAAATGAGTGATCGAGTCTTTTTATTACGGGATTTAGAATTTTTTCAACATCGTAAAAATCAATTACCATCTGGTTTTTATCCAATTCACCTTCAAACTCAACAATCATCTTATAAGAATGTCCGTGAATATTTTTGCACAGACCAAAATGTTCGGGAAGTCTGTGCCCCATTTCCCATCTGAATTCTTTTGCTATTTTCATAAATCTTATTATTATAATTTTAGTTTCGTTAGATACTTTTAATGACTTCTTTATGAGAAACTACTCTTCCGGCTTTTGCATCTTTCAATCCTCTTCTGATAGAAGCTTTTTCTGCTTCGGAAATCTCATCTCACCAGTCAATATTTTTATCCCGTTCTTTTAGAAGTTTTATTTTATGAATAATTGATTCATCTGAAAGACTTACAATCCAGTTTATTATCTCAAGTTTTTCACTATCTAATTTCATCTGATTATCTCCGCTTAATTATTCTAAATGAAAAATATGCTTTACACAACTAAAACACAATGAACTGTTACACTCCCCTAGTTTCAGGATGCCATATAAACTTGTGCATCTGAAGCTGGAATCTGATATTTAATTTATCTTCCAATATCCAATTAACCAATTGAACAGGTTCAAGTTTTCCGAAAACAACTGAAAATAAAATCGTGCATTTCTTTTCAAGATTATATTTTTTCATAATCTCAACTGACCAATCATAATCTTCCCTGTTCCCGATTACAAATTTCAATTCATCTTCAGGTTTTAAATAATTAATATTCTCATAAAGAGTTTTCTTTAGCATTCCGCTCGACGGACATTTCAAATCCATAATAACTTTTACTCTTTTATCAACTTCTTTTATTGACAAACTTCCGCTTGTTTCCAACAAGACTTCAAAATCTTGATCACAAAGCTGCTTCATCAGATCCAGACATTCTTCCATTTGAAACAACGGTTCGCCACCGGTGATTTCAACAAGTTTACAATTATATTTTTTTACTTCAGAAATTATCTCCGGAATTGTAAAGTCTTTTCCTTCATAAAAAGCATATTCAGTATCGCAATAAGTGCAGCGCAAATTGCAATATGTTAATCTCACAAAAACACACGGCAAACCGGCATAAGTGCTCTCGCCCTGGATTGAATAAAATATTTCATTGACCTTAATCATAAAAAGTGCGTTTTTCAACAATTTTTCAATTATTTTTCAGCAAAGTTACTAAAGCTAAGTTTGACATCAAACGAGCCATTAACTATATTTGGCTCTCAAATTTTGAAATTAAGAAGTCTAATTAGT
>Ga0208196_1002334_pt1 | contig 17776 bp, 16 predicted proteins | sample AD_JPNNA7_MetaG_FD_184443 | JGI IMG/M metagenome (GOLD analysis project Ga0208196, IMG submission 184443) | Active sludge microbial communities of municipal wastewater-treating anaerobic digesters from Japan - AD_JPNNA7_MetaG (SPAdes) (version 2) | ecosystem: Engineered > Bioreactor > Anaerobic...
CGCTTTGCGGAGGGATGCCGCCTACTGGGACGGCAGGGCCCGCTCTTTTGCCAAAGCCACCGAGACCGGCTACCGTGATCAGCTGCTGGCCCTTATGAAACCGGAGCCCGACTGGACGGTTCTGGACATGGGATGCGGAAGCGGCACGCTGGCTGTGCCGCTGGCCAAACAGGTGGCTTGCGTCACGGCAGTGGACTTCTCCAGTGAGATGCTCGACGTGCTTCGGAGGCGTTGCCAAAAAGAAGGCATCTCCAATATAAAAACGATTCATGGCAGTTGGGAAGATGATTGGCACAAACTCGGCATCGGCACTTACGATACGGTAATCGCATCTCGCTCTTTAGTAGTTGACGATCTTCAGTCCGCCATCTTGAAGCTCAACGCGGCCGCGAATAAGCGCGCCTATATCATCACCATGTCCGGTGGCGGTCCATACGACAAGCGCCTTTTCGAGGCCATCGGCAGGCTCCATGAGACGGGCGCGGACTACATCTATTACTACAATCTGCTGTATCAGCTGGGCATCCGCGCGTATGTCTCCTTCATTAAAGAGATACGCAACCGGACTTACGAAAGCCCTGAAGATGCCCTTACGTCGCTGGAGTTGATGTTCGGCGACTTAACTTCCAGCGAAAAAGAAAAAATGGCCGCTCACGTCAGGCAATATCTGATTTCATCCGGCAATTCATGGAGATTCTCCTACAGTCAGCTCATCCAATGGGCGGTCATGTGGTGGGAAAAAGACTAAAGATGAAGGTTAAGAAAACCATAATACCCATTTTATCAGTTGCACTGTTTCTCACGATTGGACTGTCCTTAACCATCGGGAAATACCCTCTGTGCCTGGCAGATATTTGCGGGTATTTATTCTTTAAGCTTACAGGCACAGGCAATATGGACACCAGGCATTGCGAGCTCGTGTCGAACCTGCTTCTAAATATCCGTCTGCCCCGCATTCTGGCGGCCGCTCTGATAGGCGCATCACTGGCCGTGGCCGGCGCCTCCTTTCAGGCCATGTTTGTAAACCCCCTCGTTTCGCCATCCCTTTTGGGTGTACTTGCCGGCGCATCCTTCGGCGCGGCGCTGGGCATGGTCTTTTCCGGAAATTGGTTTTGCGTACAGTGCCTGACCTTCCTTTTCGGCTTTGTGGCTGTGGGTATTGCCGTGGCTATCGCAAAAATGCACAAAGGCAATACCATCCTGCTTTTGATCCTAGGCGGCGTCATCAGCGGCGCTGTCTTTACGTCTTTGTTATCCATTATCAAATATATCGCCGATCCCGCCAATCAACTGCCCGCGATAGTTCAATGGCTTATGGGGGGACTGTCGCTTGTGGATTACAAAACATTGCTGGCCGCGGGGATTCCTCAGCTTGTGAGCATTGCACTTGTGATACTCTTTTCCGGGTATCTCAACGCCCTGAGCATGGGCGATGAAGAGGCGCGCTCTCTGGGCATACGCGTGGAAAGAATCAGGCTGTTTCTCATTTTTCTGGCGACGATGATGAGCGCACTGACCGTGGTTATTGCGGGAATGATCGGCTGGGTCGGCCTTATCATCCCCCATATTACGCGGATGCTGGTGGGACCGGACAATAAAATTCTCGTTCCCGCAAGCGCTCTTATCGGCGCCATTTACCTGATTGCCGTGGACAATTTATCAAGAATGCTTTTCGTTGTGGAAATTCCCATGGGGATCGTTACGTCACTGGTCGGCATACCGTTTTTCGTTATCATATTAAGAAAGGCGCAAAAAGGATGGGCTTGAATCCGCTGATTAAGATAGACGCGATCTCCTTCGGCTATACGCAAAAGGCCGTGCTGACCGATATTAACCTTTCCATCACAAAGGGTGAGGTTGTTGCTGTACTCGGCCCCAACGGATGCGGCAAGAGCACACTTATCAAGATCATGCTTGGTCTTCTCCGTCCGGATGCGGGCCGCGTTTTGCTAAACGGCAAAAACATCCGGAAGCTGGATACCGGATATCTCGCCCAAGAGATCGCCTACGTCCCGCAGATCCACAAAAGCTCCTTTCCATATACCGTTTTAGACGTCGTCCTGATGGGCAGGATTCCTCACAAAACATTTTTTTTCCGCTACTCAAACAAGGACCTGAGAATTGCCCAAAACGCACTGGAGAGGCTTTCCATCCTGCATTTGGCGTCGCGGGCCTATACGGAAATCAGCGGGGGTGAACGCCAGCTGACTCTTATCGCGCGGGCGCTGGCCCAGGGCGCAAATACATTCATCATGGACGAACCGGCCGGCGGCCTCGATTACGGTAACCAGCTTAAACTTCTCGATCAGATCGTCAAACTCTCTCGTGAAGGATACACATTTGTTAAAGCGACCCACTCCCCGGAGCACGCCCTGTGGATAGCGAACCGTGCCGTGATGATCAAAGAAGGCAAGATTGTTGCGGACGGCCCCTGCGACGACGTCATCAACACGGAAAACCTGTTCCATCTGTATAACGCCAGAGTCAACGTTTTAAAATTCAACGATGGCCCATTCAACGTCTGCGTCCCACAGACAATTTGCGGCTGCATGGACGCCCTGGACCACTGCAATTTATCAGTATTGGAAAAAAGTCAAAAGGTGATGCAATGTCAATGAAATCAGTTGGGGTTGCAATATTATTTATAAAGGCCCCATTTAAAAAATAACGCCACAAGAAAGGATACAAATATGGAAATTCTAAACAGCATACTCGAGAGCATCAGTGGCGACGCCCCTGTACTGGATGTAAGAAGAGGTCTCACCTGGACCGCCGTTGTAAGCAGACGGGTCGGGCTGGCCTCAAGCATGGTCGAAAAAACGGGATGCAACCATGGCGAGGGAGAAAGCCGAGAAGGTACTTTCACGGAAATGACAGCTCTGGAGCTGGCCCGCTACTGCCACGATAACGACACCACCAGGGCATCTTTGGGGCTTGCCGCTATCAATTCCCTTCTGGAGATCGCCCCGGAGAGCTACGGCGCGGTTGACGGACTCAAAATCGCCCATGATCTGGGAAAAAACAAGAACATTTCCATAATCGGCCACTTCCCCGATATGGAGGCACTCTCCGGAATAGCCCGGAACTTCTGGGTCATCGAAAAACGTCCCCGGCAGGGAGATTATACAGAAGAGCAAGGAGACAAGCTGCTGCCCCAATCGGACATTGTCATCATCTCCAGCACGACTCTTATCAACCATACTCTCCCGGGCATTCTCGAGCGATGCCGTAAAGACAGTGTGAAGATGCTCCTGGGCCCCTCTACGCCGCTGTCCCGAACACTTTTCGATTACGGCCTCGATGTGCTGGCCGGAAGCGTGGTCACCGGGAAGGACACGGTGCTCAAATCAGTCAGCGAGGGCGCATCTTTCAGGCAAATAAAAAAGACAGGTGGTATCAGGTTTGTCTCCATCGTCAAGGATTATGACGACATCATCAGGAGACTGTCCTGAGCTGATGATTATTTAAGGAACCTGTTTATGAAAACACGTCATTCGTTTTATCTATGGACTCTTGTCATTTGCGCCGCGCTTTGGGCGGCCGGTTCAGCCCAGGGAAAAGAAATAACAGACATGTTTGGAAGAAAATATTCCATTGCTGAAAAGCCGTCGAAAATTTACAGCCCCTCGCCGCCCTTGAGCCATCTGCTCTATGTGATCGACCCTTCCATGCTGGCCGGGCTGACCTCTCCCGTTCGCGAGCATGAAAAACCCTATCTAAAAAAGGGAGTGCTTTCCCTTCCGGTGCTCGGCGGCTGGTATGGCCAGGGCAATACACCAAATATTGAAATGGTGTTAAAGGTCAACCCCGAGCTGATCATCTTCGCCAGGTTCGACACAGTCTTCCATTCCAGAACCAATGAAGAGCTCGTGAGAACCCTGCCCATCCCGGTAATGTCAGTCAATCTTTCTACGCTTTCGGATTATCCCGACGCTATCAGCTATTTGGGACAGCTGCTGGGTCGTGAAGCCAGAGCCGGCAAGCTGGCTGCCTATGCCAAAAAAACGATTGCCGACATGGAAGCATTCAGAGCCTCGATCGGTCAGGGGGATACAGTATCCGTCTATTACGCGCAGGGCGTGGATGGACTTCGTACCGAATGCGACTCATCAATGCACGCTCAGTTAATCCCCCTGGCGGGGGGCCGCAATGTTCATTCCTGCGTTGCACGCAGCAGCTACGGCATGGAAAAAATTTCCATGGAGCAATTACTGCTATATGATCCGGAGGTTATCCTCGTATTTGAAGAACCCTTTTACCGTAGCGTCTTTCGTGATCCCCGCTGGCAGCGTCTGCGCGCCGTGAAAAACAAAAGAGTGCACATTATACCGAAAGAGCCGTTCAACTGGTTCGACCGACCTCCCTCTTTCATGCGGCTGCTGGGCGTCAAGTGGGTTGCCGGCTGCCTTTATCCACAGCGCTGTCCGTTTGATATGGTTAAGGAAACCCGTCTTTTTTTTAAACTTTTTTTTGACATTGACCTGACTTTGGAAGGGGCAAAAAATATTTTGGGTGGTAAATAGAAAAAGAACGTCGGGCGATAGCCATCATGCCCGGCGGTAGCGAACCTTCTTCATCTTGTACATCATCTTGTCAGCGACGGAAATCATATCATCCAGTGTTGTGGGATTAAGCGGATCATAGACGGCATAACCGATGCTGATCGCCAGCTTAAAACTGGCGGCCTTCCTTACGTTGAAATTATTGATCAAACGGTAAAAACGTAAAAGCAGTTTTTCCATCATTTCTTCATCCGCATCAATCACCAGGATGGCAAATTCATCGCCGCCGATGCGGGAGATGATGTCGGATACACGGAAAGTGCGTGTCAGGATTTTCGCGGCCGCGATCAGGGCGTGATCTCCTTCTTCATGCCCCAGCCGGTCATTGATGTCCTTCAAACCATCGAGGTCGGCAAAGAAAAGAAGCAGGCCTTTCTTTGACCGCTCGGCTCTTCTAACTTCTCTGGTCGCGAGCGTGAAAAAACCACGTCGGTTATACAAATCGGTCAGCTGATCCGTCAGGGCCATCGCTTCGAGTTTTTTTTCCATCTCACGACGGCGCGTTATGTCTGCACCGAAAAGCGCCAGCCTGGCCACTTTCCCGCCGGCATCACATACGGGATAAATCACATGATCGATGAACCTTTTGTTGATAACTCCCTCAAAGCGCGCGGGCTTGCCGCTGCGGATGATATCTTCCACTTGTTTTCTTCTTTCACTGGCGATGTCCGCCGGCAACAGCTTGTAAATATTCCCACCGATAATATTGTCCAGTCCGACGCGCATGCGCTTGGCAAAAGTTTCGTTCGCCGCAATCACCGTGCCGTCAACCTCGGCCAGCAGCAGCGATTCTGTAACTGCATTTAAAAGAGCGCGCAGATTACTTTCTTCCTCGCTAAGACATTGTTCATACTTTTTATTCTCGGACAAGTCGCGGACAATGCTCAAAAGAATCCTGTCGCTTCCGAGCACAGCCCCCTGCGAGCTGATTTCCACAGGGAATACCTGACCGTTCTTTCTGCGATGAACGGTATCGAAAATAACAACATTGGCGGAAACTCTGTCACTGCGGGGCGTAATCCGCCCCCGAAAATCGGCTGGATTCAAATCATCTATCGTCATTGATTTGAATTCATCCATACTGTACTGATAAGCTTCCAATGCAGCCGTGCTTGCCTCCAGAATCCTTCTGTCACTGTAGCGCACGGCAAAAATAATATCAGTGGTGTGGCGCAGCAGGAATTCGTAGCGTCTGGATAAATCTTCCGCATAGCGCGCATCGTCCACTCTGCGGATTGCTTTTCTTCTGTCAGGCATCGTCATAGTATTTTTCACTTATAAAAAAAGCTGTCCTGGACAATTTTCAGTTTTCCTGCAGAATCCTCGCTGCACCGCTGAATATCCGCTCATCCTTTATCATGAGCGGGCCAACATCAACCGTTTGGCGCAAGCAATGAATCATCTTCCAGGGGCCGTCCGGGGTTTTTCCCTTCCGCCGTCCTTTCTCAAATTTCCTTCTATTTATATAACATTTACACACTCTTTTCAACAAGACCTCCTGGACATGAGAGCTTTTCATCGCCACTCAATTATTATCTTGAAAAAGCGCCCCCTTTCCATTACAGATAGTCCAATAAAAGAGGATCCGATGAAATACCTTGATAAACAACATGTTACGGGACATTTATCTTTTTTCGCCATCGTCATCGCCGCTTGGTTAATTTCAGCCTGCGCCGGACTGCCCCGGGAACCTCTCATGAAATCCCCGCCTCTTTTTTCCTGGCATACAAGCATTCCTTCCCAGACCGGACAGGTAATTCTGGTGGCCGAAGAAAGTTTTCTTTGTTTTACTCTTACGAGGGTTTACTTTCTGGAAAAAACAAACGGAGAATGGACACAAACGATGGAACCACTCAGGGCCGTTATTGGTAAAAACGGTTTTGCCGCGCCGGGTGAAAAGCGTGAAGGGGACGGCAAAACGCCGTCCGGCCTTTTCCGTCTGGGCACGGCCTTCGGTTATCCGGAAAAGGTCGATACAAAAATGCCCTACCGTCAGGCTCTGGATGACGATATCTGGATTGATGACCCGGACGCCGCCGATTACAACCGCTGGATGAAAAAAGAACAAACGAAGGCAAACTCATACGAAATACTCAAAAGGGACGATCCTCTTTACGAATACGCGATCGTCATTGAATACAACACCGACCCCGTCATCAGGGGCCACGGCAGTGCTATCTTTTTGCATATCCGGGCTGCGTCCGGCGAACCGACGGCAGGATGTGTCGCCGTATCAAAAGAAAATATGCTCCGGCTCCTTTCCCGCCTGGACTCGGAGAAAAAACCTGTAATCCTGATCAATCCTGATCAATAAATCCGAAAGGAGACAACCAATGAACATGAAAGCATTCTTTGCTTCTTTATTGATCTTTTTGACACTCACTGTCATATTTTTCCCATCATCGGCGAGAGCCGGCGAGCGTCCCGATACCTTCGTGGATATAGAAGAGATAATCCCGGGGGTTCTGATGGACATCCGCTACTACGGGGAGCACAACTTCGTCGGCGCCCGTGTTGACGGCTACCTGGCCCCCAAATGCTTCCTGACGCGCGAGGCTGCTAGGGCTCTGGCGGAAGTGCACAAAGACCTGGCACGCCACGACCTGACTTTGAAAATTTATGACTGTTACCGGCCCCAGCGTGCGGTGGACCACTTTGTACGCTGGGCGCAGGATATAGATGATACCAGGACTAAAAAGGAATTTTACCCCACAATCGACAAACGAAATCTCTTTCGCGACGGCTATATCGCCAGTCGTTCCTCCCACAGCCGGGGAAGCACGGTTGATCTGACCATTGTGCCCCTGCCTGTGCCGCCCGAGCCGACTTACACATCGAAAACTCCTCTGACTGCCTGTTTCCTGCCGGCGGGTGTACGCTTCGCGGACAATTCTCTGGACATGGGCACCGGGTTTGATTGCTTCCATGAAATGTCACACCCTGAAAATCAAAACCTGAGCCCTCAGCACAGAAGCAATCGCCTTCTTTTGAGAACATTGATGGAGAAGTACGGCTTTAAGTACTACGACAAGGAATGGTGGCACTTCACGCTGGTGAACGAACCCTATCCAGACACGTACTTCAACTTCCCGGTCGAATGATGAAGATAAAGATACCTCCTTTTTTACGCTCCTACGGTTTTTCCATTGTTCTTGTCGCATCGATTCTGTTCGGGGCCGTGCTGGGCATTGTTTTCAAAAAAGATGCAGCCCTCTTCAAGCCCTTGGGAGACGTGTTTTTAAACCTGCTTTTCACCGTTATCGTTCCTCTGGTTTTCTTTTCTATTTCCGCCACCGTCGCCTCGATGACCGATTTGAGAAGGCTGGGGAAAATCCTGGGTGTCATGGTCATCATCTTTGTGGCGACAGGCCTTGTCGCCTCGGCCGTGATGCTGGCCGCTGTTTTGGTTTTTCCTCCTGCAGCCGGCATTCATATCGCCATGCCCGCAGCGCCGGAACTGACGACCTTCAGTGCGGCACAGCAGTTGGTGCGCGCCTTTACCGTGCCTGACTTTCCCATGCTTTTGTCTAAAAACAATATGCTGGCTCTGATTGTGGTTTCGATGCTTGTCGGACTGGCCGCCTCTGCCGCCGGTGAAAAAGGCAGGGCCTTTACCTTGTTTTTGGACTCCGCCAAAGAAGTCATGCTGAAGCTGATTTCTCTGGTGATGTATTACGCGCCGGTGGGCCTTTGCGCGTATTTCGCCTACCTGGTCGGAGTTTTCGGGCCGGATCTTTTGGGTTCTTATGCGCGGGCAGTGGCGATTTATTACCCGACGGCGCTTGTGTATTTTTTTCTCGCCTTTACACTCTACGCGTTCGCCGCAGGACGAACGGCCGGCGTCAGGACCTTTTGGAAAAATATCATTCCGCCATCCGTCATGGCTCTGGCCACCGGCAGCTCGATGGCGGCAATCCCCGCCAATTTGCAGGCGGCGGATAAAATCGGCATCCCCCGCGATATCAGTGAAGTCGTTATCCCCGTCGGCGCGACGATTCACATGGAAGGCTCATGCCTGGCCGCTGTTTTGAAAATAGCGTTTCTTTTTGGAATATTTCAGATGCCTTTCACCGGCATGGAAACGATACTGACCGCCCTGGGAATCGCCTTGCTTACCGGCGTGGTCGTCAGCGGCATACCGGGCGGTGGCACTATCGGAGAGCTTTTAATACTTTCTCTGTACGGATTCCCCCCTGAAGCTTTCCCGCTGATTACGATGATCGGCACACTGGTGGATGCGCCGGCCACAATGGTCAATGCCGTGGGCGACAATGTCTCGGGCATGATGGCGGCCAGGGTCCTGGAAGGTAAAAACTGGATGGCACGAAAAAAATCATGACACCCAGTTTGGTTAAAACAACCATCCACTTAGCTAAAGAATTTCGGCAACTGCCCTGACCCAGCCCGCACTGGCCCCTTTTATTTTTACCGGAAAACAATAAAACTTGAACCCTGTGGCAGGAAGAAGATCGAGATTGGTTAGCTTTTCTATCTGGAAATAGCCTTTTTCGACGCCGGCAAAATGACCTTCCCAAATAAGCGAAGCGTCCCCTGTACGGCTGTAATCCACAGCCTGGGCGGCAAGTGGACGGTCCCAGCTCCACGCATCTGTGCCGACCACATGCACACCCTGTTCAAGAATCCACAAGGTGGCCTCGCGGCCGAATCCGCACCCCTTGACCAAATAGTCCGCGCTCCCCCAGTAGGGGGCAGCACCGCTTTGGGCCAGAAATGCATCTCCGGGCCCCAGTGTGTGGCCGATTTCATCGAGCCTCTTGTGCACATCTGCGGCCGTTATATTATAACCGTCGGGCAGATCGGAAAAATCAAGCTTCACACCGTTTGCCACACCCCACTCCAGCGGAAACTCGTCAATCGTCATCGCTGGTTTACCCCGATCCTGCGTGGGATGGAAATGCCAGGGCGCGTCCATGTGCGTGCCGCAATGAGTAGAGAGCTCCAGAAATTCAATCGCCCACCCCATCCCGCCGGGTAAATCTTTCCGCGACAGCTCCGGGATAAATGCCTTCATGGTTTCCGCACCCAGCGCATGATCGATATAGACTATCCTGGGAATCATTCCCGGCGGATCACACGGCAGATCGCTTTCTATGCTTACAGACAGATCGATGTAACTGGGCATAATGGTTCCTATTCTTTCTCTTTAAACAATCCCTCCACGCGGTCCAGCACTTCTAGCTGGTCCTCCCTGAGTAATTTTCGGGCCGCCTCTTTGCCGACTTCCACCGCAATGCTGCCGGCATTTTCCTGGACAAAACTCTCCAGAGTCGCCAAATGTGGACGAGTGAGCCGGACGAGGGGTTTATTGGTGGTGCCGGTTACTTTGGCGTCAAGCTCGATCCGCTGCTGCTCGTTAAGAAGCGGCCTCATCGCGATATCGGCAAGCTTTTCAGGCTCCACGTATTTTTTCACGTTAGGATTTTTGATCGAAGCATCAATTTTTGAGGCGAGAAATTTACGTACCGGCTCGTTGACTTCCCCGGGCAGCAAAAGCTCGAGATTAAGATCGGCCGCTCTGGTTTTCAGGTTCGTCTGGCCGTCAAAGAAAAAGTCCGCGTCTTTGAGTCCGAGCCTACCGTTGGTGATTTCCACCAGAGAGGCTTTATAGCGAAGATCCATACCGCTTCTGTCCGAGTCTTCCCACTTCTGGGTATCTTTCAGAAATCCGATATACGGGCCCAGGTAATCGCCCAGAAGCGGCACTGCGGCAATGGCGTTAAAAATCTCGATGCCGGTCAGCTCTCCTGACGGCAGAGCAATCTTCAAGATGGCCTCCGGATCCATGAGTCGGGTGGATTTATCAAACGGAATAACTTTTCCGGTCACATCCAGCTTGATATTAAAGCTCCGGACACTGCCGGACTTCATCGGGCCCACAGACCTGGCACCCAGATTCAGTCTCAATCCTGCCTCGTCGTTTGCCGTCAGATCCTGCGGGTCGATGAGGATATCATGTACCAGTGCGGTGAGCGCATAGATCTGGATTGTCTGGTCATACACCCCGTCATAGTAATTGAGAGTGGCATCTCTGATGCCGATCTCACCTATGGAAATGCGCACAGGAATATCGTCGGCTGAAAGCGGCGCCGCCGGTTTTTTTTCTTTCTCTTCCGGCTGGTCCGATTTTTTGGTCTGGAGCAGATCATCGATATTCATCACCCCTGCCCTGTTTTTCGACAGATTGACAACCGGCTTGTATAAAACCGCTTCTTTTAGTTCGACACGGCGTTTCAAGAGGGGCAATATTTTGACCTTGAATTTAAATGAATCCATCGACACAAAGACATCCGCAGGGTCAACCGGCTTACCTTGAAGATCATTGAGTTCCCGAGGCGTTTTGAAATTCGAAACCGTCACCTTCCCCGTTTCAATTCCGGAAAGAACTGAAAAAATACTCACATCGATTTTTTCAATGCTGACCTGGCGGTTGAGCGCCCGCGACATCTGCGCCGCAATAAACTCTTTATCAACCTTGACATAAATCAACACACCCGCTGCAACAAGCAGGACGATAACCAATGCAATCACCGCACCGATGGTGAAAAACAGTTTTTTAAACATAACCGATACCACCCCTCATTTCCTGGTTTACGAAATTCCAAATGAAACTGACGTCCGGCAAATTGGTGCAAGTATAGGGAATAACCACCTGCTTGTCAATTCGGCGGCCCGGCGAATTGCCCCAAATAAAATGTTACCGAAATGTGCATAAAAAGAGTAACGCTGACTCATGAACTGCTGTTCCCAAACAAGAATTAGCGGAGTTATTTATATGATTATGCAGGCAAAGTGAGATTATTGCGAGACTTTGTTGAAACGTGATAAAGAGGACGTCAAAATAAAATATCGATAAGATCTGCCACCCTAAAGTATTATAAATCGAGCTTGTCAAATTATATTTTTTCGCATCACTTTTCCTTCCTTCCTCATACTTTAGCCAACTGCACGGCTCGAAAATCGTTAATTTTTTCTCATCATTCACGAAAACGATTATTATTTTTTTTATTGAATCATTACCGACAGCGCCCGAACAGCCAGGATTCCTTTATCTTTGGTTTTCCAGATCCATTTCCCCGACCTTTTTGTAGATAATGTAGTGAATCTTCATGCAGGTCAAGATGAACTAACTTCCCCGGGCCGGCTCAGGCGTACAAGCCGCCCCTGAAGGCTGCAATGCTTCTATATTCAGTTGTCAAAGACCCAACCTCAGAATAAATACTATCGCGATGGATAACATTCTTTCTTTGGTTATTTCTTACGCCTTACGGCAGGATAATCATATTCGCCTATCCAACATATGATTTAGATTGTATTGGCATAATCATTGATAAACCTTCTACTAAAAACATGTTATTAGATATTATTCGGTACGTCACCGATATTCCCGCTTGTTTTTTTGGCCTGTTCTATCGTGCCTATAACTGCTTGGGTCTTATATAGACTTTGTTGATTAACATCACTCAAAGATGCATCTTTTGCTGAAATCAACATCACATTAACGGATACCCTTGTGCCATTCAAAATATCGTTGATATCTTTCCCTTGATGTCGTGGGAAACAAATACACAAAGAATAATCGGTTCCGCCGTAGGATATTGTTTTATCGAAACGTACTAAAGCTTTTCCATTATCCTCATCTTTAATAGTTCCCACAAATGGGCCTGTTCCACATTCAGAACCAAATTCCCAAGGATCACTAACAAACAATGCCATTCTGGAACCAATGAGATTCTTCTTGCTCATATCAATACTCCCTCACATCAAGTATTTTAACGAGAATATCTCCTGTAGCGGTTCGTTCCATACCTCCACCCGGAAGAACTTTACCTGGCTGCACCTCAAAAGGTTGCACGCGACTTGGGGGAGACAAATTTCCTACAGGAACTTCCATAGTAACACGCACTTCCGGTTCTTTTGGAAGTCCCAATCGCTCGCGGGCACGTTTTGCAGTAGTGTTTACAGCATCAGAGACATGATGAGTTCCTTCACGTCCTCCTCTAAGTAGGCAAGTCTCACGCGTAGCCTCCAATTCGGCCCGTGACATTGCACGTTGAACAACTTCTGTTCCATTCTTTGCAACTGCCTCCGCCTCTCCAACGGCTACCTTGCTTCCCGCTTTTGCCGTTTGCTCGACAGCCGCACTGCCTGTCCTTGCAGTTTTGAGCGCATCTGCAGCTGTGTCTGCCGCACGATAGGCTTTTATTCCCGTCGCAACACCACCGGGCAGAAATGGAACAACTGCAGCGGCAGAATCGCTCACAATCCCCACAGCATCGACAATTGCGCCCGATACATTGCCCGTTTTGACATTATAGGCAAAAGACGCAATGCCCATACCTATGTTGATCAAATCCCAGACCGTATCCGCCGCATGCCCATCCGGATCCACATACTTCATCGGATTATTCCGAGCATACGCATACCGGTTCAGATCCTGTGGATCATAGATATCGGAAACGATCGAATCCGCCGTAACAAACCGGCCCATCATCGGGTCGTAATACCGCGCAACGGAGTAAATCAGGTTGGTGCGCCCCCTTGCGGTTCCACCTGCCGGGTGCGGTTGCCGTTGGGATCGTATTCAATTTTCAAAGAACAAATGGCTAAAGCATTCTAAAGATCCTGCAATGGATCGATTATTCAATCCGCGACTTCAAAGTTTAAGGGTATGCCGGCCGGTTCCCTTCTTGCATTCTTAAATTACTTTTTTCTCTTGACGGGAACATTATCAGGATATTCTTCTTATTTTTCTCAACTATTTACGCCGATCGAAACTTGACAACTTAAGGTCCCTCCATTGACTCGCATGGTTTTTCTTTGTCCAATTCATTCATATTCGTTCATCATTTAGCTTATATAGCTGGCTGGGCCATCAAGTCAAATTCAGATGAAATATCTAGTTCGCTGTCAGCTCTCATAACTTCAAATCCAGACACCCCCCTATTAAATCGTACATTTATTTTAGGTAAACTTTCTGCTACATATTTCAGAAATTCAACCCGTAATATGTATTTTCCTGGTGGTATTTCTAATTGGGCTGAATCGGATATGCTTGCTATTTCTATATTTCCATCCTTAGTCTCGAACGGAACTTTAAACGCACGTACACAGTTGGTTGGTAAAGAAGGGACTTGTTCGTTAATAAACACATTCACTTGATGATCCCCATCTTCAGCCAAAGCCCTAAAAGAAACACTGCCCGGCCTCCAAGAAAAGCCCTGTGAAAAATTACGCTCACTCCAATCATTAAATGGATTTCCTAATGAACTCAGAAATATGCATAGCTGAGAATACGATAAATATATTTTAATTTCTGCTTTCGCCATTATTCCGTCACCTTGATCTCTATCTTCGCACCATTTGGGAGTCCACGACAGGCATTACCAATACATGCTCCTGCTGCCATATTGTCTTTTGGATTTATTGCTCTTACACTGGCACCTTTGCCGCCCTCGCTAAACATAGCAGGAGGGTATTCATCCAATTGCTTTCCTGGTACTCTATCCATCCCACCAGTTGAAGCTTTTCTATTAGCAGGGGCACCTTCGCGAGAAATCGTTAATACATCAGGGTGCCCAGCTTTTTGCGCATCAGCGATATGATTTGCTGCTTCACCATACTTCGCTTTTGAAATTTGTACATTCTTTGCCGCAGTCTCCGCCCCTCCAACGGCTGCCTTGCTTCCCGCTTTTGCCGTTTGCTCGACAGCCGCACTGCCTGTCCTTGCAGCTTTGAGCGCATCTGCAGCTGTGTCTGCCGCACGATAGGCTTTTATTCCCGTCGCAACACCACCGGGCAGAAATGGAACAACTGCAGCGGCAGAATCGCCCACAATCCCCAAAGCATCGACAATTGCGCCCGATACATTGCCCGTTTTTACATTATAGGCAAAGGACGCAATGCCCATACCTATGTTGATCAAATCCCAGACCGTATCCGCCGCATGCCCGTCCGGATCCACATAGATCATCGGATTGTTCCGGCAATACGCATACCGGTTCAGATCCTGTGGATCGTAGATGTCGGAAACGATCGAATCCGCCGTGATAAACCGGCCCATCATCGGGTCGTAATACCGTGCACCATAGTAATACAGATTCGTCTCCGGATCAATCTCTTTGCCGGTATACCGGTAGTTCGTCACCGCCGTGCCGGTGAAGGAGCGCATCGTGCCGTAAGGCTCATATGCCGTCTCTTCCACTTTGGTGCCACTGTTATTGGTCATTACTGTGGAACTATTTAAATGATCCTTGTGATAATAGGAAACCTCCGTGCCCCTGACCTGCGCCACTTTCATATCTGCCGCGCTGATATATTTGGTCACCACGCCGTCTTTCACTTCATAATCGGCATTGACATAGTAGGTTGTGCTGTTGCCTGTAGCCTTCTTTGCGCGCTTGCCTGTTTCGTCATACGTAAAGTCGGATACGGTTGTATTCGACCCTTTGGTATAGGTGATTTTGGCCGGCATGTTGTCCATGTTGTATATAATCGTCCGCGTACCGGTCACGGCCGTGTCTGTAAAGTCCGGACCGGCCAGCATATTGCCGTTGGCGTCGTAACTGAAGGGCACGGCTGTGCCGCCGTTGAACGCAATGGCTGGAAGAATTCAAGAATTCAGGAAGAATTCAGGGGACATAACACTTATTTCGAAGAATTCAGGGGACATAACACTTATTTCGTCCTTCCTGCCGAAGAATTCAGGGGACATAACACTTATTTTGTCCTTCTTGCCGGTTTCTTCTTAGGGCCAGGCTTTTGCCGTTGTAACAAACGTCCCGTCAGTTTTTCAATTTTCCGCACAAAATCCTCATTGCCTAGTGGACGCCCCGTTTTTGTCGCCTTTCTTAAATGATCTATGTCCTCTTTCCATTCGATCCTCTCCTCCAGATAGGCGCGCCAGTTTTTTACCAAACCGTATAGATTTTTACTTTTTACCAAAATATCTTTTTTAACGACACCAACATGGTATGCCGCTGATGACCATTTATACTGCCACGCATGCTTAACCATGCCCGCAGTAACAGGATTGTTTTCTACATAAGACACGGCAGCCAGTAAATGCCGTTCATCAAGAACGCATGAACCAAAACGCCCCTGAAATAAGTAACCGCGTACATCATCTCTAAAATTCTTCATTCGGGTATATCGCTTGTGAGCCTCGCCGAAACCCCTGGCTAAAGATTCTTCCGTATAGGGTACCGCAACAAAATGAACATGGTTGGTCATCAGGCACCAGGCGAGAATTTCTAAATCATGTCTTGCGGATTCTTCTTGAATATATTGTAGATATTGATGCCTATCTTCATCGCTACTGAAGATTGCAATGGAGCGAACACCTCGCTGTGTTATATGATGAGGATAACCTACGACAACTATGCGTGATATTCTTGGCATGAATTGTTTCTATAACATTTGCTGATGCCAGTCAAACTAATTAAGTGTTATGTCCCCGGAATTCCGCGGAATTCCGTCTTTCACTTCATAATCGGCATTGACATAGTAGGCCGGTGGTTTGCAGGGCCGGCTCAGGCGTACAAGCCGCCCCTGAAGGCTGCAATGCTTCTATATTCAATTATCAAAGACCCAACCTCAAAATACTATCGCGATGAATAACATTCTTTCTTTCGCTATTTCTTACGCCTTGCGGTAGAACAATCATGTTCGCCTATCCAGCCTATAACCACGAATTGCCGAGGATAAAGATTCGATCTTCTCTGTCACCGAGGCGGGCGTTTCCTACGGCACCTCATCGGTTCCGAACTTCCATTTGTCATGCGTTACGATTATCTCTTTTATTTCATCCACATGAAACGGTACGTTGTCATAACCCTTGACTTGAGTTATATACCCACTGTTCACAACAACTTGATCATATCGTTTCCCGTTACAGAGGATAACCGACACGACATGATACCCCATGCCCGTTTCCGGTTGTGCCACTAAGCAATCAATCCATTTATCTGTAAGCTCGATCATCTTGCCTCCTATCTCCTATTGTACAGGTCTGGCAGGTCTAACGCTATATGGTGGAGCACCGTTTGGGAAGATCACTTCGCTTCCACTGCCACCCATAACGGGTTTAGGGCCTTCAACCCACGTACCCGCCGGTGGCGTGACCTCATAGTATGTATTTCTTGGAATTTGTGGATCAGGGAGATTATAACGGGATGGAAGCTGGGATTTGGGCAAAATACCTTCACTTCCCGGTGCTGTGTATGTGCCCGGTTTCAGCCCACCTTCAGATGTCACTTTACTATATCTTGGATGTCCAGATTCGTAACGGATGAACTTCTCCCCCGGTGTAGTTTGCCGCAAAGTACTGGGTAAATTCTTTGATGCTGCCTGAACCTCCTTAGCCACCTCAGCAGTCGCTCTCGCCGCCTGTCTTGCGTTCTTCACATACTGAACCCCGGCACCAACTGCCGCCCCGGCAGTATCGCCAACAACAGCACTTGCCGCAATGCCGGTTTGTATATGTAATACTCTTCCAAACGCATCATTAAGACCGCTATTCGCTTGTGCCGCTCCCTTTGGGTCTATAAGCCATAGTGCACCTATTGCCGGCCGGGTAAAGACATAGGCGAGCCCCGTTGCGCCAAAGTTCCCAACAGCGCCGATCGTACCTGGTATAGCATCAAACCACGCATACCCGTCCGGATCCACATACTTCATCGGATTGTTCCGGCAATACGCATACCGGTTCAGATCCTGTGGATCGTAGATATCGGAAACGATCGAATCCGCCGTAACAAACCGGCCCATCATCGGGTCGTAATACCGCGCACCATAGTAATACAGATTCGTCTCCGGATCAATCTCTTTGCCGGTGTAACGGTAGTTCGTCACCGCCGTGCCGGTGAAGGCGCGCATCGTGCCGTAGGGCGCATATGCCGTCTCTTCCACTTTGGTGCCACTGTTATTGGTCATTACCGTGGAGCTGTTGAGGTGATCCTTGTGATAATAAGAAACTCCTGTGCCCTTGACTTGCGCCACTTTCATATCCGCCGCGCTGATGTATTTGGTCACCACGCCGTCTTTCACTTCATAATCGGCATTGACATAATAGGTTGTGCTGTTGCCTGTAGCCTTCTTTGCGCGCTTGCCTGTTTCGTCATACGTAAAGTCGGATACGGTTGTATTCGACCCTTTGGTATAGGTGATTTTGGCCGGCATGTTGTCCATGTTGTATA
>Ga0208196_1002338_pt1 | contig 17741 bp, 12 predicted proteins | sample AD_JPNNA7_MetaG_FD_184443 | JGI IMG/M metagenome (GOLD analysis project Ga0208196, IMG submission 184443) | Active sludge microbial communities of municipal wastewater-treating anaerobic digesters from Japan - AD_JPNNA7_MetaG (SPAdes) (version 2) | ecosystem: Engineered > Bioreactor > Anaerobic...
AGGTTGCGCTCTACCAACTGAGCTATTCCCGCTTGGTACCAGAGGCCGGACTTGAACCGGCACGAGCCGAAGCCCGAGGGATTTTAAGTCCCTTGTGTCTACCAATTCCACCACTCCGGCCGGAGTAAAAAATGGAGGCGACACCCGGATTTGAACCGGGGATAGAGATTTTGCAGACCTCTGCCTTACCACTTGGCTATGTCGCCTATAAACTGGAGCGGGAAACGGGACTCGAACCCGCGACATCAACCTTGGCAAGGTTGCGCTCTACCAACTGAGCTATTCCCGCTTACTTGCGTAAGTAACCATAAAATCACTCAGCACTAATTTGTCAAGAAAAGTCTGATTCCCTGAACACCTCCGCGCTGAATCTGAACAACTGCGCCCCCTTGTCCTGCCAGGCCTTGTCCGGCAAACCAGCCTTGCGGCAAATCTGCCTGAGGAATGTCGGCCTGTCCCAATGCCATTCGACCGGCACCTGGGGAAGCAGCAGGCTGGAGCCATGAGGATGCTGCAAAAACAAGCCATCGCGGCCGATCTGGATGTCTTCCGGATTTGCCAGGGCTTCCATTTCACTCAGCACGGAGATTTCTATCTCCAGATCATCCAGTTCGTCAGCCCTAAGCGGCAGAAAGCGTCCATCGTGGAAAGCAGCCGCCTCAGCCATTTCCACGACGCTGGCCGCCAGGCTCTTGAAGCCACGGATATAACCGATGCAGCCACGCAGTTCGCCATCTGTGTGCAAGGAGACAAATAGCCCCCTGCGCTGCTGTAATTCCGGGTCCCGGGGAATCTGAACCTGACGCCTGGCAAAACGCGCCTCAATGGTATCGCGGGCAAGCCTGAGCAGCTTTTTCTTGCTTTCTGTGTCCATCTCATTCTCCTTTCTGCTGATAGAGTACGGCGCTCAGGTAGCCCACCACCTGCTGGTTGTCTCTGGTCACCTTGCCGGAGTGGGTATATTCGATGATTCTGGCATCGATGCCGGGCAAGTCCTTGCACAGGTGCAACAAGGTGAGCAAGCCGCCAATGCCGCAGGCTTCGCAGCGCTTGCCGAGCACGCCTTGCCACAAGGCGTCCGGATCGAAGCCCAGAATGTATTTCAGGATAAGGGCATCCATCTTCTCCGCGCGGTCCGCGTTGTAATAGTGGGAAAGGTCGGTTGATACCACATAAACGGTGTTTCCCGGCAGGGCCGCCACAACCTCCCGCAGTTTGGCAGCCAATTTGGAAGCCACTTCGGGATAAGGGCGCGCGATCATCACGGGGCAGATTCTGGCCTCCGGCAGGAAGTGCCTGATGAGGGGAAGCTGAACCTCCAGAGAGTGCTCCTGCTCGTGCAGCCTGGTTTGAGCCTGGTGGGATGAGTGTTGGGCGAGCAACTCCGCGCATTCCGCATCCTGCGTCACAGTTCCCAGGGGAGTTTCGTATTCTGTAAAGGGCGAAACCGACCAGTCGAAATTGATGCCCTGATGACTGGGATGCAGCACGATCAACCTGTCGATGCTTTGGCAGCTCAGATAGTGATAGCCCAAAGCGGCGCACTGGCCGGAATACATATATCCCGCGTGAGGCACGATCAGGCCGCGCACCTGCTCTGAAGCACCCGCCTGGGCTTTGCCCCGCGTCCAGGCCTCAAAGTCGGCGGCGAGCTGCCCCGCATGGCGGGAATAGAAACTGCCGGCATAGACTGCTTTGCGTATCATACCTTCCTCCTATTCAGAGTGTTCGCTTTCCGGCGGGTCGGGAACCACCAGAAAGTAATTTGCTATTCTTGTTTCCCGCGTGGGCAAATCCGCACTGCCATAGAGTGGGGAGATCACGGCCACTTTCAGCCTGGGGGCTCTGCTGAGCGCCCGCTCCACCGTTCCGAGGAACCCGCGGGAGTGGAAATCACCGTTGAAATGCAGGATTGTCTGCCTGGGATGCCGCTTCCAGTAGTCCACCAGGCTTTCCGCCATGGTATCGTCTTTCACGCACTGGGCGAGATACATATTGTCGTAAAAAGCGGCGTCCATCTGCCCGCCGTGGGCGGCGTTCTCAGCCATTGTTTGCAGGAAATTCTCCTTGTAGGGGCCTTCCCAGGCATTGATTTCCTTTGCCACATAGCTCCTATCCTGCTCATCCAAAGTGGAGATGAAGTCTTTTCCAGCCCTCACCGCCATGCCTGCCAAACGGCGGGGGACATTTGCCGCCAGTGCATCCAGGCCATTGCTTTTGGCGAACTCCACCAGGGTTTTGTAGTCAGTTTCATAATTTGGCCAGGGGCGGGCTTCCGCCAGGAAAGCGGCTTCGGATATCTCGTCTTTGAGGTAGGAGTTCAACAGTGGCTGAACATCCCGCTCGAACATCTCGAAAGACAGCGTCAGACGCTTATCCCTGGCATAAAGATGGGGGAGAAGGTCGCGCTGGGCCTGGTGAATGGCCGCGTTATCGTGATATTCGCCGAAGAACACGACATTGTATCTGGCAAGCTTGGCCGCCAGCTTTTCCAGGCTGACCTGTTTGCCGGAACTGGCATCGATAAAGCGGTATTGGGCGCCCAAGGTTACTCCGGAGCTTAGCCCAATTATTAATATCAGTAAAAACGTCTTTAATCCCATTATTTATTCCTCTATCCGATAATCTAAGCGGGATTGCAGCCTCCAGCCATCCAAAAGCTCCCTGAACTGTTCCCATTCGCTGAGGGGCAGGCTGCACCTGATGGTCACCCGGTCTGCCCACTCCGAGCTGTGGATAAAGCCTCCGGCGTCTTTCACGCGGGCGCCGACAATCTCCGCGATAGCGTAGTCAGCCTTGATTTCCAGGCTGGCCTGGGGAACCGCCTCCACCCTGGCTGCCAGGCTCAGAGCCTCTTCCACCGTCCCGCCATAGGCATCGATCAGTCCTTTGACGCCCAACTTTATTCCCCCAAAATAGCGGGTGACGATGGCCAGGCAATTTGTCATCCCGCCCCGCAGGAGGGAGTTCAGGATCGGTTTTCCGGCGGTTCCGTGCGGTTCGCCCGCGTCTGAATAATACTGGGTTTCCTGGGCGAATCCGCAAATGTAGGCATAGCAGTTGTGGGTGGCGTTGGCATATTCCCGGTTGTGCGCGCTGATGATCTCCCGCGCCTGTTCCGCGTCTGAAATGGGGAAGAGGAAGCAGATGAACTCCGAACGCTGGATTTTCTGCCTGAACTGGGAGGGTGAACTTATTGTGAAAAGCGGCATCTACTTTACCCTGGGCAGGTCTTTCCAACGGGTGGTATAGGCGGGTGAGAGTCTGGCGCGCTTCATTTCCCATTCTTTTTTCACGCCGGAGCTGGCAAAGAAGACGGTGTCCCTGCCGTTGCGCTTATTTAGCTTGTCGATGGCCTCGGTGAGCGCTTTGCGCCTGTCATCCAGATAGCTTGTCTCGATCAGACTGAGCGGCACGTCTTCTTCCGGGATGATGTCCGAGAACATCACGCCAGCCTTTTTATACTCAAATCCCGGCAGATACAGGTCGCGCAGGAGTTCCAGCGCGGTTCTGATCAGATCGGGAGTGAAGGCGCTGGGAGGGGTCAGGGTGGTCTGCGCGGAGTTGTTGTACTGCGGCCCCTCTTTGAAGCGGTTGGTGTTCAGGAAAACCAGCATGTGTCCCGCGACGCATTTTTGCGCGCGTATTTTCTCCGCCGCGCGCGTCACATAGGTGGATACTGCCTCTTCCAGTTCGCTCAGCTTCGTAACCTGCTTGCCAAAGGACTTTGAGCAGATCACGCTTTTTTTGGCGGCGGGCGCTTCATCCATTTCGATGCAGGAAAACCCCTGCAATTCCAGCACAGTCTTGTGTCCAACGCTGGTCAGATAATGATCTATGAACTTCTCCGGCGCGTTGCGCAACTGCCAGGCGTTTTCGATGCCATTTTGCCTCAGAAACTTGTCATACTGGCGCCCAATGCCCCAGATTTTGGCCACGGGGGTCTGCTTCAAAGCCTTTTCGATCCTGTCGTCATCGAGCAAAACGAGACAGCCATGATAACCGGGATACCTTTTGGCATAGTGATTGGCGATCTTGGCCAGGGTCTTGGTGCGGGAAATGCCGACCGAAACAGGGATTCCGGTCCACTTGCGCACGGTCTGCCTGATCTGGCTTCCATACTGCTGCAGATCGCGGTTGCGGAATCCGTTCAAGCCCAAAAAGGCTTCATCGATGGAGTAGATTTCCAGTTCCGGAGAAAAGTCTTCCAGCACCCGCATCACGCGGGATGACATGTCGGCATAGAGGGCGTAGTTGGAGGACAGCAGGGTTCCGCCATGTTTGCGGATCAATGCCTCATGTTTGAAGCCCGGCGCGCCCATGGGGATATTGAGGGCTTTGACCTCGTTGGAGCGGGAGACCAGGCAGCCGTCGTTGTTTGAGAGCACCGCCACCGGCTTGCCTTCCAGGGAGGGGTCGAAAACGCGCTCACAGGATACGTAGAAATTGTTGCAATCCACCAGGGCAACAATGTTCTGGTCGCTGAATCCTATCTTGAGCATCATATCTCTCCCAATGCAAGATTATCCGTCTGGCCAATGGTGTCAACTGGATTTCTGCGCTCGCTCCGTTTTCCATATACAGGTATAGGAAGTTTATTAAAAATGTCCACGAATTATTGTTCGTGGAAAGGTGGAAAGGTGTTTTGAGGTGGAAAGGTGGAAAGGTTCCCCCGAAACAAGTCCACCAGGCTATTTACCGTGTCATCACGGGCTTGACCCGTGATCCAATCTTTTAAAAACAACCACCCATCCCTAAAACAAACCACCCCCAGACCCAAAGCCGTGTCATCACGGCCTGCGAGCCGTGATCCAGTCTTTTTTAACATCCACAAATTACACAAATTATCAAAAATTAAATGAACGTAATAAGGGCAAGTGCCAGCCTAAAAAACAGGTGTCAAATACTTGACAATCGCGATAAATGATAAATACAATCTTCATAATCCTTCATACCGCCCTCCCTTGCTGCGACTGGATTCTGTGCCATCATCCTTAGGTCATCCTTATAAATTATAAGGATGACCTAAGGAAGACCAGGGTCTGAACGCCGGATGCAAATGAGAGCTACCCGCGCGCGAGAAAGGGGAAGTGGCCGGCCCATAGCCGCGTTATTCCGGGCAAGTATATTTATATACTTGCCCTGGGATCCGCTTCCCGCCTTGCATGAATGGGTCGTAGCACCTATATATGTGGGGGGAGAATTATAGAATTGGTGGAAAGGTGGAATGTTTGTTTGGTGGAAAGGTAGAAAGGTGTCCGCTTTGTTTTAATATCACGCGGATGTTCAAAAAGACTGGATCCCGGCTCAAACCACCCCACCGGATCGTTACCGATCCGGCGGGGACCCCGGTAGGCCGGGATGACACGGCTTTGGGTCAGGGTGTGCTTTGTCTCAGGGTCGGATACTCGATTTATATTGGATGCTTGTCCATGTATTCTGTTTTTAATTTGTGTTAATTTGCGTAATTTGTGGATGTTCTTAAAAGACTGGATTCCGGCTCAAACCACCCCACCGGATCGTTACCGATCCGGCGGGGACCCCGGTAGGCCGGGATGACACGGCTTTGGGTCAGGGTGTGCTTTGTCTCAGGGTCGGATACTCGATTTATATTGGATGCTTGTCCATGTATTCTGTTTTTAATTTGTGTTAATTTGTGTAATTTGTGGATGTTCTTAAAAGACTGGATCACGGGTGAAGTCACCCCACCAAACCGCTGCGCGCTTTGGTAGGGGCGCCGACTGCCCGTGATGACGCGGCTTTCGGTTGGAAAGAGGCCAGCAGGATAAGCATGGATGGGACAGATTTTGGGATTGACAGTAATTCGGATGTCGGGATTATGTAATCTCACGTCTTGATTCGAAAGAAGGAAAACATGGGTGAAATCGACTTCATCTCAATGGACAAAAAGCGATATGCTGAAGTAGTCAGATACATTGGCGAACTGACCTCGCGGAGATTCTGTTATCTGAATCTTGCTGACGATATCGCCAACGCCATTTTGGTAAGACTTATCAAAAGCTCAAGTTCTGCCGATCCCACAGGGCTTTCCGCAGACTTCATCGAGTCCGTGTTCCCCAAAGCGGTTGAGGATGTGTTTAACCACTATCAGAAAGTATCCTTCCAATACTGCCTCACGAAAACCCAGGATCATCATCTGTCTGAAGAAACCTCGCAGGAAGCTATCAGGCGGCTTTTATCCTCAAAGTATGCCGTCAATGACGTTTATGCGTGGTTAAGGCAGGTGACGCATAATCTGCTCTGCAAGCACTACGAGTTTAAAGCGAAAGAGAATGACCTTTATAACCTGCTCTGTATGGAAGCCGGCCTGCTTCAGAATGTTACGGCATCCGGCAACAAGATAGATATAGAGGGGTTGAGCCCCGGTAAAAAACAGGAGATACTTTCCAGTCAGGAATACCGTGATTATCAAACGGCGCTTTCGTTCGCAAGTTTGAAAGACTACGCGTCTTCACTGAACGTAAGTGAGAAAGTTGCCCAGAAGCGGAAAGAGAAAGCCATCCGTAATCTGAGGTCAAAGTTGCTGCTCGCAATGGGTTGGGAAGCGAGCCGGGAGATACTTAGCTACAACCAGTACAACGCAATTCAAAAGTTCATCCGCGAGCTTCTGAAAATGGGCCGCGGAGACAGGGATATCAAGCAGAATAACAAGTTACACCCCAAGCTGGCACAAGTTATGAACGGCATAGACAGGATAGATGATTGGGGGATTACGATGACGGATAACCGCAGATTCAGGCTCCACATTTTTCACTTAACCAAGGAGAAACAACCGATTATCGCCACCTTCTTCATAGTTCTGAATGAGAGAAACCATGTCTCTGTGGAAAACTGCAAAATAAATGAAATCATCGGAGCGCGCCCCATTCCTGCTAATGTGCAGATACCCAAGGAGATGGGCAAGGCATTGTGGTCTTATGAAAAAATAATTTCCCTCCTTAACACATAAATCTTCAAATCCAGCATCTCAAATCTCCCAGTTTTGACACTTATATTATAGAAAACTGATATAAGGAGTGTCAAAATGAAAAGAATTATTCTGCTGCTGGTGTTGGCTGTCATTGGCATAAACTTATTTTGTGCTGAGCCTGACTACACAGCCATACCACCGCAGTCGCTTCCACTGTATAGCGGATCATTGGACGATCCACTCATCAAGATAGTGTATGAAGATCAGAACGGGCAGTACATATTTGTTGAGTACCAAGGCGTTCTGTATGTATGTTACTTGTAACAAAACAACAATGCTATAGAAGTTAGAAATGTTTAATCATCACCATGTCCTCACCGCCAAGTCCGCTATATGGGAAAAGCCAATAATAGTCTTTTTCCTGATAGGCTTGTTCTTTAGTTTTTCTTCCTTGCATGGCACGGAACCCAATGCAGTATCAAGCTCTTTTGATGCCAAAGATGTTCCCAAATCTTATGATTACATACTATATCCGAATTCAGGCCCAACTTTTGATGACGTTTTAAGCCTGATCCATAATCGATATAACAGCAATGAAAAGAATATCTTTAAAGTAGCGCTAACTAATGGAACTTACAACCAATATGTTAGCTTTGTTTTCTATGATGATAGCGTTGTCTATAATGATTTATACATAGAGTTTTTTGGACTGGGCATATCAGTCCGGATTGCCGGAAACAATGATCTTCTGTCTTGTTCTGGTAACCTGCATTTTAAATTCAATAACTTATCAATTACCGGTGGATCAAGAGGAGTAAAATCACTGATAACGCCAGACAGTGGTGCCTTAACTTTTCTGGAAGTGCATAACTGCAAGATATTCGGTAACGCCGGAACCACTGGTAACTTCAATGAAAATATGGACGGGGCTGGTATTTATTCCGACGGACCTGCCACCATTACAGGATGTGAAATATATAACAATATCGGAAAGAATTACTGGACCAGCGTAGGTGGCGTGGAAAACTTCTCCAGGGGTGGTGGAATTGCTGTTATTAACAACACATCGTACGAAACAATAATTGAAAACAATAACATTCACCATAACACTGCAATTGCAGGTGGTGGGATATATGCTACCGGAACAGGATCAATACTGATAAAGAATAACCTGGTTCATAATAACACCCGTAGTATATACACAACGTGTTTTGGGGATTGCCAGGGTGGAGCCGGAGAAGGAATCTGGGCAAAAGAGTGTGAAAGACTAACCCTTTCAGGCAATATCATAAAGAATCAGATTCCAGGGACGCGTGGTGATCTGACTCCTTTGCCGTCATCATCTGCCACAGTAGTCGAGTATTGCGGGTACAGCCCATCTGTGACAAGTGTTATCATTGAAAACAATAGTTTTATGGATAACGACGAATGCCATGGTTTGTGGCTTTTGGAGCCCGAAGGAGGGACTCTGATAAGGAACAATTTGTCATGTAACAACGAATTTGGAATATACCTAACCCATTACAGCAACGGATACATCAGCATGGAATATAACAATTCCTATGGCAATGATACTCTTAACGGTGAAGTGCAGAATTACCGCCTCCAAGTACCGGCCTGGATTGTTCAATCGAACAATGGCGAGTTTGACCCTATGGTGGACTCTGGGTATGCTCCCCTATGGAATACATCAGTGATAAGTCCTCTTATTGATTCCGGTTACCCAGGAGCCTTCGATCCAGACGGCACTCCCAGCGATATCGGAGCTGTCAGGGCGGGAGATCATCAATATGACGTCTATGACATGCCTAACGGCTATGTTAGCAATGGCATCAAATGGATGTCATTCCCTATTATAAACAGTATAACGTCAGGTTATAACGTAAGCCATAATTTCTTTGGCCCCATCGTCAATTCCGAGATCCTTGAATGGGTGCAATGGAAGGGAACCGGAACTCCAATCGAAACCATGCATTACGTGGATAATGTGTTGCAAAATGGAAATCACGTGGTTAACAGTGTTCAAGGATATAAAGTGAAGGTACAATGGGATGCGTTTGATGAGTATTCAATAGCTGTTTCCGGTTACAGGCAGGCTCCACACACTGTAATACAGTTGGTGGGTAATGAAGAAGAAAACTGGATTGGGTATTTCTGCGAGGAAAGCTCACATGTCCTGGATGCCTTTTCGCCCATCCTGAATAACATTAAATCGGTTGAAACCCAATATTGGAGCGTATATCAACTCTCACCCGGAGTGTGGTTTGGTAATGTGGATGATAGAGTGCTAAATGATGGGGACATGGTGGTCGTAAAATGCGTTCAAGATTGCTCTTTCAGCTGGAACAACAACCACCCCGTACCACCAAAAAGTAGAGAGCTACCCAAAGAGTTCACCTTTACTGAGAAACCTGATTACACTCCAGTGTATATAAGTGTAGAACAAGGTAACAACCCTGTACTACCCACAGAAATCGGATTGTATGTGAATGGGGTATGCAAGGGAGCCGTAGTGGTTGATAATCCTGAAATCGATATCTGTGCTTACCTTGATGAAGATGAAGCGATCACTGAGGAAAATACTCAGCTTGTATTCTATTATTCCACAAAATCCGGAGCTAATCAAAAAAGCATCTACAGAATAAAAGGTAAGTCACTGGCGCATAATACAAAAGGGACAGAATACTATGCGATAAACATTTATGATATGGAAAGTGCGGAGCCCGTCTCCAATACGCCCTTGCTATTGCAAAACTATCCCAATCCCTTCAACCCTACGACCACGATATCTTTCGAAATTCCCAACGACGGGCATGTGAATCTTGATATTTACAATGTTCGCGGACAGTTGGTAAAGTGTTTGTTAAACACCCGGAAAGCCATTGGCAAGCATGATGTTGTCTGGGATGGGAAAGATGAACAGGGAAGATCCTGCTCTTCTGGAATCTATTATTATAGACTTAAGAGCCACGGAGTCAGCCGTACTCAAAAGATGTTGTTGATAAAGTAAACTACAAGATTGGCGCAAGGAGGTCACCTCCTTGCGCCTGGTGTTTTGAGATGAATATGAGAATCATTATCAGCATTGTTGCGATGTTCTGTTATGTTGCATTATCAGGACTTACCCTGACAGTATGCCTGGATGGCAGCGGGCAGTTTACCTCTATTCAATCCGCTGTGGAAGCAGCTTCGAATGGAGATATCGTACTTGTCCATCCTGGCCGGTATTTTGAGAATGTGGACTTTCTAAACAAATCGATTGCTATCAACAGCCTGGAAGCCACTACAGGAGATAACACATATATAAGCAGCACTATCATCGATGGAAGTAGGCAGGCTCCCTGTGTCAGTTTCAAAAATGGGTTGCATAATGCATCGTTGAGGGGTTTTACTCTCACGAATGGTCAGGGGGAAATCCACTTTACACAGCAGATTTCTGTTGGAGGTGGTGTTCAGATTTACAGCAATTGCAATGTGACAATTACCAATTGCGACATTTGGAATAATTATGCCCGCATGGGGGCAGGATTATTCCTGTACAAAAGCTCTGCAGTTTTTCAGGGGCTAAGAATACATAACAACTACGCAACCAGCTTTTGCGGAGGCATGTTTATCTGGGGGTTTCAAACTCACTATCCCAATATCGTATTTGATCCCAACAACTTATGTTCGATCTATGAAAACTATGGTGTTAATCCTACCGACATTGAAGTCACAGACATACATCAAAACCTCCAAATAAACCTGGATCTGGTTTCGGTAGCAAATCCTTCAGAGTTTTATATACATAGAACCAGTAATTTCACCGTAACCTCAAACTATCATGATACCATCAATTATCAAAGAACATACAGATCCGAAATAAACCATGATCTTTACGTGAGTCCTGACGGTAACGATGAAAATAGCGGACTTGACCCCAGCCAGGCCCTCAGATCAATAACTCTGGCAATACATCGGATTAAGGCAGATAGCTTAAACGTACATACAGTCCATTTACTGCCAGGGGTTTTTTCCATTGATGATCAGATATTTCCAATACCGCTCAAGTCATATGTTAATTTAATTGGTGCTGGTTCTGGACAATCAACTATTCTATATGATGAGCACAATGCCTTGCATGGTGCAAATGTGGTTGGCTCATTTGAGGTGACTAAAGCTAAGTTATCCGGTTTCAAAATACAAAGTGGTTTGAATCCAGACTTGATTACGGTGACTCCACTTTTTATTTTAGGTTATATTGTTGACTCTGAAGTTTCTGATGTAGTTATTGAGGGGTTCCACTTTTATAAACATGGCATTATACTTAAACCAGTAAGAACAACTTATTCCAAGCTTATTATCAGGAATTGCACAGCAGCCGAAGTGGCAGTAACGACCATCAGCGATTGGGTTTCCGGCACGCTGAAAGACTGTGTTTTTGAAAACATCGAGTCTCTCAATGATGATGAAGACCAGGAAGATCTGCGAACGGTCATCGATTTTTGGATTGAGGAGCGAATCAATATTGAGAATTGTGTTTTCCGAAATATCAGGGTTAGGGATCAACAGTTGGTTTTTCACGTTTCCAATTGCAGGCAGGATAACCAGCCTGTAGAAATAGTGGTCAATAATACAGTGTTTGACAATCTCCGTCATAACGGCTACGCTCCGATAATCTTTGTAAACAGGAACGTTAATAGTTACACTGTGAGTAACTGCACATTAGTAAATAACTATGGAACAGATGCCACGATTGGTACCGGTGGGAAAGTCAAATACCGTAACAATATCATGTATAATCCTGATTCCCCTAAGGAGATGTACATTGCTCTGTCAATTCCTTATGGTTTTTATTCATATATCTACCTGGACTACAACATTGTGCATGGTGGTCTGTCTGGAATATCGAATCCTTGGAATGGGAATATTCTGGTTTATGGACAGAATAATATTGATGCAGATCCCATATTTGCAAGTACAAACATCAATGACCCCATGTATCTAAGGCTTAGTGCTTCCTCTCCCTGTGTCAATGCGGGGACTCCGGATACACTGGGCCTATTCTTGCCCCCTTACGATCTGACTGGAAACTGGCGTATCTGGGATGGCAGGATAGACATGGGCTGTTATGAGTATGGCTCTGAGCCTTATGTTGGTGTTGACGATCCAGTGGTTCCGGAGCTTCCCGCCTTCAGTATCTGCAACTATCCCAATCCATTTACGGGTTTCACCAATATCAAGGTTATTCTGCCTTCCAATCAGGGCAATGACAAAGCAAGGGTAACAAATGCAAGCATCGACATCTACAACATCAAAGGACAAAGAGTAAAAAGCATCCCGCTTGATCCCGGCAAGGCGGGTGAGCAGTTCAGCTATTGGGATGGCAGGGATGAAGCTGGCAGGCAGTGTTCCAGCGGTATCTACCTGCTCAACCTGAAGGTCAATGGCATACGGGAATTGAGTAAAAAAGTTACCCTTATCAGATGATGTTCATGATATGTGTTCTGGTCATGCAGATGCAAGCCCACGCTGCCAATGAAAGGGCGGGGAGGGGAGAATAGTGAATGCCTGGCCCCAGACATCCCTGCCGGTCGATTCGGTACACCAGGTAGCTTCTTATGAATAACGAACTTGACTTGGTTTTTTTAGAAGCCACGAATTCGAACGGTGGCTTTGTATTATCAACTATATTAGTAACGAGGAGTGTCAAAATGAAAAGAATTATTCTGTTGTTGGTGTTGGCTGTCATTGGCATAAACTTGTTTTGTGCAGAGCCTGATTACACAACCATACCACCGCAGTCGCTTCCACTGTATAGCGGATCATTGGACGATCCACTCATCAAGATAGTGTATGAAGATCAGAATGGCCAATATGTTTTTGTTGAATATCAAGGTGTTCTTTATGTGTGTTATCTATAACTCAGTGAATAGGTTTATTACAGCTTCTCTTTTCTACAAACAGAGGAGCATATATCCACCACTAACCAAACTTAACAAAGTAGAACATGTATGAAAAACATTCTTGTGATCTCGATTACGGTAGTTCTAATTGCCTTAGCACCCACTACTCAGGTTTTTGCATGTGCTATGACAGCAGTGGTTGGCAATGGTACGACGCTACTAGGACACCAAAATGCATATAATGCAGAAGCATATTGGTTACGAAACACGAGTGGAACTAATAACGATGCTTGGGGGGCTTGTTATTATCACTCGTTGGGTTACACCCTTCATGATTATCGGCTACTGCCACTAGATAATGTGCCTGGACCTACGATAAACGATCATTACTACAGATCAGCTAACAACATTGCGGACTCATCCTATCCGACAATACTTGATTATTCAAATTGGGCACGATTAGCGGATGGTAAGATCTTGTTTGCACACGCCCGTAATCAATCTACTGGAGAACCGTCTGGAGCGTTTGCCCCATTTATCTATCGTTCTGTTGCAGATACAGTGGATTATAGTTTTGCACACCACGGTAAGGTTACTAAGCAGTCATTTATAAACGAACTTTCGGGGTTTGCAGATTTCCTGGCTTGGTATGATGGTGAATATAATACAAATTACTACACTGATCCAAACTTGAACGTCGATTCCGCTTACCTATTTTTATGGATCATGCAGAATATTTTAGAAAATAATGGTGATGTAAAAATTGGTTTGGCATTAGCTTTAAATGCAACAGCTTCCCAGGATAGTTGTCAGATAAACATTATGTTAAGTGATGGTAGTGGCATTTATGCTTACACGAATCACGCAGATAACAACTATAGAATGGGATATACGGTAGATACTTCTAACAATGGATTAAGCTACATAGTTAGAAGCTGGGGAAGCCCAGTATCAAGTTGGAGCAGCTACACCACAATCTCACCGCACCATCTATACTATTTTCCCGCTCAGGGAGAAATTGAGACAATATACAATATTGATACTAGCATGCCAGCAAGTCATATTCTCAAGCAAGGCTTGAACTGGATCAGTTTTCCCGTACTTGAAAGTGATTATGGAACCAACCCTAATTATACTCTTCAGGATGTTAATCCATTTGCTAATAATATGCAAACCAAAAATGACACCCAATTGCAACCCAAGTGGTGGATAGATGATGAAACCTATGAATGGCCAAGCGAAGCAATCATAACGAGAACAAACGGCTATATACTCGACATAGACAGCACTTATGTTGAGTATCATTACCAAACTTATGGACAAAGTACGCCTTATAACACTACGCTACCTCTGTACCAAAACAATGAAAACTGGGTTCCATATTTCATTCAGTACTCACAAACCCCTGCAAACGCTTTTGGTAATAACTACTCTCACTTGACTGCTATATATGCTCAGGATTGGTATGCCTACAAATTCAAAGGGAAGTGGTACGGTTACGTTCAGTCCGGGGCAACAGGTACCTTGGATTACGGGAAAATGTATAAAGTATATGTTGATGCGAATATAACCGACTTTGCCTGGTCTGCTCTCGGGCAATCACAATCTTTTGTCAAAGAAGCAACTGAGTATTTCGAGTATGAAGAACAATCCGAGTATCAAGCCATAGTAATTGAATCAATACTTGATAGTCCGGTATTTGATGAGATTGGTGTGTTCAAGAATGGCTCATGCGTTGGTGCACTCAAGTACAATGGTTATCCAGTTAACTTGCAGGTCTATGACAACTCATCACCTGATGAATTCGAGTATGTTCTATACTCAGCGTCTAAGAATAACGGTTATCAAGAAAAAAAGTATTATTCAGCCTTAATAGACGTTAGTAATAAGGTTGTTGAGAACGGAAAGTATAAGTTCTCAATTATTGGCCTTGATGGTGGATATGAAAGTGAATCTGTAGTATCCCCAGCCCTGTCGGCTAACATCTACCCAAATCCAATGCGTAGTAACACAATCATCGAAATCAATGCATCTGCCAAGAGTGCCGTTGAGATCAGTATTTACAACCTTAAGGGTCAGTTGGTCAAAACAATCAACTCAAGCGAAATCTCTAAGGGAAACACCACCTTTGTATGGAACGGTAGAACTGACGATGGAAGACCTGTCGCCCAAGGAATATACTTCTGTAGGATCAAATCCCCAAACAATCTATTGACAAAGAAACTGGTTGTCTTAGACTGAACTTAAATGTTGATTACGCTATCAGGCGGGGATAGGTCCCCGCCTGATAGCTCAGCTAATTACAATGGGGAAATCATAGTTATGATGAACAATCACGCAACTAATATATTGTCTGGTACAGAATTATGAATAAATATTCCACAATGGCATTGATGTGGGTAGTATTGTGGTGTTGTTCTTTAAAAGCAGGGATGATCGTAGTCGCATCAGATGGTTCGGGAGATGTAGCGACCATACAAGCAGGTATAAACATGGCTGCGGTAGGTGATACTGTGCTCATCTCTCAGGGTGTTTGGACGGGTATTGTAGTTATTGGTAATAAACCGATTACTCTCGGTAGTTATTATATCATTGATGGAGACTCCACCCATATCAGCCAGACAATTATTGATGGGGAAGACACACGAACGGGCATTATCATCAAAAACTGTGGTGTGGCTGTTGATACTCTTAGTGTTGTTGGGTTAACAATAAGAAATTGCAGGAGTAATTGGTACCCCAGTACATCTGATTACTCAATTGGAGGAGGCATCGGTATTGGATTATCTGTTGTTAAAGTGACAAGATGCAAAATATATCATAATAGAGCCTATTTTGGAGGAGGGATAGGAGTTTTTAGGGCATCTGTATATCTATATGGCAATGAGATATGTTCAAATAACGCCATAACATCGGGAGGTGGATTAAGTGGGCTTGGTTATAACAATATGTACATATGCTTCGATACCGAACAACGTAATAGTATTTATCTCAATAATGCCTCCCGAGGTTGCGATATCAGTTATGCTTACTACAATTCTCCAACTTCAGTTTATCTCAACAAAGGATCAGTGGACTATTTAGACCCTTATTTCTATTTTCTTCCAGATCAAACTCCTGTATTCATTAATCAGCCCATGATTGGACGGGCTAACCAAGATCTTTGGGTCAGTCCGGATGGGAGTAATGCAAATACAGGTTTTTCGCCCCAATCACCTCTAAAAAACATCTCTTTTGCATTGGCCAAGATACAACCAATTGGAAACATGCCACTCACTGTTCATATATTACCAGGTACTTATTCATGGAATCAAACCGGTGAAGCCTTGCCTATTCAATTGAAGAGTTACGTAAATCTGATCGGCACTGATTTGGAGAGCGTCATTCTTGATGCTGAGCAGTATGGCACTTTTATCAGCGGGAGAGATGCCCAAGACTATATGGCTATCAAAAATATGACTTTAGTTAATGGACACTCATCACATTATTACTTGTTCTATTTGGATGATGTTGAGAGTGGACATACCGATAACATAGCTGTGGAGAACATCCATATTAAAGATTCATGGGCTAAATCCGCAGCTTTAATAATCGCATCCTGTTATAATATTACAGTAAACAATCTCATCATAGAGGATTCGCAGGTGGGGAATGGGTTCTTTATATATTGTTATGAGACTGGATACTTTTCGAATTTCCGGGTGCAACGGCTAAGCCCCACAAACGTAGACGCATACAATACATTTTGCCAGAGTGGAGGTATACAAAAGCCGTTAAGTGCTTCGTCGCTGTATACTACCATCAATATATCTAACTTCTTGATAACGGATAACGTGGATACTTCTCAATTTTGGGAGAATATGACAAGTGGTTTGGCTATCAGTGTAGAGGGCGGTAACTGCGACTTGAACATTAATAACTGTACCATAGCCAACAATAGTACTACAACCGAAGGTGCAGGGTTCGGAATAAACTTGGAGAATTGTAATGCGCAACTGACTAATACAATAATCTCGGGAAACACACCCTACGAAGTGGCAATGTCTGCTTTTGACGAATCTAACTATGCCGATGTTTCATTTAATAATTGCCTTGTTAGTGGAGGCAGCGACAGCTTCTTTATCCTGGGTGGAGATATCACCCATACCTGGTTGGATGGCAACATGTTTGGATCTCCGTCATTTCTGGGTGGAGATACTGACGATCCATTGTATTACAGTCTTGCAACAAATTCACCCTGTATAGACTCCGGTACCACCGACACAACAGGGCTTGATCTCCCACCTTATGATCTTGCAGGAAATTGGCGAATATGGAATAACATCATTGATATGGGTTGTTATGAATACGGTTCTGAGCCTTGGGTAAACAATGATGATCCGGTGGTACCGGAGATTCTAGCCATAAAACTTGTCGTATATCCCAATCCCTTCCGAACAGCTACCAACATCAAGACATCCATTCCAGTTGAATTCGCTGATAGATTGAATGGCAATAGTGGTTGTTGCATCGATATCTATAACATCAAAGGGCAGAAAATAAAGGCGTTTTCCCTTGATCCGAGAAGCTCCCTCGATAAGATAACCGTTTGGGATGGCAGGGATGAAGCTGGCAAGCAGTGTTCCAGCGGTATCTACATTCTCAACCTGAAGGTCAATGGCATACGGGAATTGAGTAAAAAACTTACCCTTGTCAGATGATGTTCATGATATGTGCTCCGGTCATGCAGATGCAAGCCCACGCTGCCAATGAAAGGGCGGGGAGGGGAGAATAGTGAATGCCTGGCCCCAGACATCCTTGCCGGTCGATTCGGTACACCAGGTAGCTTCTTATGAATAACGAACTTGACTTGGTTTTTTTAGAAGCCACGAATTCGAACGGTGGCTTTGTATTATCAACTATATTAGTAACGAGGAGTGTCAAAA
>Ga0208196_1002345_pt1 | contig 17689 bp, 9 predicted proteins | sample AD_JPNNA7_MetaG_FD_184443 | JGI IMG/M metagenome (GOLD analysis project Ga0208196, IMG submission 184443) | Active sludge microbial communities of municipal wastewater-treating anaerobic digesters from Japan - AD_JPNNA7_MetaG (SPAdes) (version 2) | ecosystem: Engineered > Bioreactor > Anaerobic >...
TTTCTTTGAAGTGTTTTTGTAAAAACTTTAATCGTAGTAGTTTTTTATCAATGGTTGATTTACCGATAAAATCGCGGCCATTTAAGGCTCTTATGTAATCATATTCAAAAAGCATGTTGTTTTTACCTACCACAATACCTTCGGCATTTGCTTTTTTAAATAAAAAGAAATCGAGTTGGTTATTTAATCTTACAAAAAACGATCTGAAACCGATATGGTCTTCTAAATAGTTATTGAACTGACTTTGGAAAGTACCATTCATCCATGTTTTCCAGGTGTATTGCGGCCTGAGCGATAGAATGAAATCGCCATCTAAAGGGCGAATATTAAAGAGTTTTGTTCCGTGCTGAAAAACCGGCAAAGTTAAAAGTGCGATAAGTGCGAATAAGAGAATATGTTTAACTGAAAATTTCATTATCAAAATCTGAAATAGATGAATGGATTAAACGAAGATGAGGTAATTGCGCCAATACATATCATAGTAAATATTACCGAAACGAATATCAATAATATTGTAATAGTGTTGCTTTTGGGCTTATTGAGCACATTCATCCACCATGATTCTATCTTTCCAAATGCAGCAATAAAAGCGAATATTGCTCCGATTACCAAAATTGTATTAAACTTAGCATCCAACCATAAGCTTGTTTTGACACCATCGAAAGCAAACATTCTTTTGATATACTGAAAAGCGTATCCCAGTGTATCGGCTCTAAAAAGTACCCAGCCTATTAATGTGATAAAGTAGGTAAGTATTATGTTTGTAAACTTACCAAGCGGTTTGGTTAATTTTATTAGGAACATGCGGTCGGCGATCAGGAAAAACCCGTGAAAAGCGCCCCATACAACAAAATTCCACGCTGCGCCATGCCAAAGTCCGGAAATTAAAAAGACTACCCATAAGTTGAAATAGAGCCGTGGTTTGCTTACTTTATTGCCGCCAAGCGGAATATACAGATAATCTCGCATCCAACGCCCGAGAGTCATATGCCAGCGCCGCCAGAACTCTGTAATATTAAGCGATATATATGGGTTGTTAAAATTTTCAGGGAATTTAAAACCAATCATTTTACCGATGCCGATTGCCATATCGGAGTAACCTGAAAAATCGTAATAGATCTGAAATGAGTAAGCCACAACTCCTATCCATGCCAAAGGTGTTGATATATCTATTGGGGTCATGGAAAAAATTTTATCCACCTGCTCACCCAATACGTTGGCTATTAGTACTTTTTTGGATAATCCAACAACAAACCTGAAAAAACCAAGTAATTTGGCATCAATCGTTTCAAAGGCTCTACGATTCTCTATCTGGTCGGCTATTTCGTTGAACCGTATGATAGGCCCGGCTATCAGTTGTGGAAACATGAGAATATACATTGCATAATCGGTAACGCGTTTTAGCGGTGTATGCACTTTGCGATAAACATCAACGGAATAGGTTAACTTTTGAAAAGTGAAAAACGATATTCCGATAGGAAGCGCTACCGAAGCCCAATTAATAGGCTCATAACCCAACAAGGAAAGAATCTCATTAAAATTTTCAACAAGAAAATTTGCGTATTTGAAATAGGCAAGCAACCCGATATTTATTAATACGGAAATCCCTAACAAAATCCTTTTTGCTTTAAGCAGGGTAGATTTATGCATGATATCAACAATATAAAAATCAATTATAATTGCTGCTAATACAATAAAGATGAAGTCGGGCGCACCCCATGCATAAAAAAAGATACTTGCTAATAGAGTGAAGAGATTCTTTAGTTTGCGCGGAATAATATAATAAACTATCAGGAAAGAAGGAAGAAAATAGAGTAAAAATAGATTACTACTGAATACCATTTTGATAATTGTAAAATGATTGCAAATGTATTAGATAATCGTGAATCAGATTCATCAAAAAGCATAATTTTGCTCCAATGAGTTATTCACAATATTTATTAGAACTTTCACCGATCCAATCGTGGCTAAAGCCGGTAGCTATTCCATTAGTTATCGGTGGGCCTTGCAGTGCAGAGAGTTTTAAGCAAGTTATGGACACTGCCAGGGCGCTTTTTGAGAGCGGAAAGGTGTCGGTGTTCAGAGCCGGTATCTGGAAGCCGCGTTCACGTCCGCTGGGTTTTCAGGGGGCAGGCGAAGAGGGACTTAAATGGTTGAGTAAGGTAAAGAAGACTTTTAAAATGCCCGTAGCTGTTGAGGTGGCAATACCACGCCATGTTGAGCTGGCTGATAAATATGATATTGACATATTATGGATTGGCGCCCGCACAGTGGTTAACCCCTTTTCGGTAGAGGAGCTTACCAAATCGTTAAAAGGCATAGAGAGGCCGGTTTTTGTTAAAAATCCAATAAATCCCGATATTAATCTATGGATAGGAGCTATTGAAAGGGTTAATAAAGCGGGAATAAAAAAAATAGCTGCCATTCATCGAGGATTTCAAGGACTTACAAGGACTAAATACCGAAATGAACCGATGTGGGAAATACCTTTAGAATTGAAAAGATTATTTCCTGAAATGCCAATAATTACCGATCCGTCTCATATTTCCGGTTCAAGAGCTCTATTGAAAGACATTTGTCAAAAATCAATTGACTTCCAAATGGACGGGCTGATGATAGAATCCCATATTAACCCGTCAAAAGCTCTGACAGATATTGACCAACAAATTACACCAGCTGAACTTAGTCGGATAATTGACAGCCTGATCATCAGAAAAAAAAGAAAAACAAAATCCTTTAATACACTCGATGTCTTGCGTAATGAAATTGACTCAATTGATCATGAGCTGCTTGGGATTTTGGCAAAAAGAATGGAAATGGCTATTAAAATTGGACATTACAAAAAGGAAAACAATATTGACCCAATACAGCCAAAACATTGGAAAAAAATAATCGAAGAACGGATCTCTTTTGGGGGGTCATCAGGGCTTGATGAGGAGTTTTTAAGAGAATTATTTGATCTTATCCATCAGGAATCCATAAAAAAACAAAACGATATTATCAAAAAAAAGGATTAGCCAACGCCGAGGAGTAATTTTAGCAGCGAATACTTCAACTTTGTTCGGCGATCACACACGAATAATAACTATATAAATCATTGATATTCCATAACATGTTGAAATGTTAGATACACGAATAACTAAAAAACTTAATTTTCAGGGCAGCTCCAATTTTTTGAAAACTGCAATGACACAATCACACAATGAAGCTTTTGTCTTTGGATTGATTATTTTTATTCTTTGGATTTATCTTGTTTTAAGGGCTATACTTATTCAGCCCATGCATGATGAGATTGCCACCTTCTTTTTTTTCGTTCAGTCAGGCCGGTTCATTCCATATTTTAGCGAATGGTCAACCAACAATCATCTGCTCAACTCGGCGCTAACCCATATCAGTTTTAATCTTTTTGGTTTAAGTCCGATAGCTTTACGTATTCCAAATCTTATTGTTTTTTCGCTTTACGGATTTTTTATTTGGAAGACAGGAAGTTACATTAAATATCTGCCTTTACGTTGGGGGTTTTTTATAGCGACTTTATTTGTACATAACTATTTTGAGTTTTTTGGCTTATCAAGAGGTTATGGAATGGCATTTACTTCCCTTGTCGGCAGCATCTGGTTCACAATGTTGGCTTTCAATACTCCAAAATCGAAAAACATATTTTTTGCTCTTCTACTTGGAGTTTTAACGGTTAGCGCCATTTTGATAAACATCAATTCGTTGATTGTAATTTTTGTTTTGCTTATCGCTCTTATTATTTATCGTGGCGAAGGAAAAAGGACAAAAACCATTACAATTATTTTATTTTTAGGCTTGCTACCTATTTTGTTAGCTGTTCGCTTTTTGTTGGACCTAAATAAAGCCGGAAGTTTAAATTATGGTGGAAACATCGGGTTTTGGACAACATCTGTAAAAGACCTCACCAATATGCTTTTTGGAAGTGGAGCGAGCTTTGTAAATATTTACATTATCATATTGCTAATTTTTTTGGCAGCAGCAATCATCCACCTGTTTTACAAAAAATGGTCGGAGGGCTTTACATTTGATTTTTTGTTTAAACCTCAATGGGTGTTTTTTTATTTACTCATTGGCAACTTGCTTGGCTTTTTTATTGAGCATCATCTCTTTGGCGTGCTTTATCCGGAAAGCCGCACAATGATGCAATTCGTAATTTTATTTTCAGGTTCTCTATTTGTTATTCTTGACAATATTGAAATTTCCAAAAAAGCATTTCTTATTATTCCTGTTTTACCTGTTTTCCTTTTACCCATTCATTTTTTAGGAGTTTCCAATTTCAACAAGATTTCTGTTGAGAACGAAACTATCCCGAAACGCTTTTTGTCATTTATTGAAAAAAGAGTGGAAGAGTCGGACTTACTTCCTACAATTCAGGGATATAAAGGTAGAGAGCTTCGTTGGGCGTATTTAAATTACCGTGAAAGAACTTTTATGCCGATGGTTTCATGTACCACCTATCCAGATACAATTGCCGATTATCAAATAATACAACCTGAAAACTATCCTTATTTAAATAATGGCTATAAATTAATTGACCGTGACCATGTTTCAGGTATCTCTATTTTAGAACGGGAAAAAAAATTAAAACGAGAATTACTTATTGAGCGGGAGCCTGAATTTTCCGATGAGTTTACATCTGACGAATTTATACTAATCAGCAAGGGAGATAGTGAATTGGCAAACAATAGTCTTTTTTTTGCGGAATATGAAGTCAATCTTCAATCAAAACATAAATACCCTACAGTTTGGATTGTAGTAGAGATTAAAGATTTTGATGGTAATCGGTTGGTTTATGAGCGAGTGCCTCTAAACTGGTACAACTATAATTGGAAATCAGGTTTAGACGACTTTAAAACCGGGATTCTTGCCATTACCAACGATTCGTTCGCATCAGAATATATTACCTATTTATGGAACGCCAACTGTGCCCCGTTGAAAATTAATAAAGTAAAATTCTCATTGCACTATTTGAAAACTTGATATTATGAGATACCACCTTTTCTTTTTTCTACTTCAAAAAATTCTCCACACCCACTTTTGCTTTTAAACTAATACAGATGTCTTATATTCCTTCACTGAAAGTGAGTTGTCAAGGATTGACTAATGTAACAATGAAGCCGGATTAATCCGGCTTCATTGTTATAAATAATTACTGCCTAAATATCAAGGATAATTAACAGTGAAATTCATACTCTTTAATTCATCAAGCGTTAACAAATAATGCTTGAGTATAGTGTTTTTTATTTCAATTGAGTCGCAATCGTAAAAAATTCCAGGAGTATTGTAATGATTAGGATCTATTAAATAAAATTCAAATGTTTCGCCAGCTGAAAGGATATCTTCAAAGCAGCTTCTGTTAGTATATTCATAAATCTCTTCTGGAAGAAGGATTGAACCAGTCAAAAAACATTTCCCTGCTGCATTCTTTATATTCAATGCTTGGACTATGCTATTTGTTGAATGATTGATAATCGTTATTTTGCGATGACAACTTTCCCCTTCACGATTACATGTAACTGAAGCGAGGGTTATTGCGGTTAAGATTAAAATGAAGTTTCTCATGGGGCTGATTTAATTATTGTAATTGTATGAATTATACCATCCATATAAAGCTGCGCCTATCGGGCCTCCATAAAGCCAGCTAATATAATCACCAAGAGTAGCTCTTACTTTTAGATTATTTAAGAGCTGTAAATCATAAGAATTATTGTAATCTATATAAATACCATGTCCTGTTTTGTAAACATCTAGAGGATTTTTTACAAAATTCCATCCTAAATTATCACTCAAATAGGTATCATTCTGGAATCCAGTTACATGTTTATTAAAATATAGAAAGGCTCTTCTATTAGCATCTTGTTCTACTGGATGGTAATCATGGCTTGGGTAATTTAATTTATATTTTCCATGTTCACTTCCAGCACTCGGTAGCCCAACTCTTTGATAATAGGCCCAGCCAATGCTTTGGCTTTGAATATAGTGTCCATATTCATGTTGAAAAAGACTATTATTAGGATCAGCTTGTAACTCACTCCCTCCAACAATATAACTTCCTTGTGTTATCGCCGCCCCATCCCAACTATTTTGTGTGGAAACAACTGTTGCACCATATTTATACTTAACGGATTCAACGCCACCTTTAAGGCCTAATGTATTACACGCCTGTGCAGTACCCCAGCCACCAATGGTTTGTGGTAGCTGCCATGTGAACCTTGAGATGGTTTCCCAAAATCGGCCCAAAAGGCCCTTATTAGGATCACTTGCAAATAATCCACCCCATATTTTAATATCATTCCAAGCCCTTTTATTTGCCTCCTTAAATCCTCCGCTAAATAAACCTATAAGCCATGAGTCTATTATAAAGAATTCCCCGCTTGGATCAGTATATTTCAACGGGTTATTGAGGCAATAGCTATACCTGTTAAAACTTTGAGAGAAATCGGGCGCTTGTATGAAGTTGTCGGGGGAGAGCATGCGGGAGACTAATGGGTCATACATGCGGCCATTCATGTTTATCAGACCAAAGGCATACAGATGCTCATGTCCGGTAAAACCGCGGTCGAAGAGCGGCTCAGGCGGTGTGCCGGTGAATGAACGCCATGTGGCAGGGTCTCTTCTGCTACCCCACGCATCAAAACTCAATTCTTGTAGTAAATTGTCGTTTTCATCGGTGATGGTGTGCCACGAACCAATGTGATCTTTGTGTATGTAACGAATGCTATCACTACCATCAGGATAGATTATATGCACGGCAAAAACACCTACCGGGCCGCTTAGGTAGGTAAGAGTTTTTTGCTGGCCGTTTTCGGTGATGTACTCGCAGGCGCCTGCCCAAATCTTATTTATAGTATTGCTGCCTTCGGAATATTGTTGAGTAATGCGCTGTCGGTGATGCCCATAAGTGATTTGAAGCTGTTTATTGCACTCGCTGATGTTAATTGCCTTACCAAAGGAATTGTAGTCAATCATCTGCTGCTGTAGCGGAAATATGCCGGCCGAAGTTTCAGCAGAAGTAAGGGCGTGAGGGCCGGCGTTGTTCTGGCCATAAGCGGCATTGTTAAACAGTACCTGCCCATCGGTTTTTTTGTACACTAGGTTGCCCAGTCCGTAGTCATCATAATGATGCCACCCCAGATGCGAACCGTTTAGATAGATTGAATTTAATCTGTTGAGATTGTCGTATGTGAAACTTTCGGTAATGCTGTGGTTTTGGGACCTATTTATCCACTTTTTGCGGTGGTTCAGATTGCCTATGGATGTCCATTGAAATTCAAAGTCTTGTACTGTTTCATTGTTGGCTTTTTTTGTAAGCATTACTTCAAGCCTCAATGTTTGAGGGTGGTAAGTATTTGTTGTACTCAAATTGTTACCTGTCTTAAAGTCGGTTATCAGTCCTGATGCATTCACTTCATTTGTTTGCCAAAGCATGGCGTTATTTTGTGCTGAGCGTATTCTCCGGAGATGCCCCTGATCGTTGTATTCGTTTTTTGTGGCAAACCCTGATGGATAAGTGATTTGTTTTGGTCTGCCAAAATTATCGTAAGTGAAAGCCGATTGGTAATTAACCCTTCCGATAGACTCTGTTTGTAAAACCACCCTGAGTATTTCATCGTAAACGTATGCCGTATGGTGATTGCCTTTAGTTACACTTTGCAAAGTACCTATGCGGCGGGGTGTTGTTTCATCATATATCCATGCTGTTGTGCCTTCAGGGCCGGTTTGGGTAATCATACGGCCAAGGATGTCGTAGGTAAAGGATGTAGTATGATTTTGCGGTGAAACCTGCATTACCAATTCATCAAATGGGTTGTAAGTGTAGGTTGCCGTTCCGTAGTTCGGATCTTGTAGCAGGCTACGTTTCCGGCGGCTGTTGTATTCAATATTTATGGCTGTTTGCGGTTGACCCACTATCCATGCTGATTTTAAATTCCCGTCGCTAAAGTACTCATAATTTACTTTTCCACCATTGGCATCTTTACTTTCAACGAGCCAACCGGCTGCATTAGAGGTTTGTTTGGTGGTATGCTGGAGGTGGTTTGTGGTGGTTATCGTATTAGCATTGTACGATACGGTTATAAAGGTATTGTCAGGGTGTATTGTCTTTACAAGTCTGCCAATGTTATCATACTCATATCGAGTGTAATAAATTGCATCGCCTGGGAAATAAGGAAGCGATTCCTTTTGAAGATGGCCGTTCTGGTAGTAGTAACTGTCAATGTAAATAGGATTTCCGTTAAAACCAAAATTAACGGTTCTTAGTACCAAACCAGTTTTATGATAGAACGTCAATACTTCGGTTTCACCAGATGCCTGACTCCATGAATAATACAAGGCGCCTCCATGATGGATGGGAGCATGGGTATTACCATTTGCCCAGCGAAATACGCTCATTTGTTTGGTGCCATCGGGAGATTCACTGCCTGTACTGATACCAAGCGGATGTTGGGTATAAGAGGTTGTTAACTCATTGAAATCTGTTGTTGAGGTTAGCCATCCATATTGTGGGTTATAGATACTGTAAGTGGTGTAACCTTTAGGGTTGGTAGTTGAGGTTGGGAAGCGGTATTGATATTGTGATGAATACTCAATTGATGTTGTACGATGAGGCAAAGCAGGCTGATAATTAGGAGCAGATAAAGATTTTTGTGTGAGATTACCAGCTAAATCGTAGTTAAACTCAATCAGTGTTACCAATTCGTCGTTGGGATTATTCTCCGGAACAATTTTTTTGAATTGAGGTAAAGGATGATGAGTGTGGCCTTGAGGATAATAATTTAATTCGACTCGACTAATCAGTTCCGAGCCGCTAACACCCACGATTGAGGTAGTACTCAGTACATGATTAACCAAAGTAAGCAGCCAGTTATTTGTGTAATATCCTCCGTTTAGGTACTCACATTCTTGTATATTGCGGTATTTAAACAACGATACATTATAAGGGTTGGTTCGTTTAATAGAATCGTTAAACATTGATTGTTTTGTGATATTGTTATTTTGGTATAAATATACAACAGGTGCTGGGGTTTCCAAATTATCATAGGTGAATGTATTTAGCTCTGTTCTTAGAAAAACACCAGGCTTTTCCCATGTGTGCTTCAGATGATGAGTGACTTGTGGTATAATTATTTTTGCATTGTTTCCAAAAGCTTTTTGATATACCAGAGAAGAAGCATACAAAAGATTCGATGGTGTTGCATTGTTTGATAAAAATACGCTATCGGTTTTTAAAACAGGTAAAAATTGCCCCGATAATACTTCAAAATCTTTTCTTACCGTTAAATTTGATTTATTGTTGTATGTTTTTATTGTTTCAAAACCGAGCCATCCTTTGCCTTCACGGTGAAGTTTTGCGTTTTTATAATAGTAAGTAGTGATTTCCGGCAGGCCGGAAATATGATTTGATGACATTTGAGTTAATACTCTTACAGGGAATATTGCATTTATCACTTTATCAATTATTCCGGTATTTGGATCTTTATTATAGTTGGATGTCTGCGTCATAAACTCAAACGTAAAGGTTGTGCTATTTGAAAACCCATCCGTTATTGATGCAATGGAATATTGTTTTTCATCAGGATGGAAATTATAAAGGATCGTTGGGAATGTGAACAATTGTGGCAAACCAAATACATCATTCTTTGTTCCTAATAATGAAACACATCCATTACCACTAAAATATCCCATGAAAATGTTTTGATTTCGAGTGTTTAGTAATCCGTTGACATCATGAACGCTGATTTTTGAAAAAACATTTGCAGACCCATCAATTTTGATAGGTGAATAACATATCGTGATCTCTCGCTCAAAATCAGGGAAATCACTCACCCATTTTAAAGTAAGAATATCAGATTTGCCATCACCATTAAAATCAGCTACCCTTATAATATAAGGCCGTGTTTCATGTAATAAAGAAAGGGAATTGGCATATTGCCCGGGATCAGACTGGGGCAAATTACTTATTTGGTTTGATGGTGAATGAAAGCCGGTTTCTTTGAAAAAGGTTATCTCCCATGTATTACTTTCCGACCAGGTCAGTAAGTCAGCTTTTCCATCACCATTAAAATCTCCTGTAAATATCCTGTGCCATTTTGTTGGGAAATTGTTATCATAAAACTGTTCTAATACGAGGTTCTGATTTTCGTCTCTTTTAAGAGAGTAAATTTTTGTATTGTAATTGTCCACAACCATAATATCCGTTTTGCCATCTCCATTAAAATCAGCAGTATAAGTTGCATCGCCCCATGTTGCTATATAGCCATTTGGTTGCTTTAAAACGAAATTATCATTTTCGTAAACATAATAACTCCAGTCTAACTGATTTGAACCATCGCGTTTAACAATAAAACTGCTCTTTCCCTCACCCCAAAAATCACCCACCAATATTTCTTCAGTTGCATTGATAGGTGAACTATAATAGATACTATCTTTCTTGATGAATCCGACAGATCCGTCACTCTTTGTGATGAATGGGGTAATGAATAGCCCGCCGCCTCTTTTTACATATAAAAAATCATCTATTCCGTCACCTGAAAAATCGGAGACATATATCCAAAGCAAACCATTACAAAGCTCGCCTTTTATTCCCGTAGGGGTAAAATCACCTGTTTTATCATTAGTAAACAACTCCCATTTATGGTCTGCAGTATAACCACCGTTTGGCCTTGGTGGCAATACCAACAAATCGGTGTAGCCATTACCGGTAAAATCACCCGGAAAAACAACACCATTTACAGGCGAGTTATAACCAAGATTATTATTGATCATTGGTTCTTTCTCACCCCATACTACATTCGTTTTGTTAAAAACATAGTTGTTTTGCTTTTCATGAAATGATATAGCATTTAGCCGTGTGTAGAAATCACCGTTTTCGTAAGATGGCTCATCATAAGCAAAATCATATTGAAATAATGTTTCGTTTGGACTTTTTCTCTTTATACTAATATCTTTCAGAAGTTTTGTCTTACTTACTTTGCTTTGTCCAACAAAAAAGAACTCCTTGTCATTTCGATCAATATAGCTAAAGACAATTTCATAAAATGGTTGCTGGTTTAGCCTTGTGTTACCTGTGTATTCAATTGAGGAGACATAATACTCGCCAATGCTGTTGTTTTCAGCATAATGGAAAATAATGAAATTTCCCTGTCTGTCTTCAATTCTGTTAACTAGCCATGTCAATGCCACATTACTTTGTCCCTGTGGTTCAATTCTTGAATCAGGGGTATATCCGTAGTACCAGATAGTACCGTCTTTATGCCATACTTTGAATTTTTCAGGGCCATTGTGTCCGGCTTGTTTGTACGAAACGATCTTCGCCATAATATCAACTTCGGTGCGGTATTGAGCCTCATTTGCTCCGTAGCCTCCGTTAATGAGCATTAATCTTTGCCCGTCTAATGTAAATCTGTCATGCCCATTGAAATTGACCCCGTCAACTAACGAATCATGATAAATAGTTGACCTTGATCTTGTAATTGTTGAAAGACCGCTAACTGTCCAACCCCATCCCAGTAATCCGTTACCATGCATACTGTTATAGGTAACCGCCAATTGTGGAATGATATTTCCAATACCCGGTGGTAATTGTACAGGTATCGAGTATGTAACTGCGCCAATTTCAGCTACATTGACTACTGCTGGTAATGCTCCCACTACCCCATCATCATCCTGATTAGGCCCTCCTGTCACTCCCTCCTCCGGAGGAAACAGCAGGCATGGGTTGATGTCGGCGCGGAAGGTGGAGCCGGCAGTGGCTTTGTACTCAAAGTCGGGCTTCAGTTTGATGTACCGGCTTGCCTGGTAGTGGTGGTTACCGCTTAACGGCTCTTCTAGTACAAAACTGGGCGCCTGTTGCTGTGCCGGAAGCTTTATTAATAAGCAGAAAAAGACAGCCGTAAGAAGATATGGAATAAACCGGATTACCTGGCTCGTGTTACCCGATGACCGGCTGTGGCAATGGGCAGTTGTAAACGAAGATTGCTTCATGCGGCTAAAAACCCACCGACTGATACTGACAGGAGGAAATGTCCCCGGTTTTCGAAGTATATGTTGGTTTTCTTTCATGTTCGATCATTTTTCGGTTGTCAAATCATTGCTTTACAATCTTGTAGGTAATGCGTTTGGTTTGGCCGGTCAGCGTAATGAAATAGACTCCGGGTTGCCGGCTTTTGAGGCTGACCTCTTTACGGTATCCTGCAATCTGTCCCTCTTCAATCCATTTACCGGTTTGGTCGTACAGTATATAGGTTATGGTTTCGCCTTCGTGTTTATCCACTTCAATATTAATGATGCCGTAGGTTGGGTTGGGATAAACGTTTGCTTTGAGTTCATCCGAATTGGATGCAACAGCAGGCGCTGGAACAATTACACCGGCAAGGTTTTCTATTTCAATTTCCGTAGCTTTGAAAGTAGTTATGGTTCGCTGGATGCGGTTACCCGCCTGGTCGTATTCTAAGTTGACTATGGCTTGCTGCGCCGGCAAATTTTGAAAAAACAATGCAAAGCCGATAAATGTGATGTTTCGTATCAGTGTTTTCATGATGACTGGTTATTGGTTTTCAATCTCGGCAAGTTTGTCTTTCAATGCATTGATCTCTTTTTGCTGTCCGATAACATACAGTGTAAGCTCTTCGATCTTTTTGAGCAAAAGAGCGTTCATTTCGCCGACATTGATCCCTTTTTCAATCACCTCTTTTCCGGATGGGATCTCAGGCAGGTGTTTGTTGTCTTTAATAAAATCCTCAAGGTTTTTAAGCGAAGCCAAATGGTAGTTATCTTCAAACACACAGTCATACCATTGATCAATATGTTCGATCTGAACCTCGGTAGCCCTGATATTTCCGGCTACGGCAAGTTTGTAACTGCCGGGAGTAGATGTACCTATCCCAACATTGCCACTTTCCGATATTATCATTCTTTCATTATCACCAACTTTAAAAAGTAAAGGAACTGTTGAATTAATTGTTGATGTTGAAGTTGTATTTTGATCAAAATGTAGCTCATTTCCTTTGGTACGGATATTACCACTACCATATACTAAAAAAGAATCGTCAATTTCATTTGCTTTAATTGATAGTGCTTTTGTTGCATTGACATTATCTAAACTGCCGGTAACTTTTATCAAATGCACATAACTATTACTTGAAGTTACCACTTTGTTTAGGGTTAAAGTAGTATTGACGCTAGCAGGTATCCCTATTCCGACATTACCAGTTAAGTTCGCGTTACCGGTAACACTCAAAACCCCTGAAAAGGATCCATTTTTTCCAGTGTAATTTCTGTTTGCATCAATTACCGTTTCCGTACTCACCTTATAACCACTTGATGTGCGTGTAAAGCCCTCAACCTGAAGTTTTTCAGTTGGATTGTTAGTGTCAATGCCAACATTTCCGATAGAGTTAATTCTTAATCTTTCCTGACCTCCAGTGGAGAAGGCTAATGTATTAGCAGATTGACGAAACATACCTGTATTATAATTATCTGCAAACGAATATGCCGGAGCAGCAGCTGAACCGTTTACACTTCGAAGCGTTCCGTTTTGAAATACAAAGTGTCTGATACTTGAAGGCGTTGTAAAGACAAAACCTTGAATGCCACCATCAATCCCCCCCCTAATACTATAATCACCCAAGTGAATTTTTGCAAACTGTTTACTACCCGTCGTTCTATATTCAAGTTTTATCTCGGCAGCTTCATCCACATCCGACAAGATATGCAATTTATAATCAGAATCAGTTATGTTACCGATGCCAACACGGCCTGTTGTGCCAGTCCCTTCAGATGGCCCGATAAAAAGTGTAGGAAAGTTGCTGTTGAAGCCGATCATAAGACTATTATTTTTGTCGTTGATAAGAAACCCACTCGTCCCTCGGCCTATTATCATAGCGCCGCTATGCAAAGTTTTAAGATTTTCTCCGAAGAGGTATGAAGAAGGAGCATATGCTTTATTCATATATCCAATCGCAAATGCAGATGGGCTTGTTGCCTCAGATTCAAAACCAATTGCAACAGAATGCATTAATCCTGCTTTGGCATCTTTACCTAAGGCAAAAGTGTTAATACCCGTTGATAAAGCGCCTTCTCCAAAAGCAAAGGAATAGTCCCCTGTTGCCTGCGAGTTAAACCCCCCGGCAAAGGATCGGTTTCCATTAGAAGTATTATTAGTTCCAATAGCAGAAGAATAGGAACCGAAATTTACTGCATTTGATCTGCAGCTGACACATTGAAAATACTCTTCAACACCTTGGGCGCTTACTGAGTAAATACCTGCCATTAAAGCAATTAATAAAAGAAGGTTTTTCATATTCATATTTATTATTAGTTATAGTATCTGACTATTTCTTAATGAATTTGCCGGTATGCTTTGGCATGCTCTCGCCTAAAATCTCATACACATACAGACCGGCGGGCATATTGCTGATATTACAGCGAATGATATTACCATCAATAGTAAGCTTTTTGTCTAAGAACATGATACCATTAGTATTGAATATTTTGAAGCGAATATTTTGGTTTAGGTTCAACCCTTCAAGACTGACAAAAAGTTTATCAAATGCAGGATTAGGCCACAATTTTAAATTAAGTTTTTCCAAAGGGATTTTTTCCACTGTTGTAGTGATTACGATATTTTCTCGCAAATACTTTCGTATGTAAACATCTCGTTCGAGTACCCCCTGGGCATTGGGTTTGTTCTTGGCAATATGCATCAGGCAACCGTCGTCGTGCATGGGCAATATACCAGTGACTTGATACTGAGCATCGCCGATAAAAAAACCTGTTGATCCGAGTATGTTCATTTCCCGGTCTATTACGAACAAATAAACTGCATTCGGTGTCATGTTGTTTGCAAAAGCTTGAAAACCGGCTACATATACGGTAGAGTCGTTGGCATAGACAATGCTTTTGTTCCATGCCCTATAAATACTTGTATCTGGAATGCTCAACACCAACTCTTCAAAAACCTGCCCGGCAGTATTCATCCTATACACGCCAATGTAATCGTCAAGATACCGGCCATCGCTGAACGAATTCGGCCCAGCCATAAGAAATTCTGATTCGTTTAGCCAAAAATCTGCGCTTAGCATGTCGTAAAGGTCGGAAATATAAAAATGGTTGACCGCATGGATTTGCATATTTTTATCCATTATTGTAACAGTAGGGTGCCCTGCAGTTGACATTGTACCACCTAACAGCATCAGGCTGTCGGTATCTGGTATTATCATCAACTCGTATGGCAACTGCCAGTAAGGATATTGATAGTAACGGCTCATTAGGGTATCCCCTTCCTGGTTTAATTTAAACATTACATAATCTGTACGGGGACTTTGTGGATTAGTCACAAATTCAATAGCCTGACCAACGATGCAGATATTACCGTCATTGTCAACAAGCGACTTCATACGTCCACCAAACCCCGTATAATACTCATCTATTAAAAAATAGTTCTCATCAATTACTTCAAGCGTATGATCAAGTATTAACACCCAAAAATAGTCCACATAGTTCCAATCATCAGTTGCTCCAAAATTCCCAGCAATCAAGTAATTACCATTATCAAGAATATTTACTGAGCATAACCTGTTTAGGGTGTCCTGTTTATTAAACCGTTTTGTCATATATTTGCCATCAGGTTGAACCTTCATCACCAGTCCATCACCTTTATAATAATATTCACCGATTCTCCCTACAAGTATTGCGTTTCCTTCAAGATCAACTGAACCATTAAAAATGTATTTGTCGTCCGGTGTTTTATAAAGAAAATCAAAGCTATGTTGGGCAGCGCCATCAACAGCCAAACAAATCGTAAGGAGAACAATCACATAAATTTTCATGGTTTTGAGTATTTAATTCAGTATTATCATTGATCCAATGTTAATTTCTCTAATTATTCGGCGGTTCTAATTCAACAGGCTCCCCAATATCCACGATTGGAACTATATACCGGTAGGCATATTCAAGTTTGTTGAAGTGCCGGAGACATTTGTAATCAGGATTTGGTACACTTGTACCTGATTTTCCTGTTAATTTACAATAAAAAAGTACCCAATTATCCGGTTTGTTCTCTTCCTGTGGGATTCTGGTGTAGATCACCTCGCGTTGTCCAAAATAGTGAAAGTTTAACTCCTCGGAATCCAGGCAATAATCATCGTATGAGAAGTTTCCATTTTCATCTTCAATATAAAAGATCAAGTGGTTTCCGTTTTCATCTTCGTATTCATGTCCAAATTTTTCAATTATCGTGTCAGTCACATATACATATCTGTATCCGGTTGGTGGAGGGGGGGGTATGGGTTTTGTTGTATTTAGAAAATTCTGAATCTCTTTTGCTGCATCGGTTCCAGGATTGCTCCAATTACACTTTCCTTTATTCTGTCCATACCACCAGTTAGCACTATCTTCAAAAGGTTCCCATTGTGCAGGAGGATTTGGATCGTGGGCGCTTTTCTCACCAGTAACAGCCAATAATACAAGCTCAATTTGTCCATTTACAATTTCACCTGTTTTGACAGTAAGCAGCAAAAAGCCTTTATCTTCAAAAGCGCTACTGTGATAACACTGGGAAACAAGAATGATTATGTCTTCATAAATTGAAATAGCATCATCAAGTAATACTTCACCACTCGAGTTAACGGGCAGGTAAATTATCGCCGAATCAGCGATTACCATTCCATATTTTTCATACGGAAAACCGTAAGTAACATTGAAAAGAGTTTCAATGTTCCACCTCGCTTCTTCGGCGCTCATCACCTCCCCGCTCTTAAAATAGGGGTTGTCGCGGTGGTAAACTAGCTTTTCACGGAAAGCGATGATTTTGCTCATTACATTGATATCTTCGGCAGTCATCATTTCGTACTGCGACTTATTAATGGTTTTGTCATGGAGTTCAACTTTACTGCACCCCATACTGATCATGATCAGCAATCCCATGATTGCAGCAATTGATTTGAGAAATGTAAATTTTTTCATAGTTTTTAGTTTTATTTATGTTATTAAAAATTTGTTATTTACGGTTTCTTGTTTAAAACAAAGCAAAACTATGTTTAAGGTGGAAACATCATTCGGTAAAAAGAGGGGTTGAAAAATAAATGTTTTGTCTCATAGTACCCTTCTATTAGTAACTTGAGTTTTTCGACCGGAATTATTTTTCGATGGGGGCTGTATTGAAAATTTAGTTTTTTCACTTTTATATTAATGTTTTACATTTAAATTGTTGGCTTCAAAGATAATATAAATATTTTAAAAACGTACGTTAAATTTTGTTAAAAATGACACTATTTAGCACATCATCTACTTTACATTTTACATCCCTCTATTGTAGTCAATCCTTAAAAACATGATTAAGTACTGTTTATCAACACTATACTGTTAATAACAATATTCACTTTAGGTGTTCCATATTGCAAGGTTTTGAGTTATTTTAGCGATGAAAGCATTGAAGATCAATGGATCTGAAGCCCTTATTATTAATATTTCTGTAGAGAGGCTGAGTTTTAATGGCGTTTTCCGTGCGATCCGAACGACATGGTACACTTTCGCAAAAGAATCGGTGAAGAAAGGGATTGAGTTGATTTTCAAAATGTCAATTGATGTTCAGCAGGTAAGAGCGAATATGAAAAGCGAAAGCGACTAACCAAATGCCGAAGTAGAGCTAACATCGAACCGATTATCGGACATG
>Ga0208196_1002351_pt1 | contig 17665 bp, 17 predicted proteins | sample AD_JPNNA7_MetaG_FD_184443 | JGI IMG/M metagenome (GOLD analysis project Ga0208196, IMG submission 184443) | Active sludge microbial communities of municipal wastewater-treating anaerobic digesters from Japan - AD_JPNNA7_MetaG (SPAdes) (version 2) | ecosystem: Engineered > Bioreactor > Anaerobic...
GCTGTAGTCACCGCACAGCACATCAAGGTGGGTCGGCATGTGTTGCAGATGCCCTGCGTCCGGCACCCGTCCTCGAAGCAGGTCCGCGACCGGCAGCGCCCTCTCGGGGGTCGGCGACATCTCCATCAGGTGGATGTACATGTGCAGGAGGCCCGGATGTTGCGAGCCCCCAGGGGCAGCCAACGCGGCCTCAAGGACCGCCTTCGCCTCCAGGGTTCGCGACCCGTCGGCCGGCTCCCCGGTGCGTTGATCCCACAACTGCCAGGCCGTGAGGTTCATCAGCGCCTCGGCGTGGAAGCAGGCCACGTCGAGGTCGCCGCCATGCGCGGCATACACCTGGCCCATGGCGGCGGCATACTCCGCCTCCCACGCGGCGCACTCCTCGATCGGACAGCCGTCGGGATACCGGGCCAGCAAGGCTCCGGTCAGCGCCTGCTCGACCGCCGTGCCCCCCGATGCGTAGTCCGCCGCAACCCGCGCCTCATCGCGCGCACGTTCCAGGACCGCCGTCGCCTCGTCGGGCGCGAAGAACTCCCACGGCTTGTTGTAGTTCGGGCCGAGCGCGAAGGCGACCCCCCAGTGCGCGAGTGCGCAGGCGGGGTCGAGGTCGATGGCCCGCTGGAAACACTCGACCGCTTCCTCGTGGTTGAACCCGAAGGTCCAGACCAGCCCGCGGTTCACCCAGGTCCCGGCCGCGGCAACAGCAGTAGTCACGGGCCGCGCGTATTCGCCTAGATCGTAAGGGTATTCGTTTCCCACCGAGTCTTCTAACGAGTGGCTCGGGCCGGTCGTCGTCATGAGTTCCTCCATCGCTGGGCAGGTCAGCTCGCGGTCCACCACCTGAGGGCCGGTGGATCCCATCGGGCGCCTCGGCCACACACGCAGGGCACGTCGTGAGTGTAGGACGACGCCTGAAAGACACCGATAGGGTCGCGAGGTGACCGAGCGCCTGGACCACCACGGGGACGCGGAGGTCAGGGGGGCCACCGGCCTGGTCGACCTGGCCGTCAACGTCCGGGTCGGTACCCCGCCGGCCTGGCTCGCGGAGGTCATCCGGGACACGACCGGGCAGCTCGCGGCATACCCAGATCCCTCGGTCGCTCGCGCCGCCCTCGCCCGCCGACACGCGGTCCCGGAGGACATGGTCCTGCCGACCAGTGGTGGCGCGGAGGCGTTCACGCTGATCGCGCGCGCCATCGCAGCCCGGCGCCCACTGGTCGTCCATCCGCAGTTCACCGAGCCCGAGGCCGCCCTGCGCCGGGCCGGCCGCGTGCCCGATCGGCATGTGCTGCAGGCCAAGTCGGGCTTTACTCTCGATCCGGCCGCCGTGGACCCACGGGCCGACCTCGTCCTCGTCGGCAACCCCACGAACCCGACCGGCGTCTTGCACCCGCGCGCCACCCTGGAGGCTCTGCGCGCGCGTGGTCGCGTCCTGGTTGTCGACGAGGCCTTCGCCGACGCGATCCGCGGCGAGCGGGAGAGCCTCATCAGTCCCGACCTGGCGGGCGTCCTCGTCCTGCGCTCGCTCACCAAGACGTGGGGGGTCGCCGGGCTGCGCGCGGGTTACGTCGTCGGCGATCCAGACCTGGTCGCGGCCCTGGCCGAGCAGCAGTCCCCCTGGTCGGTGTCCACCCCGGCCGCCGCCGTCATGGCCGCGACAGCGACCCCCGAGGCCCTCGCCGAGGTCGCGCGGGTCGCCGAGACGATCGCCCGTCACCGGGGCCATCTGGTCCAGGCTCTCGAGTCGATCGGTCTGCGGCCCGTCCCGGGCGAGGCACCGTTCGTCCTTGTCGAGGTCGGCCCGGGCATCCACGCGGAACTTCGCGAACAGGGGTATGCCGTGCGCCGCGGCGACACCTTCCCCGGGCTCGACGGCGGCTGGGTGCGGATCGCGGTCCGCGACTCGGCGACCAGCGACGCCCTCGTCCGCGCCCTCGCCGAGGTCCGGTTTCGCGGGGGTCTGCGGCGATGACGGGGATCGGCGGCGGGGGACGCCGCTCGATGGGGCGAGGCGCCATGAGCCTGGACGACGTCGCGGTCGGCCTCGTCCTCGGGTATGCCGCCGACCTCGCCTTCGGTGACCCCCGGCGCTGGCACCCGGTCGCCGGGTTCGGACGAGTGGCGGAGGCGCTCGAACGGCATACCTATGCGCCGCGGCGCTCGTCTGGGATCGTTCACGAGGCGGTGTTGGTCGGGGGCGCAGTGGCCCTCGGGCAGGCGCTGACCCGGCCCCCGCGGGCTGCTCGGGTCCCGGTGGTTGCCGCGGCGACGTGGGCAGTCCTCGGAGGGCGCTCACTGGCCCGCGAAGCCGAGGCCATGGATGCCCTGCTGCAGGCAGACGACCTGGCGGGCGCGAGGCTGCGGATCCGCAACCTCGTCGGCCGGGACCCCTCAGGGCTCGATGCCGACGAGTTGGCCCGCGCGTGTGTCGAGTCGGTCGCCGAGAACGGCGCAGATGCCGTCGTCAGCCCACTGTTCTGGGGCGCCGTCGCCGGCCTGCCGGGGCTGCTCGGCTATCGGGCCGTCAACACCCTCGACGCGATGGTCGGTTACCGGTCGGCTCGATATGCCGAGTTCGGTTGGGCCGCAGCGCGGCTCGATGATCTCGCCAACTGGGTGCCGGCACGGGTCACGGTCGCCATGACGGCCCTCACCACATGGTCGCTGACGGGCTCACGGCAGGTGTATGCCGTGGTCCGCCGCGACGCCCCCGCCCACCCGAGCCCCAACGCCGGACCCGTGGAGGCGGCGTTCGCTGCTGCCCTGGGCCGGCAACTCGGCGGGACCAATGACTACGCGGGCGTCCGCGAGGAACGCGGGCGGCTGGGCGACGGGCCGCCGGTTTCGACCGGGGACATCGCCCGCGCCACCGCCCTCCAACAGCGGATCGGCGTGGCCAGCCTGGTGGGCCTGGTCAGCGCCCGGCTGCTTCTGCGAGCAGTTGTCCGCCTCCGTCATTGACGAACCTTGCTGGGCCGTCCCCCGCACAGTCGAGGGCCCGACCCGACCCGCCACAATCCCAAGTGGCTATGCCTCGCGCTCGCGGCTGACGAGGTTGACGAACACGTCCTCGATGGTCGGCTCGACAGACACGACCACCGCATCGGCGAAGCCCGCGGCCACCAAGCGCTCGCGCAACGCGCCCGCCCCCCGATCCACTCCACGGTCGATCACCGCGTGCAGAGCCGCCCCCGACAGATAGGCCTCCGCGATCCCGTCGGCCGTCTCCAACCAACCCAGCGCCAGGTCGGCATCCCGGACCGTGACGTCATAGACCCGTTGCGTCGAGAGGTTGGCGCGGATCTCGTTCGGGCTACCCTCCGCGACGATCCGACCCCGATAGATGAAGGCCAGCCGGTGGCAGTGGCTCGCCTCCTCCATGTAGTGCGTCGTCACGAACAGCGTCACCCCACGCCCGGCCAGCTCATAGAGCAGGTCCCAGAACTGCCGCCGCGCAACGGGATCCACGCCGGAGGTCGGTTCATCCAGAAACAACAAATCCGGCTCGTGGATGGTCGCCGCCCCGAGCGCGAGCCGTTGCCGCCACCCGACCGAGAGGTTGCGCGTGAGCTCCCGCTCGCGCCCCTGCAGGTCGGCCATCTCGAGGATGTAGCGCCGACGCGCAGCAAACACCGCCGGGTCCAGCGCATAGACGCCGGCATAGAAGCGCAGGTTCTCATCGACCGTGAGGTCCTCGAACAGCGCGAACTTCTGCGACATGTAACCGATCCGCGGCCGCACCCGCTCTGGATGCGCGACGACGTCCTCGCCGAGCACCAACGCCTGCCCGCTGCGGGGCGCCGACGTCCCCGTGAGGATGCGGATCGTCGTCGTCTTCCCCGACCCGTTCGGCCCAAGGAAGCCGAACACCTGCCCGCGCGGCACGTCCAGATCGATCCCGTCGACCGCCGTGAAGTTACCGAACGTCTTGGTCAGTCCCCTCACCGAGATCGCCGCAGACGGATCAGCGGGTATGCCGTGAACCTCACCTTCCCGGGTCATCGCAACACCCCCTCACTCAGCGATCCGGCGACGGGTGGCGATGACGGCCGCCCCGAAGATGACGATCGCGAAACCGACCATGGCCCACAGCGGCGTAGCAAGCGCCTCGAAGCCGCTGCCCTTGACGAACGACCCCCGCAACACCGTGAGCGCATACCGCAGCGGCACGGCATACGTGAGGGGTTGGATCGCCTCCGGCATCGACTCGATGGGGAAGATGAAACCGGACAGCACCATCGTTGGGATCATGATGAAAACCAGTGCCTGCTGGGCCTGTTGGCGGGTTCGGGAGATGAGCGAGACGAGCAACCCCAGGCCCACCGAGATGAGCAGGAACAGCGCCAGCCCGACGAACACCACCCACACCGACCCGTTGAACGGCACCTTGAACCACAGCATCCCGATGGCGGCGACAACGCTCAGCTGCGCGACGGCGAGCAGCGCATAGGGCGCCACCTTGCCAATGAGATACTCCGACGGGCGAATTGGCGTGACGAACATCTGCTCCAACGTCCCCGACTCGCGTTCCCGCACGACCGCCTGGGACATGATCGACATGAGCGAGATCATGAGGATCGCGGCGACCAGCCCAGGGATCATCGTGTTGATCGGGTCGAGCGTCGGGTTGAACACCACCCGCGTCCGCGCATCGATCCCCGGCGCTTGCAGCGACCCCGTGAACGCCGCCGTCCGCGAGGCGTTGAAGCGGGCGATGGCTTGCGCGGCATACCCACTGCCCACGCTGGCGATCTGCGAGTCGGACCCATCGACGACGATCCCGACCGGCGCAGTCTGGCCGCGCGCAAGGAGGTCCTGCGTGCCCTGCGGGATGACGAGCGCCACCTTCGCAACTCCGGTGTCCAGCAACGAAGTCAGCTGAGTCTCGGCGTCCGGCCGCGCGACGACCAAGAAGTAGCCCGACGCCGTGAAACTCGACTCCAGCTGGCGCGAGACGACCGTCTGGTCGAGGTCGACGACGGCCGTCGGCAGGTTGCGCACGTCAACGGACACGACGTACCCGAAGCCGACGAGTTGGATGATCGGCATGAGCAGCAGCAGCCGCAACAACAGCGGGTCACGCCGCAGCTGGAGGAACTCCTTCCACACCAGCAGGCGGATGCGGGTCAGGCTCATGCGCGCCTCCCGTGCAGCCGGACCGCGATGAGCAGGCTGATGAGGGCGTATGCCGCGAGCGCCGCCACCTGCGGCCAGACCTCGGGGAAGCCGGCGCCCTTGAGCAGCACCGAGCGCGAGATCGTCACCATGTAGCGGGCCGGGAAGAGCCGACTGATCCACTCAAGGACCGGCGGGATCTGATCGAGCGCAAAGGCGAACCCGGACAACAGGAACGCCGGCAGGAACGCGACGAGGAAGGCCGCCATGTTGGCCGTGTCGAGGCTCGGCGCGACGGCCGAGACGATGAGGCCGATGCCCAGGCAGGAGGCCACAAAGAGGGTCGCACCGACCGCCAACGCCACGGGGTCGCCCCGCATCGGCACCCCGAAGAGGACCACCCCGAGCACGGCGATAACGACGATGTCGAGGAACGCCATGATGACCCACGGAGTCAGCTTGCCGATCATGAGCTCGATCCGCCGCAGGGGGCTGACCATGAGTTGCTCGGCGGTGCCCTGCTCCCGCTCGCGCACCAGCGTCACAGCGGTCTGCTGGGCGGTGACGATCATGATGATGACCACCATGAGCCCGGGCACGAGGAAGATCGACGATGCCCGATCAGGGTTGTACCACGTGCGCAATCTCGGTTCCACCAAACCGATTTGGCCGAGGTCGACCCCTTGGGTCGACGCCCATTCGACAGCGAGCGCGCGCCCATAGAGCTGGTTGAGAGCCATGCTGTAGGTCTGCGCGACGCGAGCCGAGTTGGGCTCGCTGCCGTCGACGAGGACTCCCACCTGGGCCTGCTCACCGCGCGCGAGAGACGCAGCGAACCCGGCGGGGACGATGACAGCCACCTGGGCCTCGTTGCGGTCGAACGCCGTGTCGACCGCAGTCGGGTCGGCGCCGTGCCCGACCACGTCGAACAGCCCGGACGCCTCATACGCCCGCAGGTATGCCGCGCTGTCGGGCGTGTGGTCCAGGTCGACGACGACGGTGGGCAGGTGTCGGACATCGAAGCTGATCGCGTAGGCGAAGAGCAGCAGTTGGATGATCGGCATGATGAGGACGACCGCGAGCAGCCGCGGGTCGCGCCCGACGTGGATGAACTCCTTGCGCACCACGGCGCCGATCCGGACTCCTGCGCCGCTCATCGGCCGGCCTCGGCGAGGACCGCGAAGGCGGTCTCCATGTCGACGCGCGTGGGAGTCACCCGGACCGTGGGGAATCCGGCCGCCCGCAAGTGGGTCGTGATGGCCCCCTCGACGCTCGCAAGCGAGCCCTCCCAGAGCACTCGGACGACCTCGCCGAAGACGTGGGGTGAGCCGACTCCCGGCAGGTCGGCGAGCGCGGCGAGAGCGGCTCGCGGGTCGGCTCCCGACACCTCGACCAGGGTGCCGGGAACGAGGGCGGTGATCTCCTCCGGCGTGCCCTGTTGCTGGATCCGTCCGTCCTGGAGGAAGGCGATCGCCGAGCAACGCTCAGCCTCGTCCATATAGGGCGTGGCCACGACGACGGTGGTGCCGCCCCGGTGCAACCCGGCCAGCACCCGCCAGAACTCCCGGCGCGACACCGGGTCGACACCAGTGGTGGGTTCGTCGAGCAGGAGCAACTCGGGCTCGTGCATGAGGGTGGTGGCGAGCATGAGCTTCTGCTTCATTCCCCCCGACAGATGCCGCGCCTGGCGACCGCCGAACTCGGCCAGCCCCATGCTGTCCAGCAAGGCCGCGGATCGCTCGCGCCGGACCTGCTTCGGGACGCCTCGGACGGTCGCGAAGAAGTCAAGGTTCTCGGCGACGGTGAGGTCGGGATACATCGAAAACCGTTGCGACATATAGCCGATCCGGCCGGTGATGGCCGAGGCCTCAGAGGCGGTCGAATGCCCTAAGACCAAGGCCTCCCCCGCGTCCGGCAGCAGCACGGTGGCCAGCATCCGGATGAGCGTCGACTTGCCGGCCCCGTCCGGACCGAGCAGACCAAAGACCGCGCCGCGCTGCACGACGAGGTCGACCCCGTCGACCGCCACGACGTCGCCGAAGCGTCGGGTGAGTCCCTGCGTCGACACCGCCGGTGCGGCAGGGCTGGCTCCAGTGATGGCCATGTCAGCGCAAGGTGACGTCGACCGGCATACCCGGTTTGAGGGTCCCCGAGGAGTCAGAGATGGTGACCCGCACCTCGTAAACGAGCTTCGCCCGCTGCTCAGCCGTCTGCACGGTGTTGGGGGTGAACTCCGCCTGCGCCGAGACGAAGGAGACGGTGCCCGCGATGGCGGCACCGCCGGAGTCGGAGGACACCGACACCGCCTGACCGACCGACACCGTGCCGATGCGGGTCTCGGGAACATAGACCCGGACGAACAGGTCGTGCAGATCGACGATCGAGGCGAGGATCCGCCCAGGGGCGGCGTTCTGGCCGACGTTGGTGACGACCGTGACGACCCGGCCGTCGCGAGGTGCAGTCACCGAGGCGTAGCCGAGTTGCACCTGCGCGAGGGAGACGGCGGCAGTGGCCTGCTCGACCCGCGCCTCGGCGGCGGTGACATCGGCCTTGGTGCCGGAGTCCTTGGCGTTGGTGACCGCAGCCTGGGCGGCGATCACCCCCTGCTGGGCCTGCTTGAGCTGCAGATCGAGCGCCGCGGTGTCGAGGGTGACGATCGGCTGGCCCTTGGTCACTTGGTCGCCCTCCGCGACAGGCACGGTGAGCACCCGACCAGCGATGGCCGAGGAGATGTCGTACTGCCTGGCTTCGACCTGCCCGTTGAGCGCGGTGCTGGCGGCCTCGGCGGACGGGTGGGCGGTGCGCCACCACCACCAGCCCCCGCCTGCGAGCGCGAGGACGAGAACGACGATCACGGGGATGGGAGGGTGCTTGCGACCGTGGCCTGCCATGGACGTCACCTTGCTTCGTGGATCAGCGGGTTGAAGGGGGGTCAGTTCGTCGGTGGGTGGCAGCCGCGGAGGGTGACCTCCACGGGCACGCCTGGGGGCAGCGGGTTCTGGGTCGTCACGTCGACCGGCACGGCCCGCGTGAGGTGCACCTCGTCGGTGACGTTGGAGCTCGGTGGGTAGTCGGCGCGGTCGCCGATGAGGGTGACCGTGCCGGGGACCGCGACGCCGTCGGGCATCCAGTCGCCCCGCACCTGGGCGGGGTCGTCCCGACAGATGGTGGCGAGTCGGTCCGGCGCGAGCCAGACCTGGATGGTCGCGGGTCCGGTGGGCCGGATCGTCGCGAGGACGGCCCCAGCTGGCAGCAGGTCGCCTGCGGAGGCGGCCTTGACGACGACCCCAGTCACCGGAGCGGTGACGGTCGTCCGCGCCTGCTGCTCGCGGGCCAGATCGACGGCAACCGCGGCGGTGTCGGCCATGACCCGGCTGATGGCCTGGGCGTCGACGAGTTGCACCCGGGCATCGGCGAGGGCGGCGCGGCCCTCCTCGACAGTCGACAGTCCGGTGCGGACCTCGCTCGCCTTCGTGGCGAGTTGGGCCAGCCCGGCGTCGATCTGCTTGAGGCCCGAGCGCATCTCGGTGAGGCCGGCGTCGAGTTTCGCCAGGCCGGCGGTGGCGGTGGCGATCCCGGTGGCGACAGCGGCGAGTTGCGCGGTGAGCTCGGCCCTCGTGGGCGTGCCCGGAGGCAGCGGGACGCTTGGGTCGGTCGGCAGGCCCGCGAGGATGGCGCGCAGCTTGGTTTGGGTAGCGGTCAGGTCTTCGAGCGTCTGCGCGAGACCAGCCCGATTGCCCTGCAGTGCAGTCTGGTTCGCGTTGAGCTGGGTGCGGTTGGTCGTAAGCGTGGCGCGGGTCGAGGCGATCGTCGCCAGCGCCGTGGTGAGTTGGCCGTGCTTGTCGGTGAGAGTGGCTCGCTTGTCGTCGACCTCGCTGATCCGGTCGGCGAGCACCGGGACTTGGGCAGCAGCCGTCGCGGCCGTCGCCTCCGCGGCCCGCACCCCAGCCGCGAGTATGCCGTCCTCCACCGTCGCGATCGGCTGTCCCGCAGTCACCTGGGAACCTTCTCGGACCGTCACCGTCGCCAGTCGCCACACTCCCCCGAGGCCGGTGATGATCACTGTCGGCGAGACGGTGCGGACGTTCGCTTGCTGAGCTGGTGCCTGGCTCTGGGCCGAGGTCTGGGTGGCAGCGAAGCCGGCGTCAAGGTCGACGGTTGGCATGCCGATGGCCGGCATGGCGACGACCGTGAGGGACTCCTGCACGGTACCGACGAGGTGCAGCGTGGCCGTGTCGCGCGAGCAGGCACCGAGCGCCGTCGCGAAGACAGCAAGCGCCGCGATTGCCGCGAGCCGAGTCGCTGTCGTGGGCGTGGCGCCACGGGTGGCGAGCGTCGACGAGTGGCCGGCGGGACGGCATACCGGACGAGGAAGGTGACCACTCATGGTCGATCACCTGCGGGCGCGAGGGTGGCAAGGAAGGCGTCGACGACGAACCCCAGCGCATGGGCGTCCGGTAGGCGCGGAGGGCCGTCGACGAGCAGGCCGTCGAGGATGACGAAGCTGACGACCGGGCCGATGAACATGCGCGCGGTGAGGCCGGGCTGCGGCGGTTGGACGACGCCTTCGGCCGCCGCCGCGCCGAGGATCGCTTCGACGAGCCCGAAGAGTTGGTTGGGGATCACTTCGCGGACCGCGTCGCGGACCTCGGGCACGCGATAGGCGTCGCCGAGGACGACTCGGAGCAGGTTGATGGTGTCGTCGCGCATGAACCGGCGGACGAGCGCGGTCGCAACGGCGAGCAGTGTCGCGCGGAGTTGGGCCGTGCTGGTGATCGGTGCCGGGGCCCCGACGTCGACGCGCAGATGCCCGAGCTCGCCGTCGAGGAAGTCGGCGAACAGCTCACCCTTGCTGGGGAAGTAGCTGTAGATCGTTTGTTTGCTCACCCCGGCGAGGGCGGTGACGGCGTCCATGGAGGTGGCCGCGTAACCCCGCTCGAGGAAGACCTCACGCGCCGCCTTGGTGATCTGGGCGCGCTTGGCGGCCGCCCTGTTCACCGCAGGCTTGGCCATGAATCAAACTGTACGGTTCAGTGTGATCGAGAGCAAGAGGGGGTCTAACGTCCCCACGGCGCTACCCCACCGTCCGGAAGCAGCGTCGGCACGGACAGGGCCGGGGGGACGCAATCCTCCGGATCGGCAGGGCAACAGCGGGCTACCCGCGCATACTCGACCTCATGAGAGACCGCCGAAGCATCTGGCTCGTGCTGGTCGTCGTGGCGTCCTCGGTCCTCGTCGGTGGGTCGGCCTGTGGCCACGGCGCCGGGACCACTGCTTCCGAGGAGTTGATTCGTCTCGCCAAGGGATCAGAGGAGTCCCTGGTGAGGTCCCTCATCGGAAAGGAAGCCACGGCCCGCGGTACCAACGCGGACGAGGCGGCCAATCTGTGGGTGACCAGATTCACGAGTGCCCATGTCGCATACCAAGAAATCAGCCCTCACGCCCGCGCGGTCGGATGTGAGGCGGTCACAAGTTGGCTAGGTGCTTTGGCGACGCCGACCACCGATGACGATCTGTCGGCCCACGTGCAGGTGGCCCTGGCGATCGCCAACCTGAATAGCGTGGTGAGCAATAGGGCCCTCGTGGCGGATCTTCAGGGTGCCACCGAGCGCGCCGCCAACGGGGAGCCGATCTACCTGACGGTGCTGATGATGAAGACGGGCCTTTGCCAGGTGGTCGGCTGACGTGCGGCCGGCCGAGCTCAGATCATCCGGCGGCCGGCGGCCCAGGCGGTCAGCTCGTGCCGACTCGACAACTGCAACTTCCGCAGCACGGACGACACATGCGTCTCGACCGTCTTGATCGAGATGAACAACTCCTTGGCCACTTCCTTGTACTGATACCCCCGCGCAATCAGCCGCATCACTTCACGCTCGCGCGCCGACAGCCGGTCGAGCTCCTCGTCGACCTCGGCGATCTCGCCCGCCGCCGCCCCGAACGCATCCAACACAAAGCCAGCCAGCCGCGGGCTGAACACCGCGTCCCCGTCGCCCACCCGCTGGATCGCTCGCATGAGGTCGGTGCCGCTGATTGTCTTGGTGACATAGCCCCGAGCCCCCGCGCGGATCACCGCGATGACGTCCTCGGCGGCATCGGACACCGACAGCGCGAGGAACCGCACCGGCGCGCCCGCCTCCGTGGTCAGGTTGCGACACCCGAGCAGCACGTCAACGCCGCCGTTGCCCATCCCCCCGGGCAGGTGCACATCAAGCAGCACGACGTCGGGCTTGGTCTCGCGGATCACCTCGATCGCGCGGTCGACGTCGGGCGCCTCGCCAACGATCGTCGTCCGCGTGTGGTCGAGCTCGGCCTTCACCCCCGAGCGGAACATCGCGTGGTCATCGACCAGCACCAACCGCACCGGGGTCGGGTCGCTCATCTCGGGTTCTCCTTCGTCGATGCAGACGCAGCACGGGTATGTCGTGCAGTCGCCCGCGGGGTCACGGCAGGTTCGGGGGTGGCCGGGTCCTCAGACTCCACCGCCGGCTCAACAGGTTCCTCGGTCGGAGTTTCGGGCTCGAACTCCGGCGGGGTCTCCGGCTCGGGCTCCGGCTCGGCGTGAGCAGGCGGCGGGAGCGTCAGCGAGACTTCGGTGCCGTTCTCCAGGCGCCGGATCCGGGCCGTCCCCTCGGCCCGCTTCATCCGCCCGATGATCGACTCGCGAACGCCCAAACGGTCATCCCCGATGTCGCTCATCTCGAAGCCGTCGCCGTGGTCGCGGACGAACACCTCAACGCCACTCGGCCCGACCTCCATGAACACCGACACCGGCGGACGACCATGCCGCACCGCGTTGAGCACCGCCTCGCGGGTGGCCTTGACCAGCGCGTCGCCGGCCTCCTCCATCGTCCGATCGCCGGTCACGACGATCTCGACCGGAACACCGTGCTCGTCCTCGACCTCGTGGATCTCGGCAGCAACAGCGGCAGCCAGACTGTTGCTCTCGCGGGACTCTCCGCCATAGAGCCAGGCCCGCAACTCGCGCTCCTGGCGTCGGGCCAGCCCGGCGACCACCGTCGGGTCATCGGCTCGGCGCTGAATGAGCGCAAGGGTCTGCAGGACCGAATCATGCAGGTGCGCAGCGATGTCGGCCCGCTCGGTCGCCCGCACCCGCTCGGCCTGCTCGCGTTGCAGCCCGCGATAGAGCCGCAGCGCGAACGGCGCCGCAATGACGACCGCCCCCGCGAGCACGGCGGCACCGGCGAGCGCGCCGTTGACAACCCCACGCGTGCCTTGCCCCTGCGTCACGATGACGACGACGCCGACCATCGCCAGCGCGACGCCGACGACGACCTGCACGACGCCGACCCAACGGGCTCGGGTCCGGCCGCGGCGACGCCCGGTGGGGTCGTCCAGTTGGTACCACGCGACGAACGCGCCGGCCGCGATGGCCAGGGCGGGGACGGCATACCTCGCGTCGGTGAACCACGACCCCGCATCACTGGCGAGCGAGATGCCCCCGGTGACCAGGACGATTCCGCCGAGAACGAGCCAATGGAAGACCGAGAACCGCGGTTGCCGCCGCCCTTCGACCGACTCGGCGATGACCGCGGGGGCAGCCGACACGGGCAGCACCGCCCACAGCACCAGGTAGATCGCGACGCCCAGGCCACCACCGAACACCGTGAGCAGGACGGCCGCCGCGCGGACGGCGACGGCCGGCATACCCAGGAACTCACCCAGCCCCGCGCACACGCCGCCGACGACCGCGTCCGCGCTGGAGCGCGCCAACGGGGGGCGAGCATGCGGCGGCGAGGAAGTCACGTCCCCATCTTGGGGCATGGGTATGCCGTCTGCTCCCCTCACCGGGGCGGGTTCAGGGTGCTTTCAGGGTCCACCCTCATGGCAGGGCGGGCCTCCGACCAGCGACGATAGGGGCATGACGGGAAACCCTGCTGACGCGCCGATGCCCGGCGGCCCTGCCGGCCCGGCTGGTCCCGCGGGCCCGGCTGGTCCGGTCGGTCCCAGCGGGATCGACGTCTTCTTCGAGCGGCTGCGCCGGCTCGGAGTGGCTCGGGCAACGCAGGGCAAGGTCGCCGGCGGAGTCTGTGCGGGCCTGGCCCGACGGTGGAACATCGACCCGCTCGTCGCGCGCCTGGTCTTCGTCGTCCTCACCGTCTTCGGCGGCTTCGGCCTGCTGGCCTACCTGGTCGCGTTGGCCATGCTGCCGGACGAGAAGGGAACGATCTTTGCCGAGGAGGCGCTGCGTCGCCGCCACGGGGGTGCCATCTTCCTGGTCTTCATCATTGCCGTCATGACGGTCGGAGAGTTCTTCGACCGGTGGTGGGTGTGGCTGGCGATCCCCTTGGCGCTGGCCGCCTGGTGGATCGTTCGCGGCGCGGCTGCGGGCAAGTCGCCGCGACAACTGGGGTCTGAGGCGAAGACGCACGCTGCTGAGGCAGCCGACGCGGTCCGCGGGTGGGGCGCCGCGACACCGCCGACTCCAGCGCCTCCCCTGTCTGCGCCGTATCAGCCGACGTATCAGGCACCCCCGCCGTATCAGCCGTATCAGGCCACCCCGGTGTCTCACGCGACTCCCACGTCGCCCGCCGCCGACTCGCCCTGGGGGCATCTGCCGCAAGACCATCCGGCGCCGATGACCGCGCCACACGGAATGGGGCCCGGCAGGACGTGGAGCCCCGCTCCCCAGGCGCCTGCCCCGCTAGTCGTGCGCGAGAAGCGCCGCCGCGGTGGATTCCTCGTCTTCATCACCGCCCTGGGGCTGGCCGCCATCACCACGGGAACGCTGAGCTCGACCAATGCGCTGGGCGATCGGGTTGCGCAACCCGCCCTCTTCGCGGTCATCGCCGGCTGCGCCGTCGCCGCACTGGTGCTCTTCGTCGTCGCTCTGCGCGGCATGCGGGCCCCCTTCACGGCGTTCCTCCTGACGCTCGTCCTGGCCGTCAGCGCCGCAGCCGCCTTCGTCCCCAACCCCGTCGGCTACCTGGCCGGTGCCGGGGAGCGCTCCTGGACGCCCGTCTCGGGAACCGGCTCCACGGCATACGCGCTGGGTTTCGGTGAGGGGACCCTCGATCTGAAGGGGATCTCCCCCACGGCCGACACCACGGCGGGCTTGAGCGCCCAGCAGGTCTCCGTGCAGTTGGGGTTCGGTGAGCTCGTCGTCATCGTGCCCGACGGGGTCACCGCCCGCATCAACCTAGCCATCGGAGCGGGAGACGTCATCGCCGAGCAGCCCGGCGGTGCCGACCCGTCGAGCCACCTCTACTCCGGCGGGGCGGGCCAGCAGACCTATCTCGTCGGCACCGGATCACCAGACGTCGTCGTCAACGTCAGCGTCGGCTTCGGCAGCGTCCGGTTGCAGAGCACCACGGCCCCGTCAGTCATCCGGGATGGAGTCTCATGAGTCAGCCACCGCCCCAGATCATCCCCGCCCCGCGCGGCCCCAACTCGCGCCTGCTGATCCACTCACTGCTGTTGCTCCTCGGCGCCGCGGCCCTGCTGGGCCACCTCGCCGGGATCGAGTTCGTCACCTCGGTGTCGCTGCCGTGGCCGATGGTCCTCATCATCGGCGGCGCCGCCCTGGTCGTCATCGGGCAGTTGGGGCTACTGCGCCGACGCCACCGGTCCTGACGGGCGGCGGCCCCCCAGGCTCATGTCTGGTGGGCTGAGCCCCCGGCGCCGTCCGTGGTCGGAACGGTCAGATCCACGAGTACGCCACGCCATGCGTCACTGAGCGGCAGGCTCGCCACGTGCTCGATGGGCACCCACGCGGCCGCAGCCGTCGTCCCGCCGACGTCGTGGACCACCGGGTCGGTCGGGTCGTCACACACCGCCTGCCACACCAGCCGCACGGCGTGGAAGTCCTCCAACCGGCCGTCGGGTGCGCGCCCGACCCAGTGACCGTCCACGACACCGAGCACACCGACCAGGCGCACCCGCTGACCGCTCTCCTCGGCGACCTCACGCAACACCGCATCTTGCGGCGACTCCCCCGGGTCGACACCACCACCGGGCAACCCCCACTGCCCGGGCGCGTGGGTGCGGTCGGACAGTTGGGCCAGCAGCACTCCCCGGTGCGAGTGCACGAAGGCGTATGCCGCGAGCCGCTGCACGCGCTCGGCCACCTCCCCCGGAGCCTGCACCACGTCCGGGTCATGCGCCGGCACGCGCGCCGCAGGTGTCCGGTCCCCGTCGGTGACTTCTCGAACGCCGAAGGTCAGAACGCAGCGGCCCTCGCCTGCCTCAGACCAAACGTCGAGCAACTCATCCATCACCAAACCGTTGTCCCACAGCGTGATTCCAGGGTCGTTGCCATGCTCAAGCAGCCAGGGCCCCACGACCCGACCGTCGGCCAGGCGCCCTTCCAGCCACAGGTCCCAGGCGGTCATCCGGCGAGCGCGCGCGCCCGGGCGTACTCGGCCTCGGCCGCCTGCACGACCTGATCCCAGCCCTGCGCCGGGTCGGTCTTGAGGTTGTATGCCGTCATCCGGGACCGCACGCTCGGGTGGACGGCCAGCGTCGTCAACCGACGCACCAACTCCTCGTCGTCGTTGGCCAGGAAGCCGTTGACATCGTCCGTGACGAACTCCGAGATGCCCGACCCCACCCGTCCGACGACCGGCAGGCCAGCGACCCGAGCCTCCAGCGCCGCGATGCCGAAGGACTCGAGGACCGACGGCGAGACGAAGACGTCGCTCGCGGCATACCTCTCCTTGAGGGTGTCGCGCGGCACCCGGCCGGGCAAGGACACCCAATCCTTCGCGCCCAACCGGTCGACCGTGCGCTCGACCTTGGCGCGCTCGGACCCCTCACCGAGGATCTCCAGGCGCACGCCTGCTCGCGGCGCTGCGGCGCGCACCTTGGCCATCGCTTCGACGAGTTGGACGGGGCGCTTGCGGGCCTCCAGGCGCATCGCCGAGACGAAGCGCACGACGCCGTCGCCGAGCAGTGGGCGGCCGCTGGTGGGGCGCCACGCGTCGACGTCAATACCGTTGGGCAGCACCGTGACTGGTGGCCCGTCGACGATCCGGCGCAGCGGTGTGGCGGCGACGTCGGAGACGGCGTTCATCGCCATTCCCGACTGCGCCCAACGCCGGACGATCCCGGCAGCGCGCACGGCCGACTCCGCCTTGTCCAGGACGCAGTGCCAGGTCATCGTCGTCGGCAGGCCCATCCGACTGGTGACGAAGCCGCAATCCGACGCGAACGGACTGACGACCCCCATGTGGATGTGGGCGACGTCGAAACCCTCGAGTTGAGCCCGCAAACCGCGGGTCGCGAGCGGGTTGACGAGGAGTTGGCGCGGCAGCCGGACCCCGAGCCGATGGACCCGGATCCCGTCGAGTGTCTCGGTCTGACCGAAGCCGACCGCGCCCGGGGTCAACGTGAAGACCTCGACCTCGTGGCCACGGGCGACCAACCGCGCCGACAGGTCGGCGACCTGCACCTCGATGCCGCCCAGGCGCGGGAGGTAGCAGTCGGTGAGCATGGCGATCCGCACGGCCCCACTCTTTCATGTGCCGGAGAATGGGTCTCGCCATGCCACTGACCCTGCTCGCCTTCCACGCCCACCCCGACGACGAGGCCATCCTCACCGGGGGGACCCTCGCGCGCGCCGCCGCCGCCGGCCACCGGGTCGTCCTCGTCACCGCCACCGACGGCGCTCTCGGCCTCACCAGCAGCAGGTATGCCGCGCAAGGGCTGGCGAGCGTCCGCGCGGCCGAGGTGCGCGAGAGCGCCCGGCTGCTCGGGGTGTCGCGGGTCGAGCAGTTGGGGTATGCCGACAGCGGCCTGGGGCCGGTGACCTTCGACGACCCGCCGGGGCAGGTGCGGTTTGTGCGGGTGCCGGTGGCCGAGGCGGCCGAGCGGCTCGCGGCCATCCTGCGCGAGGAATCGGTGGACACGCTGCTCACCTATGACGTCAACGGCGGGTATGGCCACCCCGACCACCTGCAGATCCACCGGGTCGGTGCGGCCGCAGCCCAATTGGCCCAGACACCAAGGGTATTGGAGGTTGCTGTCTCGCAGCGGGTGGCCAGGCTGATGAAGCCGCGCGGTCTGGCGTTGGCTCCTGTCCGACCGGTGACGGTGGAGGTCGACGTGCGGGAGCAGCTGGACGCCAAAGTTGCGGCCATGCGGGCTCACGAGTCTCAACTGGCCTCCGACAGCGCGCTGCCGCGCAACATCGACCTGCTGACCCGACTGCCCCGGCCTGCCCTCGAACGGTTGTTGGGCCGGGAACGGTTCGCCGACCTCTCCGGGTCCAGCGACCCCGTGCTCTAGCGAACCCGCGAGGCTTCGTGGAGCGGTGAACCGGTGGGCCGCGATGGCCGCGATGGCCTAGTGAACCGCGGTGTCCTTGAGTTTGCCGGTCCCCCGTGCCCGCAGCCGGGCGATCTGACGGGTGCGGGCCTCGTCGGCGAGGGAGTCGTCGACCTGCTCAGGCTCGAAGGGCCGACCGGTGGCCCGTTCCGCGGCCGCCGCGATGAGGGCGTCGGCGACCGCGGGGTTGGCGGGGAGGATCGGCCCGTGCAGGTAGGACCCGATGACGTTGTGGGTGCGAGCGCCCTCGGTGTGGTCCTGGCCGTTG
>Ga0208196_1002372_pt1 | contig 17560 bp, 9 predicted proteins | sample AD_JPNNA7_MetaG_FD_184443 | JGI IMG/M metagenome (GOLD analysis project Ga0208196, IMG submission 184443) | Active sludge microbial communities of municipal wastewater-treating anaerobic digesters from Japan - AD_JPNNA7_MetaG (SPAdes) (version 2) | ecosystem: Engineered > Bioreactor > Anaerobic >...
TTGAAGAACTACCTTGAATCGACCAATCCGCTAAGATCGACTGCCACCCCCGAGACGATCGCCCCGACGATCCTCTTTTTTATCGAGGATGCCTCGCTGGTGACGGGTGAAACACTCATTCTCGACAGCGGAACCCACCTGGGAGCGGCCGCATCGGTCAGCTCGCATAAAGCAGATAAGTGATTTTTTGTGTGATTCAGGCAGCACACTGACTTCATTGTAAATCACGGTAGCGTGACATTTTCCGCCACAGGGTGACGCGAGAGATGCCCAGTTCCTTTGCGGCACGACTCTGATTGAATTTGCAGCGCCACAAGGCGTCCAGGATGGCCTCTTTTTCCGATTCGGCCAAACTGTCGTGATGCTCATCTGGCTCGATGGCATTATGCGCCGGTTCTTTTTCCGGCTTACGTGGTGACACTGCTTCCGGCACGGTCAGCAAAAAAACGGGCAGGTGTTCGGGCAGAATCATCGGGCCGGACGACATGGCCAGAGCATATTCAATAACGTTTTCCAGCTCCCGGACATTTCCCGGCCAGTGATACTCAAGCAGGATTCTTTGCGTATCATGATGGAAACCGGTTTTTTGCCTGCTCTTTCTAGAGTGCTTTCCGAGGAAGTGGTTGGCCAGCAGCAGTATGTCCTGTCCCCTTTCCCTCAGCGGCGGGATCATAAGCGGTATTACAGCCAGCCGGTAATACAAATCCTGCCTGAATAGGCCTTTTTCGACCAGTCCTTTCAAATTCCTGTTGGTCGCGCAGACAAGCCGGACGTCAACCTTGTAAGTCCTGTTACTGCCGACAGGGCGGATTTCTCTGTCCTGAATGGCGTGCAGCAGCTTCACCTGCAGAGGCATGCCCAGGTCGCCAACCTCGTCGAGAAACAATGTACCCCCGTCCGCTGTTCTGAAAAGGCCTATATTGTCGGAAACTGCGCCGCTGAACGACCCGCGGACGTGACCGAACAGTTCTGATTCGATCAGGTTCTCCGGCAGGGCGCCGCAATTGACCTGTACAAACGGCCTGTTGCGGCGTCCACTGTGGTTATGTATCGCCGCCGCGATCATGTTTTTACCCACGCCTGTTTCGCCGGTTATTAAAACGGTGGATTCCAGATCGGCACAAAGCAGTGCCGCGTTGATGCACTTATGCATGCCGGGGTTGGTGGACAGGATTTCCGAGGCAAGCGTTTTTTGCCTGAGACGACGTTTGATGATCTGCAATTCCTGTTCGCGCGCCCTGAGCGCGACTTGATCGGTGGTTTCTTTCAGGATTTCCACAAAGGCAAATGTTTCCCCGCGGCTGTCTTTTACCTCCTTCACCGTCGCCTCGAAATGCCTTTGTTTCTTGCCCCTGCCCAGTGTGACGATTTGATCTCGGCAGGCCTCAAGCGGCATGACGGAGCGTTTCTTTTTATGGATGCCGTGCGCCTGCGGGTTGGAAAGAAGGTGTCGGCCGTTGATATCGAATACGGACACGCTGTCACCGATGCCGAACAAAATTGCCTCCAGCTTCGTTTTTTCGTTCTGCAAGGACTCCTGATGCAGCCTCAAGGCCTCGTTGACGGCTGTCAGCTCTTTATTTGCCGCCTTGAGCCTGGCCTGAAACTGCTTTTGTTTGCTGATATCCAAAACGAGGACATTTTCAGACACAGGCTCGCCCAGTTCGTTTTTGTTTATGGAAACGATAAACAGCACGGGGATTCTGGTGCCGTCTTTGTTATAAATGAAGTACTCACCCTGATAATATTCCGAATCAATCTGCAACAGATCACCGGTTCGGAGAGCCTTGTATTCTTTCTCACTATAAAATTGGCTGACGTTATGCCCGATGAATTCTTCACGGTTTCTGCCGCTCATCTTCAAAAGAGCCTCGTTGACTTCCAGAATATTGTCGTCCATGTCCTGAAGTAAAAAACCTATATTGAGCGCGTTGAGAAGTTTTTTGGATTTGCGTATCCATTCCAGATTGTCAAGGTGACTGATTTGCCTCTGTCCGGTCATAAGAGGGCCTCCTGTGTTTACAATTTATTTCATAATGAAACATAATGTATCAGGGAAAGCCGGAGAAAGCAAATGGTTATTCGTGTTGCATTACCTTGCGCAAAAATAAATTATTTTTAATTACAGGTAGTTGTGTCTGCCATGAGGAGCGGTCGGACAGATTTTGTTTTCCGGCACGACCATTGCTCAAGAGCATGACAGGCATCTGTCGTCACTTTGGCGCAGCCGGCAGCAAACAGCAAAACAGGAGGAAAATTATCATGCGTGTATTGGCATTGGGAGGGGCGGGCGACATGGGCAGAACGGCGGTGACCACTTTGGTGAATTCACCTGCCATCAAATCGATTACAGTGGCAGATTATAACATTGCACTGGCGGAAAAATTTGTCGGTCTGTCCGAATCCGGCAAGCTGGCGGCGGTAAAAATCGACGCCACCGACAAAAGTGCTCTTCTGGACCTGATGGCCGGCCACGACATTGTCATGAGCACGATTGGTCCTTATTACAAATTCGGGCCGCTGATCACCGGGGCGTGTATCGAGGCAAAGAAATCCTGCGTGGATATCTGCGATGACTGGAAGCCGATGATGGACGTTCTGGAGATGGACGAGGCGGCGAAAAAATCGGGCATCACGATTATTCCCGGCATCGGCGCCAGCCCCGGCATTTCCAATCTGCTGGCTGCATACGCCGCCGCGGATTTCGATGAAGTTGATGAAATCGTCACGGCCTGGGGAAACGGCAAATATGTGTCCGGTCCTCCCCAGTTACACCATGTGAGCAAAAAAATACTGGGCGTTACGGACGATCAAAACGCGGCCATTATGCACCTGCTTCACGAAAGCACGGCAACAATACCGACATACAAAAATGGTGAGTTTGTCCATATCGACGCGCTCACAGAGGCATCCCCGCTTCGCTTTCCCGGCTTTAAGGAAATACCGGCATATCATATCGGCCATCCGGAACCTTTAACCATTCCTCGCTCCATAAAGGCAAACACGGTCTCTAACGTCATGTATTATGGGAAGCCCTTTATGGAATTGCTGACTAAAATTGCCGGACAAATCAAAAAAGGCGAGCTCTCGATCGAAAAAGCGGCGTTCAAATTTAATACTGAAGCCATGAAACTGGCAGTCGTTCCGGAAACCGTCGAATTCCCCGCGCCGATATGCGTGATCGTTACCGGTGTGAAAGACGGAATGAAAATGAAAACCGGCCTTGCCCTGACGCATATTCCCTACGGACACATGGCCGGAAGCACTGGTGTCCCGTTGGCCATTGCCGCGATGATGCTGGCCACAGGCCGTATTGACAAAAAAGGAGTGATCACGCCGGAGGCGGCTATCGATCCGGCATATTTTCTGGAGAGCTACGCCTCATATTGCGGTGAAGGGCTGGAAGTAAAAGATGTCCTTTTGAAAAAAACAGAAAATATCTGAGGTGTGTCTCAGGTTTCAGGCGACTGGAAAAATACATCAGCCGTCCGGAAAAACCCCAAAGATCAAGGAGTGATAAATTATGAACGTAATGGAATTAGCGCTCAGCTATGACAAGGGCCGCGATTACACAGGATTGTTTTTTGAAGATCAGTCATTTTCCAACATAAAGATAAGCGAAGAGGCCAGGCGCTTTGCGGAAGGTCTGCGCGCCACTGGCCTTAAACCCGGTGATATTGTCGCCACCGTTTTGCCCAATTGCAAGGAAGTAATGACTGTCTATGAAGGGGTCTTGCGGTGTGGCGGTGTTTTGCTGCCCATCATCTTCGCGCTGACGGAGCCCGAGATCACCTATATGCTGAAAGATTCCGGTGCAAAATTCATCATCACCAGCGCCGGGCTCCTGGATAAAATCGACAGTACGATTCGCCGCGAGGCGAAAGTTGTCGTAACGGGAATTGAGGGCCGGGCCGGAGAAGGCCTCATCGATTACCGGTCTCTTGTAAATGATCACCCTGACAGCGATTTTATTGCCGCGCAAGATGCGGATGATCTGGCGATGATCATGTACACCTCGGGCACGACCGGAAAGCCCAAAGGGGTAATGCTGACGCACGGCAATTTTTGTGCGGCTCTGGAATGTCCCTTTTACGATGCCTTCAATGTTGCCGAGGGAAACATTGTGCTGATTGCGCTGCCCATGAATCATGTATTCGGCCTGGCCATCTGGCTCTACAGCTACTGGAAGCACGGCGCCACAATCGTACTTCATAAATGGTTTGATCCGATAGAGGCGCTCAAAGATATTGATAAGCACAAAATAAGATTCGTGCCGCTCGTTCCCACAATGCTTTTAATGATGCTCGACGAGGCGGGCCGCGCCGTCTATGACACAAGTTCAGTTAAATACTGGTTTGTCGCCGCCGCGCCGTTTCCCCCTCATAAAATCAGCGAAGTCGAGCAGAAGCTGGGCGGTATCTTTGTCCATGATTACGGTCTGACGGAAACAATGGGAGACCTCGCCTGCCAGGATCCGGAGGGAATAAGAAAGCCTGGCTCAGTCGGTAAGCCCATGCAGGGAATGGAAGTCCGTATTGTTGATGACCGGGGTCTGGAAGTGCCCCGCGGACAGTGGGGGGAAATCACTGTCAGGGGATGGGGTGTGATGAAAGGCTACTGGAGGCGCCCTGAAGAAACAGCGGAAGCCCTGAAGGACGGTTTTCTGTTCACAGGCGATGTCGGCTATCTTGACGAAGACGGTGATTTATTTATCACCGACCGTAAAAAGGACATGATTTTGCGGGGTGGCGAAAATATTTATCCGGTGGAAATCGAAAACGCACTTTATCAGGTGAGAGGTGTATCGGAAGCTACGGTATTCGGAATACCGGACCAGAAATATGGCGAAGAAGTTGTTGCCGGTGTGGTGCTGGATGATGAAATATCCATGACGTACGATGAGATTATTTCCGAATGCCTGAAACATATCCCCAGGTACAAATGCCCTAAAAAGATAGCTTTCATGAAAGAGCTGCCCAAAACACAAACGGGCAAGTTCGACAAAAAGGCGCTTCGCAGGGAAGCGGAAAAACTCTTTGCCTAAACAACAAATGCGGGTGAGTACCGCTTGGGAGACAAAATGAAGATCGAAAAAGACAATGTAAAAATGACGCAGATAAGGTGGCAGATACCGATAGTTCTGATGATTTCGCTTATGGTATCTTATTTTGACCGGATGAACATTTCATTTGCCCTGCCCATGATTGCCAAAGACTACGGGTGGACGGTGGCGGAAACGGGCAAATACGGCGGCCTACTGATGAGCGTGTTCTTTATCGGGTACGGGATCGCCACCATATTTTTGAGTCCCCTGGGTGAGAGGTTTGGCGCCAAAAAAAGCATCATCACGGTTGTCATCCTCTTTTCGATAGTCACCTGTCTTCAGGCCCCCTTCGGGATGATGCTTGCCGCTCTGGTGGCGATTCGTGTTTTGCTGGGTGTTGTATCAGGAATTCACGGCCCCATGATGGGCGTGCTGACCGAGAAGTGGTTTCCTGTCAATGAACGCTCCAGGGCCAACAGCATCTGGTTTTGCGGTATTTTCGCGGCCATGATCCTTGCCCCCGTGGTTGTCGTGCCTGTTTGCAATGTAGTAGGGTGGAAAATGATGTTTGTTGTGATCGGGCTGGGAGGGATGATTATCGCTGTGCCTTTGTTAAAATTATTTATTTATGAAAGGCCTGAAGACCACCCGAGAATTGCCAAGACGGAAATCGACTATATTCAAAAAGGACGTCTTGCTGAATATCGCAGAGAAAATTCTCACACATTTGCCGGCAATATTAAATTTCTCTGGCAGAGAAAGGTGTTTTGGCTGGTTGTCATCCTCGGCATAATGAACAACGTGATCGCCTTCGGCCTCGTGTCGTGGATGCCGACATTTTTCACGGAGGGACGGAAGCTCCCCTTCAGCGACCTGGTTTATGCTACATCTTTGCCCTATGTTTTAAGTATTGTCGGCGCTCTCACCTAGGCATATTTCGGAGACAAGACAAACAAAAGAGGATACATATCCTGCGTAGCCTTTCTGGCCACAGGAGTAATGGTCTATCTGGCCGCCACGACTGCTTCGATTCCGCTGATCATATGTTTTTTCGCCGCTACGATATTCTTTAACGCCTCTTATAATGCCAATGAAATTGCCTTTATTCAGTGGATCGTTCCCAGCGAACGCACCGGCACGGGTATTGGCATTTATCTGGGCATCTCTTTGATGCTCGGCGGCGGCTTCGGGCCTGTCGTGGTGGGTGGCGTTGTTTCCGCCACCGGCAGCTATGACTACGGCCTTGCCGCCCTCGCTCTGGTGTGCGCTGTTTGTTCTGTGTTGTCCTTCCTACTGGGGCGCGCCGTTAAGTATTGATGAGCCGGCCTTTCATGCTTTGACAGGCCAGGCATGAACGGCAGTAAAGCCGAGTGCGAACGGGGTGAAGGAGAAAAGCTCGTGGCTAAAGGCTAAAGGCAAAAGGATAAATGATAAAGGATGCTTCGACAGGCTCAGCACGAACGGGTAATTAAACGCGAAGCTCACCGCTTCGTGTCCTCCGCCGGGAGACCGTGTCGTAATCGTCAAAAGCTGTCAACATCGTCATACCGGCGAAGGCCGGTATCCAGAACAGCATGAGTAAATAGCTAATAGCTGATAGCTCGCAGCTCATGGAGGGTTAGATGAATGGTGGATGGGGGATAGCCAATAGCTCGTGGTCAACGGCAACGTATTAAAAACCCCGCTCACCCTGAGCCTGTCGAAGGGTGAGCCAAGACGATGCTTGCCCGTTCATGCTTCGACAAGCTCAGCACGAACGGTCAGTGGGGTTCGTACCGTTCATGGTTCGACAGGCCGAGCATGAACAGGTAATCAAGCTCACCACTAACGGGCAGCAAAGCCCGCAAAAGGTAATATTGTCGGGCTCTGAATCATCTGCCGGTTATGGCTCACCAGTCAAAGCAGGATTTGGCGGGTATGAGATTGTTTTTCACCGAGTCTGCGGCTGGTTCTCCTCCAGATCCGGATAGAGCTTTTTTTGGCACTCCGGGCAGAGGCCGTGGGTGAATTCCGCGGCGGTGCGCTCGCTGATGTATTTTTCAATGCGCTCCCAATAGCCCTTGTCGTTACGCACATTTTTGCAGGATGCACAGATGGGCAGCATTCCCGAGAGGGTTTGCACTTTGGCCAGTGAGTCTTCCAGGCGCGAAATCAGTTTTTCCCTGTCCCTCTCCACCGCCTCTCTTTCCCTCTCACTTGCCGTCAGTTTCCGGTAACCCAGCAAGAGCAGGACGAGCGTAATGGCCCACATGAGCGCATGGCTTAGCGAAATTACCAGGATACGCTTCCGGGCATGTTCCCAAAGCGGTTCCATATCGATGGCGACACTGATCCCGCCGCGCAACTCCCCCGGCTTATATCCCTGGCGGGCGTGGCATTTCATGCATGAGTCTTCGACAAAAAAAGGAATCATCAGACGCATGAATTTTTTTCCATCGAGATCAACCACGGAAAAATATTCCTTTTTGCCTTGGCTGATTTTTGCATAAGCGCTGCTTTCCCACTCATCAGGCACGTTTTCCGGACGGATTGGTTTTGGGCTGGTCAGGTGGCCGATAAGCCCGTATTTATGACCTTCCAGTTCATAAATCTGGCGGGTCATGTAGGCCGGGTTGACGAGTGTCAGTTTTTTGCCTGACGGCGTGGTGATGTCTCTTTCCGGGATGTGCGCCAGATAGGGGTTGGGAGGAGTTTCTGGTGTGGCCGGCACATACATTCCCCCGTGACCGGCGGCCCATTGCCGGTAGAGAATATCTTTATGGGCGGCCATTTTTGTGTCGCCGTACGCCTCATTTATTACATTTTCCCTTATCTGTGAGATGTTCCAGAAAAGCGAAAGGGCGGCAGCCGCCGTCCAGACAAGGACAACAATAAAAAGTGATTTTTTCAAAGTGCCGACCAAATTTTCTTCCTTCAAGTTGACATTCCTCATGTGCGAAATATGAAATTTGTTTATCTTATGGTTTTGAACCCTGGTATGCAAGACGCCGGGGATGAACCTCCCGCACCGCACCCTTGACTAACCACCGTCTTATTCGAGCGCCTCGCGCACTTTGGCCGCCAGCACTTCCTGGGTAAAGGGTTTCTGTATGAAGACGGCTTTCTTGTCCAGTTCTCCGTAGTGCGCGATGCCATCGGGCGTGTGGCCGGAGATGAACATGACCCTCAGGTGGGGGTGGCTGCTCTTCAGTGCGTGGGCCAGCTCAAAGCCGTTCATGCCGGGCATAGCCACATCCGTAATCAGCAGATCGATTTTTCGCCTTTCCCGGTCGGCCAATGTAATTGCCTCCGCCGGTGAGGCGGTAGCCAATACATGATATCCCAGGTGCCCAAGAAGAAGGTGCAAAACATCAAGGATGGAGCTCTCGTCCTCCACAATAAGGATGGTCTCCTTGCCGCCCGGCACTTTGCCACCTTGCGGTGCTGCTTCCGTGTCGGCGCCGCCGGTCTGCCGCGGCAGATAAATTGTAAAAACCGTTCCCTTACCCAATGCACTTTCGGCATAGATATAGCTGTTGTTTTGTTTTACCGCGCCGTAAACAGTGGCGAGCCCCAGACCTGTGCCTTCTCCCTCCTTTTTTGTGGTAAAGAAAGGATCAAACAGATGCTTTTTGACTTCTTCGCTCATGCCGGAGCCTGTGTCGGCCACCGTCAGGCGGACATAATCGCCCGGCTTCAGGCCGTCAAAGTTTCGGCAATAGGCCGCATCGAGGCTCACATTGGAGGTGGTAAGCGTGATGCGTCCCCGGCCATGGATTGCATCGCGGGCGTTGATGCACAGATTCGCCATGATCTGGTCAAGCTGCGCCGGATCGATCTCTACAGACCAGAGATTTTCTCCAGCGTCATGAGTTAGTTCGATGTCTTCTCCGATGAGCCGGTGGAGCATCTTGAATATATTGCCAAGTGCATCGTTCAAATCAAGGAGGCGAGGGGAAATTGCCTGCTTGCGGGCGAAAGTCAACAACTGTCTGGTGAGATCGGCCGAAAGGCTCGAGGCCTTTACAATCTCTTTCAGGCGGCTGTACGCAGGGTGGGATTCGTCAAGCAGCTCCAGGGCTATCTCGGCGTTTCCCAGAATGACGCCGAGCTTGTTGTTGAAATCGTGCGCCACACCGGAGGCCAAAAGCCCCACCGATTCCATTTTTTGAGCCTGAAAGAGCTGGGCCTGCATCCTTTCTTTTTCCCTGGCGGCCTGTTTGATTCCGGTGATGTCGATGAAAATATTTGCGCATTGCAGGGGCGCGGGCCGGTAGGCGCTGATTTGAAAGTCCTTCCCCAGGCCGCTGTGGTGCATCTCGAAAAATGCCGGCTGACCGGTGAGCGCCACGCGTCCGTATGCTTCGATCCAGTACGGCTCCGTATCCGGCAATATCTCCAGTATGCGGCGGCCGACCACATCTTCGGTCTTGAGACCGGTGAGGCGCTCGAAGGCGGGGTTGACGGCCAGAAAGCGGTAATCCACCGGCTTTCCTTCATCGTCGAGGATGATCTCATGCACGGCGAAACCATCGAACATCTCGCGAAAGAGAGTCTGATATTCCCGCTGTGTCTGGCGATAATGGGTGATATCGCGTCCTAGCGTCACAACAGAAGTGACCCTGCCCTGTGCATCCAGCTCCGGAATCATGCGCCAGTTAATGGTTGTTTCACCCCGCGGGGCATCGAAAGTAAATTCCGTTTCCACAAGTTGCCCCGTTGCGAAAACCTTTTTTATAGCATTCTCCGCAAAGTTGCACATCTGTGCAGGAAGACCGGTTTCATGATGGGTTTTGCCGATAAACGAGGTGAGGGGTAGTCCGGTTTCCCGGGAGATATTGCTCGAGACGTTTATGAATCTCAGTTCACGATCCAAACGGGTCAGGACATCCGGGATGGCCTCCACCAACGTGCGGTACTGTTCCGCGCTTTGGCGGAGCTCCTCCTCCAGTTTTTTGATTCGGCTGATGTCCGTAATCATTGCGAAGGAACCGGCAAAGCTGCCCGCCTCATCTTTCAGTGATTTGGCCGATACGATGGTCCAGACAGGGTGTCCGTCTTTGTGGCGGAAACGGCGTTCGTGAACTTCGTCGCGCCCCGCGAGCCTGCTCTCAAGATGTTTGTCCGGTTCCGGGCCTGGAGGATCGTAGAAGAAATCCTGTACATCCTTCCCTACAAGCTCATCCGGGCTGTAGCCCAGCATTTTGGCCAGGGCATCATTTACATAGGTGAGGCGAAATTCATGATCAGCGACAAGAATACCCTCCAGTGACGCCTCGACAATCAGACGATACTTTTCCTCGCTACGGCGCAGTTCCTCTGCGGCGCCCCGCGATACCAGGCCGGCAGCCACGACGATGGCCGCATGCTCCAAAGAAGTGATAGACGAGGGGCTGAAACGTCCGGGCCGCCTATCACTTAGTTGGATAAGGCCGATATTGACATCGCCCCATTTGAGCGGAATCAGCGCCAGTGACTCATACCTTGTTGCATGGCAGTCACCGTTGGCAAGCGAGGCAAGTTGCTGACGGGTGCCCCCAGCCACTAAAGCGGTGACAGAGTTGGTCCAGAAGCTGCCGCCCGGGGTGAAAAAAGGCTCAGCAAAGTCGATGTGACCCCGGATCACTGCCGCACACATGCACTTCAGCACGGGCATCCCATTTGAGTCTTTTACCGGCAGGCCTGTTTCATCCCTTGCACACAGATGATTGGCGGCCTCGACATATCCCGGCTCAAAACCGGTGGTCACATAATAGGGGTAGTCATCCCCGTCCATGACGCGAATGCCTGCCGCTTCACAGCCGCTCCACTTTTTGAGGAGCTCCACTGCATCTGTCATGAACCGGCGCTCGTCCCCCGGTTGATTGCCCCGCAACAGAAGTCCAAAGATGAGGCTTCGCTCTGCCTGGTTTTCTTTGGTAATTGTTATATCGCGGCATACTGATACGAGGATGCCGCCCGACACATTTAAAAATGTGGAAGAGACTTCAGCGTCGAAAAAACTGCCGTCTTTGCGGCGCTGGCGCATGTCAACAAAACCTGACCTTTTTTTGATCACCTCTTCAGTGCGGCTGGCAACTTCGTCGGGAGAATCCGGAAAATCAATATCGCGGATGTTCATTTTCGCAAGTTCATGGTGGGTATAGCCGGTCATGCGGCAATAGGCCCTGTTGACGCCGACGATGAAGCCTTTGGTGTCGATGATCCGGACGCCTTCGTGCGTGTTTTTTAAAAATTCGTGCAGAAGAAGCTGCTCATCCAGTTCTTGCTCACGAGATGTTTCCACGGGTGGATGGTTTGGTGCCGGCGGGCGGGAGAAGGGCTTGGTGAATTTTTTTAATGAAAAGCGTCTGAGCATCCTGACTCCCTAAGGGGTTGCCGCGCTCTGCGGGAAAAAGAACGTTAGCGAAACTGCGCGCGATTTTAACCTTTGAGCAGATGCCTTGTCAAATAAATAAATCAGGCCGCCGGAGGGATTCGCCTGCCAGCCGGGGCCATGGCCGATGGTCTTTCCAAAAATTGAAATGGCTCCGGCAGGAAGGCCGGCTACACGCGCCCGTTTTTGTGACTGTGGTTTTGTCTTGAGGGCATGCTCTGTGTATCTCGCCCAGCCGGGTAAGGCCCCGTTCCTCTCTTGCGTCTTGACAAGGAGCCCCAAAATTGAATATCTGGCACATTACGCCGATAAGGAGTGGCAACACATGATGAAATCAGAGACGCACGCATCAGGAATAGAATATTTTTTCAATCCCCGTTCGATTGCCATTGTCGGGGCTTCCGCCAACTTAACGAAGTTAAGCGGCCGGCCTATCGATGCTCTTATTAAAAATAAATTTTCCGGAAAGATATACCCGGTCAACCCGCGCTATACGGAAATTGCGGGGCTTGCCTGCTATCCGGCAATCGAATATGTGCCCCGGCCGGTTGATCTGGCCGTTGTCTCCGTTCCCGCCGGGTGCACGATTGAGGCACTTGAGGCCTGCGCCGGAGCGGGAGTGAAGACGGCCGTGGTGTTCACCTCCGGATTTGCCGAAACAGGGGAAGCGGGCCTTGCCGCTCAACGGAGGATGGCGGATATTGCCGTGCAGAGCGGTATGCGCATTTTAGGGCCCAACTGTCTGGGGATGATCTACTATCCGAAGATGGTGATGGCCTCATTTTCGGACATCATGTTCGTGGAGCAACCGCACGCGGGTAGGATGGCCTTTATCACGCAAAGCGGCGCCTTCGGTGAAAAGACGTTTATCCAGTGCCGGCAGGACGGTGTCGGCATGAACGCATTTGTCAGTGTCGGCAACGAGGCGGATCTGCAGTTTTCCGACTTCATCGCCCATCTGAGCCATGATGAGGAAATTTCTCTTTTCGGCGTCTATCTGGAAGCAGCCAGAGACGGAGCCAGGTTCCGCCATGCGGCGGAGGCGGCGCTCGCGGCGGGAAAGCCGGTGCTCGTTAAAAAAGTCGGCCGGACTTCGGCCGGTACAAGGGCGGCACGTTCCCATACGGGGGCGCTGGCGGGTAACGACCGGATTTACGATTCTTTCTTTCGCCAGACCGGCATCATCCGGATCGATGAGCTTCGCGACCTGACCGGCTTTGCGCTGCTTTGCCAGAGCGGGCGGACGCCCAAAGGCCCCAATGCCGCCATTCTGACTGATTCCGGCGGTCCGGGCGTGGAAATGGCCGATCGCTGCGAGGAATTCGGCCTTAATGTCCCCGAGCTTGCGGCCTCGACACGTGCCGCTATAGAAGGGGCGATTCCATCGTACGGATCGGCGCTGAACCCCGTTGACATGACCGCGGCGATCATGACCGACGATGCGCTTTACACCAAGTGCCTGCGGGCGATATTTGCCGACGAGAACATCGACATCGTTTTCGCGCCGGGTGTTTTCATGAGTTATGTGTCGCCGGGCCTGCTTGATGAAACCCTCGAAATTTACCACTCCTCGGACAAACCGCTGGTGCTTTGCCCCGTGTGGGAGGATGATTCGCCCGAGTCGCAGACGATGGTCGAGCGGGTAAGGCGTGAGGGAATCCCGATGATTAAGGAGGCATCCGATGCGGCCCGCGCCATGGCCGCCTGGGCGCGCTGGCATGCCAAAAGAGAAACATTTCTGTCAAACAAGGCAAAAAAGCCCGCCGCACCTCCCACCGGTGCCGCCCGGGTAAAAAAGATCTTGCAAAAACGGGGTGCTCTTACTGAATACTACAGCAAAAAAATACTCGCGGCTTACGGCATCCCCACGACAAAAGAAGAACCGGCCGCCTCGGCGGCGGCCGCTGTGGCGGCGGCCCGCCGGATCGGCTATCCGGTGGCGCTCAAAATTTTATCTCCGGACATTGAACATAAAACAGAGGCGGGCGGCGTCATCCTCAATTTACAATCCGATGCTGCAGTGCGCCGGGCCTATGCTCAGATTTTAAAAAACGCCGGGCAGTATGCACCGGAGGCCGTAGTTGAAGGTGTGCTTGTTCAGCAGATGTTGCCAGCGGGCGTGGAGACGATTGTCGGGGTCACCAAAGACCCTGTTTTCGGCCCGACGGTCATGTTCGGCCTAGGCGGCATTCTGGTTGAGACGCTCGAAGATGTGTCGTTTCGCGTCTGTCCCGTCTCATCCGATGATGCAACTCAGATGATCCGTGAGCTGAAAGGTGCGCGCATTTTATCCGGCTTGCGCGGCCGGCCTGCCGCGGATGTTGGAGCTTTGACCGATATCATTTTGCGCGTGTCTCAACTGGCGATGGACTTTGCCGATGTCATCGACGAGCTCGATATCAACCCCCTTATTGTTTATCCCAAAGGAGCCCGCGCTGCCGATGCCCTGGTGGTAAAAAGGGGGGATGGACGAGTTAGCAGATTAGATGATTAGAAGTTTAGAGGGTTGGCGGATTAGAGGAATGGTGGATGGTGATTAGCTTGTAGTTCATGATACGCCGTTCATGGTTCGACAGGCTCACCACGAACGGTCAGTAAAGCTCAGCACGAACGGCCAGGAATAAACACACCAAGAACGGCTAATAAAGCCGGACATGAACGGTCAATAAAACACCGCTCGTCCTGAGCTTGTCGAAGGATGAGCGGGGCCCGTCGAAGGGCCTGTCCTGAGCCCGTCGAAGGGCGGGGCTGTCAAGCCTGGCCTTTCATGGTTCGACAGGCTCACCACGAACGGTCAGTAAAGCTCACCACGAACGGTCAGTAAAGCTCAGCACGAACGGCCAGTAAGGTTCAGCGTAAACGGGCAGTAACTGCACCATGAACGGTAAGTAAAAATAGCGTGAGCAAATACAGGAGTTACTTATGTCTTTCTGGGTTTATATTCTGCGTTGTTCAGATGGTAGTTATTACACAGGACATACAGATAATTTGGAAAAACGTATCGGCGAGCATATGTCAGGTGCGATCCCTAGATGTTATACATTGAAACGGCGCCCCCTGGTTTTAGTTTTTTCCGAGGAATTTCAGACTCGCGAAGAAGCCCTGTCATCTGAACAAAGAATCAAAGGCTGGAGCCGTAAGAAGAAAGAAGCCATGATACGTGGTGATTGGGAGGAAGTATCCTGCCTGGCCCGTTGTTCAAAATCGCTTCGAAAACCATGAACCCCTCAAATTCCGCTCGCCCTGAGCCCGTCGAAGGGCCCGTCCTGAGCCCGTCGAAGGGCGGGGCTGTCAAGCCTGGCCGTTCATGGTTCGACAGGCTCACCACGAACGGTCAGTAAAGCTCAGCACGAACGGCCAGTAAAGCTCAGCACGAACGGGCAATAAAGCTCACCACGAACGGCAAATATGCTTTGGCGCTTCATTACATCGGTTTTCGACCCATCGCAGCTTTTTAATTTCGTGCCCGGTAATATTATTTATGTTTGAGGCAATCCGGCGGCGGGAAATCTCTTGACCGGAAAACTTCCAGCTTCTATACTTCCTCCGCCGTCAAAATGGAGGATAAAATACTATTATCAATGGATTCTTTATGCTTAAACTTCTAAGGATTGCCGGCCATGTCCGCCGGTTTTTGCGTGTCCTGCCGCTATTTCTGGCCTTTTTTGTCACACTGATTGCTTCTTCGGTATATGCTGATAATTTGCCCGAACATTTTGCCGCACCGGAAGAAGGATGGAAGGTCGGCCTGGTGTTGAGTGGCGGCGGTGCGCGCGGTGCCGCCCATATCGGGGTGCTGCGCGTGATCGAGGAATTGAAGATCCCTCTGCACTGCATTGCCGGCACCAGTATCGGCGCGATTGTCGGCAGCATGTATGCGGCAGGTCTGTCACCTGATGATATTGAAAAAGTCATGACCTCTATGGACTGGAATAATATTTTTCGCGACAAGCCTCCTTCCAGCGATATGACTTTCCGTCGCAAACAGGATGCATCTCAATATCTGATCGATTTTGACCTCGGGATCAAAGACGGCCGCCTGGCCATGCCCAAAGGGCTTCTGCAGGGGCAAAACCTCAATATGCTCCTGAAGTCTGTTTTGTTACATACCGAAAGCATCTCGGATTTCGATCATCTGGGGGTCCCTTTCCGTGCCGTAGCCGCCGATATCGAAACAGGCGAGGCAGTGGTTCTGGGTAAGGGCGAGCTGGTTTCGGCCATACGCGCAAGCATGTCGATTCCGGGCGTTTTCGCGCCGGTGGAAATAGACGGCAAAATGCTGGTGGATGGCGGTGTTTCCAATAATCTGCCGGTGGATACTGCGCGGCGCATGGGGGCCAATGTCATCATTGCCGTGGATATCGGCACGGCACTCGCCGGGCGCGACGAGCTGACTTCGTCGGTCGGGATCACCTCGCAGCTCATCACCATCATGGTGCAGCGTAACACCGCCGAGCAGATCCGCTCTTTGAGGGAAAATGACGTTTTAATTCAGCCCGACCTGGGTGATATCTCCACCGGTGATTTCACGCGGGCGGCCGAAGCGGTGGGCTGCGGCCTGGCGGCTGCACAGGCCGCCAGAGACGATCTGGCGCGCTTTTCCGCCGATGAGCAGCGTTACGAGTCTTTTCTGGCCGCGCAAAGAAAACCCGAAGACGAGGATGTTTCGCTGGAATTTGTCGAGCTGGACAACAAAACCTCGCTTCCGGACTGGGTCATCAACGCGCACATCGATTTGAAAACGAATGCGGTTTTGCGCTGGCGGAAACTGAAGGAGAATATCGACCGTATATATGGCATCGACACGTTCGAGAGGGTGAATTTCCGTTTGGCTGAAAAGGAAGGGAAGACGGGCATTGTCATCGAGCCGGTCGAGAAATCCTGGGGCCCTAATTATCTGCGCTTTGGTATCGGCTTTGAGGACAACTTCAGAGGGAAAAGTTCCTATGCATTGACCGGCCAGTTTACAAAAGCCGCCCTCAACAGGCTGGCGGGCGAGTGGCGGGTGGAAGGGCGCATTGGCACCTCCCCCCGAATCTATACGGAGCTGTATCAGCCGATTGACGAAGGGCTGAAATATTTTGTCGCCGCCAACCTCGAATATTATGTTCGCAATATCAACAACTACAGCGAGCGCGGCGATATTTTGAGCCAGCACCGGGCCAACGCCGGACGCTTCGGTTTGGAAGCCGGCCGGCAATTCGGCAACTGGGGAGAACTGCGCGCCGGTCTGCATCGCGAGCGGGGCAGAGTGAGACTGCTCATCGGCCCGCCCTACTACGAGACCCAAACATACGACCGGTCAAGTGTTTTTGCTTCGCTGGCTTACAGTAAGCTGGATAACTACGTGTTTCCCCTCAGCGGCACGGATGCCAAGATCAAATGGGAATATAACATGAGAGCTCTGGGATCCGACATCAATGTGCAGACCATGAGCTTGCGCTGGATGACGGCTTTCACCTGGCGGCGCTTCACGTTTGTTCCCGGTCTGGACTTTCGTATCACGCTGGACAATGACGACCTGCCCGTGCAGGATACCTACCCTATGGGCGGTTTTTTGAATTTGTCCGGTTACTCAAGCGATGAAATCTATGGCCGCCACACCGGTCTGGCGCGATTGATTGCCTATCGCGAGTTGGCCTCACTGGGGCTGGGAGGTCTCAATATGCCTTTTTATCTGGGAGCATCTGTCGAGGCAGGCAATGTCTGGACAAGGCGCAGCGACATTAATTTTGATTCGCTCATTTTGGCCGGCAGCGTGTTTATCGGCATGAAAACATTTCTGGGCCCAGTGTATCTGGCTTACGGGCAGGCGGAAAGAAAACACTCGTCGGTCTATTTATATCTGGGTCAGAGGTTCTGAAAGGCGGGGGATGGTGGAGGGTTAGAAGTTTAGAGGATTGGAGGGTTCGCGGCTGGCGATTAGCTTGTAGTTCATGATACGCCGTTCATGGTTCGACAGGCTCACCACGAACGGCCAGTAAAGCTCACCACGAACGGCCATTTGAAAGCTCACCGCTTCGTGTCCTCCGCGGGAGGCTGTGTCGCAATTACCAGCGGGTGGCGTTCTTTGACAACAGAATATTAGAAAAAGGTTAAAAAACAAGAGAAAGTTTTTTGTGTCGCTGTGTCGATATGGTAGAGTCATATTCAAAGGAGAG
>Ga0208196_1002394_pt1 | contig 17432 bp, 12 predicted proteins | sample AD_JPNNA7_MetaG_FD_184443 | JGI IMG/M metagenome (GOLD analysis project Ga0208196, IMG submission 184443) | Active sludge microbial communities of municipal wastewater-treating anaerobic digesters from Japan - AD_JPNNA7_MetaG (SPAdes) (version 2) | ecosystem: Engineered > Bioreactor > Anaerobic...
TATATGTATAAATACGGCAACCGACCTTGACGATCCTAACCGATTAAGGTACACTAAAGAGGAATATCTTAAGAGTGAGGAGGAAATGAGGCGTATTTTCAGCGATATTCCTGAAGCTATTGATAATATTGGAGACATTGTTGAAAACATTGATAAATATGTTCTTGACCACGATCCTATAATGCCTGAATTCAAAATTCCATCCGAATTCTCCTCTGATAGTGAATATCTCCATTTTCTCACCATGAAAGGTGCAGAGGAAAGATGGGGCAGTCTGACAGCAGAACAGAAAGAGAGAATAGATTTTGAGCTTGAGACCATTAACAGGATGGGTTTCCCTTCTTACTTTCTTATAGTACAGGATTTTCTAAAGACTGCGAGGGAAATGGGTGTAGCGGTAGGACCTGGAAGAGGCTCGGCAGCTGGCTCAGCAGTTGCATATTGCCTCAGGATTACAGATATAGATCCAATTAAATACGGACTTCTGTTCGAAAGGTTTCTTAATCCAGATAGAATATCAATGCCCGATATAGACATTGATTTTGACGAGGATGGGAGAGAAGATGTTTTAAGATACGTGGTAAACAAATATGGTCATGACAGGGTTGCACATATAATAACTTTCGGAACGATGGGCGCCAAGATGGCAATAAGGGATGTTGCAAGAGTCCAGAAACTACCGTTGGCTGAAGCTGACCGTCTGGCAAAGATGGTTCCGGAACGACCGGGAATTACCCTTGCCGATGCCTATGCTGAGGTTCCTGAACTGGCAAGAGAAAAGGAATCTCAAAATAAACTGATCACACAGACACTTGCTTTCGCAGAAGCACTTGAAGGCTCTATACGTCAGACAGGCGTACATGCTTGTGGCGTTATTATAAGCAAAGATCCTCTAGACGATTATGTTCCACTAAGTACAGCAAAAGACACTGACCTCTTCGTTACACAATACGAAGGTAATCATGTAGAATCAATAGGCCTGCTTAAAATGGATTTCCTTGGCCTTAAAACACTCTCAATTATAAGAGATGCTGTCGAAAACATAAAAAAAAGACACGGTATTAATATTAATGTTGAAAATCTGCCTCTTGACGATAAAAAAACTTTCGAACTGTTCAGTGATGGTGATACAACAGGGATTTTTCAATTTGAATCGGCAGGTATGAAAAAATACCTCCGCGAGCTAAAACCAAACAGGTTTGGAGACCTTGTTGCAATGAATGCTTTGTATAGACCCGGGCCGATGGAATATATTCCTGAATTTATCAAAAGAAAGCAAGGACAATCAAAAATAGAATACCCTCTGCCCGAAATGGAAAAATATTTAGCCGATACTTACGGCATCACTGTTTATCAGGAACAGGTAATGCTTCTCTCACAGGAACTTGCAGGATTCGCTAAAGGTGAGGCCGACTTGCTGAGAAAGGCAATGGGGAAAAAGAAAAAGTCGCTGATGGACGAAATGAAGGTCAGATTTTTTGAGGGGTGTAAGAGAAAAGGTTATAGCGAAGATATTGTAAATAAAATATGGAGCGATTGGGAGCATTTTGCACAATATGCTTTCAATAAATCCCATTCAACATGCTATGCCCTTATTGCTTTCCAGACAGGTTACCTTAAAGCTCACTATCCTGCAGAATATATGGCAGCGGTTCTTAGCCGTAACATAAGCGATATTAAAAAAATTACAACTTTTATTGACGAAACCAGGAGAATGGGCATCGAAGTTCTTGGGCCTGATGTCAATGAAAGCAACGTCAAATTTACAGTCAACAAAGATGGTAATATACGTTTTGGCCTTGGGGCCATAAAAGGAGTTGGTGAAAATGCAGTTATGCAGTTAATTGAAGAGAGGGACAAAAATGGAGCTTATAAAGACATATTTGACTTTGTAAGCCGGGTTAATCTGAATTCCCTTAATAGAAAAAACCTTGAAGCCCTTGCTCTATCCGGAGCATTTGATTGTTTCACTGATATCTCACGCGAACAATATTTTGCTGCTGATGCAAAAGGAGTAAACTTTCTTGATAACCTTATAAAGTATGGTAATAATGTAAAAACATTAAAAAGTACAATTAAAAATACTCTTTTTGGTGAGGATAACGGATTCAGTATGAAAAAGCCAGAACCACCAGAATGCCCCAATTGGCAAAAGCTGGAAAAACTGAACAAGGAAAAAGAAGTTATTGGAATTTATCTTTCATCCCATCCTCTCAACGATTTCAGGCTTGAAATAGAAACATTCACAACAGCAAATCTCGCTGAGTTAAAAAACCTGAGGGATTTTACCGACAGAGACGTAACAATAGCTGGTATGGTAACCGACACAAAGAGAGGAATCGGCAAAAACGGTAAGCCTTATAACACTTTCATGTTACAGGATTATACCGATTCCTACAAATTTGTGGTCTTTGACAAAGATTGTGTGGAGTTCAGTAAATTTTTTGTTACAGGATATTTCTTGCTTGTAAAGGGCAGAGTTCAGAAGAGAAGAATGAATGACAATGATTTCGAGTTTAAAATTAAAAATATCAACCTTTTGTCAAGCGTAAGAGATGAATTAATAAAGAGTGTTACTATTAAGTTGAAACCTGCCGATATAACAAATGAACTTATAAATCAGCTCTCACAACTCATTAAAAGAAATCCCGGTGAAACAGAACTCAGATTTCTGTTTATGGATGCGGAAAGCAAAATTTCACTCCCAATGTTTTCGAGAAATATCAGGGTGAGGTTGAATGATGACTTTGTTGCTTTTCTTGATGATCATCCTTCCCTTGAATATAAAGTTAATTGATTACATTTGAAAGTTAAATTTTAGTATTTTACGTTATAATATTATATAAATGGCATTAGAAGTTAATGATTCGAATTTTGACGAGATCGTTCTGAAATCGGACAAACCAGTTATAGTGGATTTCTGGGCTGAGTGGTGTGGCCCTTGCAGGGCCATAGCACCGATAATCGAAGAAATATCTAAAGAATATAATGATAAAGTGCTGGTTGTAAAATGTAATGTTGATTATAATCCACAGATGGCGGTCAGGTATGGTATCAGGAATATACCTACTGTTCTCTTTTTTAAAAACGGTGTTATAGTTGACAAACAGGTCGGAGTCGTACCGAAAAATGTATTTATTTCCAAGCTTCTTCCTTTGCTTTAAATTTTCAGGTACTAGCACAGAAGTCTTATTTATATTCAAAAATGGGAGGCAGCAGCATAGGGATGATGAAGAAGTAGCGGATGCTATGCTTTAATATATAAATGGGAAAATTATTGGATTAATCCGTGAGTTTCGAACAATTGAAGGATATGGATATCGAGGAAGCATTGAATATCTCAGGGAATGATCCTCATTCCAATAAAAAGAATATCATCAATCTGCGGCAGATCTCCTTTCCAGTCCATTATTTCCTTTTCGAGCCTTTCTTTCTGTTCGTTTACAGGCAGATTATAAATTTCTGAAATTAATTTTTTGATATTACCTACCTTGTATTTTTTGCCTTCAGGTGAACCGAATTGATCGGCATATCCGTCGGAAAACATATATATCATATCATAAGGCTGAATATCGACATTAACATTTGTAAATCTTTTATTCTGTTCCAGACTTGTCATTCCTATTGAGAATCTATCGGCCTTATAAACTATTACTTCACCTTTTCTGACAAGATAAAGAGGATTATATGCTCCGGCAAATTCAAGTGTGAAATTCTTTCGGTTATATGCAATAAGAGAAATATCCATGCCGTCATTAATACCTTTTTCCTGACTTTGAATGATTGACTTCATTACTTCGATATTAAGCTGGTCGAGTATTTCGGACGGGCGTATGAGGCCATACTCTCTAACTACTTTGTTAAGTGAATTATGTCCTATGATTGACATGAATGCACCCGGAACGCCGTGTCCTGTACAATCGACAGCAGCAAGAAGCCTGATACTATCGTACTCATACATCCAGTAGAAATCGCCACTTACAATATCTTTTGGAAGAAACATTACAAATGTTTCTTCAAATGTGTCTTCACGAGGCAACATTGCTCTTTGAATACGTTCGGCATATCGAATACTTGCGGTTATATCGCGGTTTTTTTCTTCAATGATGGCATTTTTCTGTACAAGTTCTGCAGTTCTCTCTGCAACTTTTACTTCAAGAATTTTCTTTTCTCGTAAAAGGTTACGCTCCCTTATTTTTATATAGGCTATTACAGCGAAAACTATCAGAATTGTTATTGTGATAATAAACCAGGGCGATAGATAGAATGGAGGTTTAATCACAAATGAATATTCTACCGGGGTTTCACTCCAGAGTCCGGTGCTGTTACAAGCTTTAACCATAAATGTGTAATGGCCTGGAGGAAGGCCCGAATAAATTGCAAGAGTCTGGTCGGTCACAGGTCTCCAGTCGGGATCAGCGCCTTTAAGCATAATCCTGTATTTTACTGATTTTGGATCAAAAAGACTGATACTGTAATAGTAAAAGTTTATTGATTTTTCTCTATAGTTTAGTTTAAGGTCGGCTTTCATCTCACGAGGCTGGTAATTTACCTCTATGCCTGTTATAAATGTTTTCGGCGGCTCCGGATCGGGGGGTAATTTTGACGGGTCGTGCATAATGACTCCATTGGTTGTTCCGAACCATAGACGGCTTTGAGCATCTTTGAATGAAGCATTATGGAGAGCTTCGATTCCGGTGAAGCCGCTGTATTTTGTATAGGATGAAATTATTCCGGTTTCCAGATTAATTCTGTTAAGACCCAGATTTGTCCCTATATATAAGAACTTGTCGTCGTAAGGCTGGATGAATTTTATATTTCCCGAAAGGAGTCCTTCTTTCTCTGAAAGAATATAAGCAACTGTGTCATTTTTGAGTGCTATAAGGCCATTGACAGTTCCCACCCATATTGTACCATCGCTAGTTTCTCCGATTACCTGAGGGACAATGCCCTCACCTATATTTACAATGCTGAATTTGTCAGAATTCGGTAGAAGTCGCGACAGCCCGCTTTTCATTTCCGAACCCACCCATATTGTTCCTTTACTGTCGCAGAATACCGATTTTATTATATTCCCCGCCAACCCTTTTACTTGTGTAAATACTGTGCCGGCTTTTTTCGAAGGATCCCACACAGCAAGTCCGTCATTGGTTCCAATCCAGATATTATGTTTATTATCAGTTGTAAGTGCGGTTACCACACGATCGATAGGAAGCATTTTATTGACTTCAAGATCTAAATTGAATTTACCGGTATTCAGGTCGAACCTGTAAATTCCATATCCCTGTGTTCCAATCCACATATCCAGACCTTCGCCTGCGACAATAAATCTAATAGGATTGCCTATCATTTTTGTAGCTTCATTAAAAAAGGTGATCTGTTCCGTGCCTGTTTTGGAAGGATTGAACATAGAAATCCCGTTATTTGTGCCAAACCAGTATCTGCCTGACTTATCGCATGATATAGCCCAAATATTATTGTCGGGAAGGAATTCCTGTGTGTTATATGTAATAAAATGGTCTCCTTTATAAATACTAAGTCCCTCGTAATGATCGGCAATAAGTATATTTTTTTCTTTATCTTCAAAAAGGGCATGAACGTTCAAAGCGTCCAAGCCATTTTTTTTGTTATAAATTATTGTCTCACCGTCGCGGAAGACTGTGATACCGCCTCCCCATGTTCCAACCCATACGTTTCCTCTGTAGTCCTCAGCGAAGCAAGTAATGAACATGCGCGACAGCCCGTTAAGGATATCGTAAATCTTCATTTTTCCGGTGGTAGCATCTTGGATATATAATCCACCGTTATGAAGTCCATACCAGTAATTGCCTTTAGAATCCTGAAACATTGCCACAACATTGAAGTATGTTGTAAGACCTTGTGGGGAATAAGTTTCGAAGAAATCTTTTTCGGGGTTGTACTTTTTTATAAATGCATCGGTAATGCAGAAAAGATTTCTATTTCTGTCAATGTACATGTTAAAAATCTGATCGCTAAGTCCTTCTTTTCCGGTATAATGTTTTCCTTTGAGCAAAGTGTCACCTGTTGGAGGAAAGGGAACTCTAAAAGCACCGTTTGAAGAAGTAGTAAACCACAGTTCTTTCCCTATCTGGCATATAGCTGTTATATCGCTGTTAACCTTCAGAGAATCGAATTCTGTTCTTATGAATTTCACTCCGTCAAAATAACTGACTCCGCCATTCAGGTGACCGAACCATAGCCGTCCGAGCGTGTCCTGGCAGATGCTTTTCACTCCTCCTGCTGCAAGGCCATGAATGCTGCTGTAGTTTTCGAATTTATTTCCGTCGAACCTTGTGGCACCGCTTTCAGTACCAAGCCAGATAAAATCGTTCTTGTCTTGTATTATTGAGTATACTTTTGAGGAGCCAAGTCCATTTTCCACATCATATTTATCAAAGAAAATTGTCTGAGCTTCAGCACTACCTGTAAAAATAAATATTATCAGTGCAACCAGGACAATTATCCTGCCGCTCCTTTTACTGAAAGGGTGGCAAATTATTTTCATTTGTAATTATTTGGCAATAAAGAAGAAAGTACCGTCTTCATCACGTAGTCCGGTTATTTTTCCGAATTTAGGTTTTTGCTGGTTATTTTCCTCAACTGCTTTTGTAACGTTTATAACAATTTCTTCTATCGGAACACATGATTTAGGGTTATTTGCCAGTGTATTGGCAAATGTTCTGGTAAACTGTGAATCGTCAACAGCCAGTTCGTAGCCTGCTGATGAGAAAACCTGTGCCGATTTCATCTGGGTTGCAGTATAATCATCGCAACTCCTGATTGTTAAATCGGAACGCATTGCCTGATAAAAGCTTGGCCCTGATTCGCAGGCATCTGTTACAACAAGAGTATGAGTGAGATAATTCACATATGCTTCCATTGATGCCCTGAGTGTGTTGAGACTGAAATAGGTGAATTCATCATCCCGTTTTGCATCTATAGGAATCCAGTAACCCACATCGTTGATGAATTTGCCATGGCCGGCATACCAGATAAGCAGTGACTTGACCTGGTTGCTTTTTATAAGGTCGCGAAGTTCTATTGAAAAGAATTTTTCCATCTCGGCCTTTGTAAGGTCTTTCTTATAAACAATCTGGTGTATCTGATAATTGGCAAGAGCTCGTGTCATCATATTTATATCTTTCACCGGACCATCAAGAGGTGCAAAGGAAGTGTATTTCGAGTTTTCTATAAATACCACCCATGTCTTTCCCATTGGGTTTGATTCAGAAAGCATAGCTCCTTCCCTGTTGAGTCTAAATTCGGCTTCCTTCACATTACCATAGATATCTTCTGCAATAACAGTTATTTTATTTTTATTAAGAATGTCAATTGTGGCTGTAAATGAGGGATTGAGTTCGTTGATGGCATAACCTGCAGTTACTCCTTCAATGAAAATTGATTTGATTTTGCTTTCGTCTGTAATTTTACCTTCGATGGCAAGCCTTGGTGAGTTATTTTCGAGATAAATCTGGCCGTCGTCGGATGTATAAGGTACAATGATGGATATTTCAGGTGGATTAATCTCAGTTCTCACAAGGTCAAATTCGAGTGTTTTCTGGTTATTATATTCATCACGAGCAGAAATAGTTATTTTATTGGTGTCGGAAACATCAACTATGGCTATGAACTCGCTTATATCATTTTTCTTTTCTCCAAACAGGATTTTTTGATTATTGATAAGCAGTTCGTCTAATTTACTCTTCTCTTTTATATTGCCTGATATTGTAACATTAATTGCATTTCCTTTTATTTCCATTTTGTTATCAGAAGTTATAACAGGTGAAACGATATTTATTTCAGGCGGCACATTTTCCCTATTGAGTTCGTAAAGCCTCGACTGAGCGTCTTTGAGCATTTTTCTTGCCCTGACATCGAACTCCGAGAGGAGAGTGATTTTGTCGTAATCTTCTATTGCTTTTTCATAGTTCATCATGCCCTCGTATGATTTTGCGCGAGCAAAATATGCCTCCGGGTCGTCGGGTTTAAGAGAGATGTATTTCGAAAAATCGGCAATAGCATTCATGTGCTGATTGAACTCCTGGTAATATGTACCTCTTATAAAATAATATTTTGGGTTCTCCGGATCAATAAGAATAATTTTTGAAATGTCGTTTATAGCATTAGGATAATCGAGGTTGGCTTTATATATCCTGCTTCTTATTATATACGCCTCGGCATTTCTCGGATTATTAGCAAGTACTATGTTGATTTGTTCAAGGGCTTCTTGTTGTCTGTTATTTCTCAAATAAAGATCGGCAAGTTCAATACGCGGTTCAGCATAGTTTTTATCTTTTGCAATAGCTTTTTTTAATTCTTTTTCAGCCAGTGCAGAATTGTTTAATTTAACATATATTTTACCACGGTAATAGTAATTCTGTGCGGTTTCTTTAATAATCAGAGCTGTATCTGAAGCCTTTAGCGCCTGATCATATAATTCAAGGCCCAGAAGTGTTATTACTTTTTCAGGATAAAGTGTTTTATTCATTTTGTCTAATGATTTGGCCCGGTTCAGGTAATTAAGAGCCTCACCATATTTGCCAAGTTTATTGCAAACCCTCCCTGCGCTTATAAGAGTTTTAACATCCTTTGGTTTGAAAAACAGAGCTTTCTCAAAATCGGCAAAAGCCTCATTCAGTTTTCCGACTATTTCATAAGCATTTCCACGGGCAACGTAATAATTGCTGTTTGAAGGTTCAACATTAATAGCATTGGTGAACTGAACTATTGCATCATCATATTTCATACCAGCCATAAATTGGTTTCCGGTTTTGTAAAATTTTTTCCCGCTCTGTCCAAACGAAACCGTTATTACAAGAAGCGACAACATAACTGATATTACAATTTTCCTTTTCATATCGGTATCTTTTTAAATGTTCCAATTCTACATAACTTCAAAATTAAAGATAATATTGAATATTATAAGGTATTTAATTAGGTATTTTTATTCAAAATCAGTTTAAGTTCGCTCGAAGAGAATCGCAACTTTCCTACTTCCTCGCCTTGTATAAATGGAGACTTTACTCCTTTGTGAAGTATCCTGAAGCCTTTGAATATTCTTGCTTCATCCCATAGGCCGAGTGAGATAAAATGTTCAAGGACTTTTGCTCCCCCTTCGATAAGAAGCGATTGTTTTTCTTCTTGATAAAGAACATCGCATATTTTTTCAGCAGCTATATCTTTATTTTTCATAACTATCTGTTCTGCGTTTTCAGATGAGAGGTCTTTATTATATTTATACGTAAAAACCAGACTTTTTGTTTTATTTTCAGACAGATAATTTCCGATATTACATGAGCCGCTTAGTATTATTTTTAGAGGATCACGGCCTTTCCAATACCTTACATTTAATTTGGGGGCGTCTTTTCTGATTGTTTCTCCTCCTACAAGTATTGCCTCTTCCGATGCTCTCCATTTGTGTACGGCAACTCTTTCAGAAAGTCCGGTTATCCAATTAGGTTCAACAGAGGCATCGTCGGGCCGTTCGATATCCATAAATCCATCTGCGCTTTCTGCCCATTTTAGAGTGATGTAGGGCCTCCTTTTTTCATGATATGTAAAGAATCTCCTGTTAATCCTTCTACATTCGCTTTCGAGAACTCCTGAAACCACTTCACACCCTGCCTTGCGCAGCATATCTATACCCCGGCCCGACACTTTGTCGCTTGTATCGTTTGTACCTATAACGACACGTGGAATACCCGAAGAAATTATTAAATCGGTACATGGTGCTGTTTTTCCGTAGTGCGGACAAGGTTCGAGCGATACATAAAGTATAGCTTTTTTAAAAACAGATTTGTCTGTCACAGAATTTATTGCAATCACCTCAGCATGAGGCATGCCGGATTCGAGATGATAACCCTCGCCTGCAATTATATCATTATATACAACAATTGCTCCTGCCATGGGATTGGGATATGTGTTACCCTCTGCTTTCACAGCCAGGTCAATACATCTCTTCATATATATCTTGTCTCTCTCTTCTTTCATAAATGCTAAAATAGTAATTTTGGAGTATGCATACTCAAATTAATACAATAAGCGATCTGAAAAAATATTTTCTATTAAGGCTTGGGAATCTTTATTCTGAAGCCGAAATCGCTGTAATTACCGAAATTATTATTAAGACACTTTTTAATCTGAACAGGTTGCGTCAAATTCAAAATCCTGATTACGAAATTCCTTTAACGAAAAAAGTTCAAATCGAACAAATATGTAATGACCTTGCAGCCGGAAAGCCTGTGCAATATGTAATAGGTGAAGCTGATTTTTATAACTGCCGCATAAAATTGAACGACCATTCGTTTATTCCACGTCAGGAAACAGAAGAGCTGGTTGACCTAATAGTAAGAGATAACTGTAACTTTAAAGGAAAGATTCTTGATATAGGCACAGGGCCGGGCACGATAGCTATAGCATTGGCTGCAAACATGCCTGAAGCCGAAGTACATGCTATGGATATCTCGAATGAAGCCCTCGAAATAGCAAGAGAAAATGCAAACCTGAATAATGTAAAGGTGAAATTTTTTCTGGCCGATATCTTTAGTCCTCTATGGGATTTACCTGCATTTTATGACATTGTCGTAAGTAATCCTCCCTATATCCCTGAAAGTGAGAAAAAGAATATGCATATCAACATAACGAACTATGAGCCGGCTAAAGCATTATTTGTGCCCGACAATAACCCTCTTGTTTTTTACAGATCAATACTTGAAAAGAGACATCTGTTTATGGCTTTCAGAAGTAAAATATATTTTGAGATTCACGAAAAAATGGGAATGAAAATAAAATCTCTTATGGCTTGTTCATATATAAGAGATATCAGATTAATAAAAGACATCAACGATAAAGACAGGATTATAACAGGAATTTACTATGGATTATGACAATAAATTGAACGATGCGCTTAAAAAAGCCATGACACTTTGTGCAAGACGTGAATTATGTCGTCGCGATATTGAGACGAAGCTTGAGAAATGGGGTATTGATGCTTCAGGGAGTTCGAAGATAATCGGGTTGCTTATACGCGACAAGTTCATTGATGAGAAAAGATACTCTTCGTCATTTGCAAGGGATAAATTCAGGCAGAACAAGTGGGGCAGGATAAAGATTGCGGTGATGCTCAGGATGAAGCGAATTGATGAAGAAACCATAAAAGATGCTCTTTCAGCCATTGATGAAGAGGAATATCGGGCTACATTCCGGAAATTAATGGAGAACCGCAGAAAAACGCTAAAGGCAAAAAGCGATTTTGAACTTAGAAGCAAGCTGATGAAATTTGCAGCCTCGAAGGGATTCGAAGCTAAATTGATTTATGAAATGTTAGGTGAGAATGAATAATTTCCTTAGCAGAATCCGGCTTAAAACAGATAATCAATGAAAGGGTAAAATGATAGAAGGAACAGAAAAGCCGAGCCTGTAATATCATAAATAACAAGCTGTTTACGAATGCTTTGTGCGGCAAGATAATAATATGAAAACACAACGCGGAAAATCAACTGTCCGAGAAAAAAAAGAAATATTCTCATTCCGTAAGAGTTCCATTTATATGCTTCTGTAATTCTGCCTTTTATAATGAGTGAAAAGCTGTGAGAAAGACCGCATGAGACACAGGGCTCGCCGGTAAGTTTTTCGTGAATGCAGGTAACAGGATAATTGTTCTTTGCAGGAGAGAAAGCAGCAAAATAAACAAATATCATAAGTATAATAACTGCAAGAGACGAATTTACAGTTATATAGGTTTCTTTACGGAATGCAGAAAAAAAATGTTCGGTAAAGCTCATTTATCTGGCACTGTATCATTTTTTGTTTTATCTGATTTTTCCAGTTCCTCGAGCTGTTTAAGCTTAATTTCCTTATCTTCCGTTCCGGCCTTTATCTCCACAACTTCCCCGTTGCTTTCAATCCTGATATTCACTTTGGATTCCTCAAGATTTTTAAACACGTCATCCTGAATATCTTTTATAGCCTCCCTTATCTCACGGGGAAACTTATCAGTATGTCTGACAAGTCTGGTTGTGACAAAAATCTGTGAGAATGAGATCAAAAAAGCCACGATGCCTATCACAAGGCTTGAAATTAACAATGCAAGAGGCGAATTATCACCAGATGCCTGCGTCAAGCCTATAACAGCGAGTACTATTGTAATTATTCCGGGAATTATTGCAATAATACCCACACATGGTATTACTGCAAGCACAAAAGTGATTATTCCTGTGATAAGTGCTGCTGTTCCAATCGCATGGGCTGAAGTTTTTTTATTTTCTTCCATAACAAAAGATTTTTTATTCTTTTAATTTCAGGATATCAAGAATATCCTGTTCTAAAGACGTTCGTGGATTCTCAATGATGCGTCCGGCTTCAACATTTTTTATATAAAAGATAAATGTAGGGACTCGTTCAATCTGAAGAGTATCATAACTGTCAACAGGTGCTAACTTATTATGGTCAACTCCGATAAATGTGACTTTCTCTAAAGGAAAGTTAATTGCAGTTAAAATCTTCATGAATCGTGGCACTTCTCTGTGGCTATCGCTGCACCATGTACCCATTATGACTTTTATTGAAACGTCATTGAGATCGAAGTTAAGAAGTTTGCCGATTACATTTTCATCATATTGATAATTATCAAATTCCGGCACAAACCATAATGAATGTGGTTTTGTCGAAAGTCGTTGAGGATTAAAATATCCTATTAACCAGTTTTCAGGGGCAGAAAAATTAATTTTTTCCTGAGCATTTACGTCGGGTATTGTTATTATGAAACTAGGCGATAAAAGGAGAAAAAAAAGAGATGAAACGACTTTATTTTTCATTTTTATTGTTCTTTTCCAGCAAATTTCATAAGGTATGCTTTAATAAAACCGTCAATTTCGCCGTCGAGGACAGCCTGTACGTTTCCGGTTTCATAGCCTGTTCGGAGGTCTTTTACCATTTTATAAGGATGAATTACATAGGATCTGATTTGTGATCCCCATTCTATTTTTTTCTTCTGCCCTTCTATCTTTTCTTTTTCTTCCTGTCGTTTTCTCAGTTCTATCTCATAAAGTTGTGATTTCAGTATGCGAAGTGCATTTTCTTTATTTATTAGCTGGGAGCGTGATTCCTGGTTTTCTATAACTATTCCGGTGGGGTGGTGGCGGAGCCGTACTGCTGTTTCGACCTTATTAACGTTTTGTCCGCCTGCTCCGCTCGACCTGTATGTTTCCCACGTTATATCTGCAGGGTTAATTGTGATTTCAATATTATCGTCCACTAAGGGAGTGACAAACACTGAAGCGAAAGTGGTTTGTCTTTTACCCTGTGCATTAAAGGGGGAAATTCTTACAAGGCGGTGCACTCCGTTCTCGCTTTTCAGGTAACCGTAAGCTTTTTCGCCGTCAATTTCTATTGTTGCCGATTTTAATCCCACTTCATCTCCTGGCTGGAAGTCGTGTTGTTTGACTTTATATCCGTTTCTTTCGGCCCAGCGGACGTACATTCTCAACAGCATTGAAGCCCAGTCGTTGCTTTCTGTTCCGCCGGCTCCGGCATTGATTTTAAGGATTGCGCCCATCTGGTCTTCCTCTTTTCTCAACATGTTTTTGAGTTCGAGGCTTTCAATAAGCAGGAGGCATTTATTATACTGGCTCTCTATCTCTTTTTCTGAAACTTCACCTTCTTTGTAAAATTCCATGAGCACTAATAGATCTTCATAAGCAGTTGAAATTTTTCCCACTTCTATGACCCAGAATTTAAGATCAGAAATTTTTTTCAGTATTGATTCAGCTTTTTTAGGTTCGTGCCAGAAGTCAGGGTTCCGTGTATCATTTTCGAGTTTTGCAATTTCTCCTGATTTGCCTTCCACGTCAAAGATACCTCCTTAACGCGTCACGTCGTTCTGAAAGAGAATTTATCTGGTCGGTTGTAATCATATAATTTTATAAAGTTATAAAACGCAATTAATTTCTGGTATGCAAAGATAAACGATTTCTTACTTAGAGTCATAAAATAAATCTCTTTAAATGACAAGAAAAGTATACAGATAAAATTTACAAATTTTTTGTGGTTTATTGATTTACTTTTTACTTTTAAAAACGAAATATTTGTATTCAATTTATTATGACACTACGTTGTAAATGAGCATTAAATTTTTATAGAAATTTTTTATCGTATTATGCATAAAGCATGAAAACAAATAAGAATACACATTATATTTATATAAAAGCGAACACCGGCAATGCTTAAACCGTATCTTTACCATAACCTGAAAGAAGCAGGGTGTGACGAGGCAGGAAGAGGATGCCTTGCCGGGCCTGTGGTGGCTGCAGCGGTTATTTTCCCAAAAAATTACAGAAATAATATCATCAATGATTCGAAGAAACTAACACCGAAAATAAGGGGAAAGCTCAGAAATGAGATTATCTCTTCAGCTACTGCATGGAGCGTTGCTTTTGTAGATAATCGTGAAATTGATACTTTGAATATTCTCAGAGCCACAATTAAAGCGATGCATTTAGCGCTCGAAGACTTAACTGTAAGGCCAGAATTTATTTTAATAGATGGCAATAAATTTTTTCCGTATAAGGATATTGGTTATAAAACGATCGTCGGGGGCGATTCATTATTTCTCCCGATAGCTGCTGCATCTATCCTTGCAAAAACTTTTCGTGACGACTACATGATGAATATCCATAATGAATATTCTGTTTATGGCTGGGACAAAAACAAAGGTTATTCAACAACTTTGCATCGTGAAGCGATCAGAAGTTACGGTATTTCACCCTATCACAGAAAGTCATTCACTCTTTTTGAAAGTCAGATGAAAATTGATTTTTAGTTAGGTTTTTATTTTTTAAAAGTATATTTGAATTGTTTAAAATCAACATTTTTATAATCATGAAAAAGTATTTATTTATTCTCGTCATACTTATCACGAGTATAAATTTAGGCATTCGTGCCGATGAAGGTATGTGGCTTCTGCCACTTATTGAGAAACTAAACATGGGTAAGATGACCGAACTCGGTTTGAAACTTTCAGCCGAGGATATTTACAGCATAAACAGGGCAAGTCTGAAAGATGCCGTAGTTATTTTCGGAGGGGGCTGCACCGCTGAAATAGTATCACCACAGGGGCTTCTTCTTACTAATCATCATTGTGGTTATGACCAGATTCAGGAGCATAGCTCTGTAGAACACGATTATCTGAAAGACGGCTTCTGGGCCATGTCAAAGGAAGAGGAACTGCCAAATCCTGGATTATCGGTGACATTTCTTATCCGTATTGAAGATGTTACAAACCAGGTGCTTGCTGCAGTAAAAGACGGCATGAATGAAACTGAAAGGAATAATGCTATAAACGAAGTACGGCTTGCAATCCAGAAAAAAGCAATGGAAGGGACATGGTATAATGCTATTGTTTCAAACTTTTATAACGGCAATCAGTTTTATCTTTTTGTATATGAAAGGTATAATGATGTCAGGCTTGTAGGTGCTCCTCCTTCGTCAATCGGCAAGTTCGGACATGACACTGATAACTGGGAATGGCCACGTCATACAGGCGACTTCAGTGTGTTCAGAGTTTATACTGCTCCCGATGGAAGACCGGCGCCTTATTCAAAAAATAATATCCCTCTAAAGCCAAGATATTATCTGCCGATTTCAATTAAAGAACTCAATAAGGGTGATTTTGCTATGATATTGGGATACCCTGGCCGTACACTACGATATTATACATCATACGAAGTGGACGAATTGCTTAAAATAACTCATCCAAACAGGATTAAGATAAGAGGCATACGCCAGGAGATACTGATGGCCGATATGAAGGCAGATGAAAAAGTGAATATACAGTATGCTTCAAAATATTCGAACTCATCAAATTACTGGAAGTATTCAATCGGCCAGAAAGCCGGACTTGAGAAGCTTGATGTGAAGGCAAAAAAAGAAGAAATAGAAAACCAGTTTAACAAATGGATTAATGAAAATCCGGATAAGAAAGCAAAATACGGGGAAGCACTTAATCTTATTAAAAATGCAATAGAGAAAAGAGCCGAATATGCTAATGCACAGCAGTATATAAGTGAAAGCTTTATACAAGGTTGTGAAATATTGGGATTGGGAGAAATTGCTTCTGCTCTTATCAGTGCTATGAATTCGGAGGAAAAGGACTGGCTGACCGAACTAATAACTAATCTTAAAGATAATATTACTCCATTATTTTATAAAGATTATAATCCTCCGACCGATATGAAGTCTGTAAAAGCAATGATGAAGCTTTATCGTGAAGATGTTCCGGCAAAGTTTCATCCCGATTTCTATGTAAATATCGTTGATAAAAAATTTAAAGGAGATATTGACAGGTTTGTTGATTACATGTTCGTAAAATCAGTTTTTTCAGACGAGAGTAAGTTTCTTGCATTTCTTGAAAAGCCAAGTATCAAAGTACTTGAAAAGGATCCTGTTTATCTTGTTTCAGCTTCTATTAACAAACTAGCTACTGAAGTAATGAATGCATTGAGGCAATACGATGCAGATCTTTCAAAGGGTCGCAGGCTATGGATGGCTGCGCTGATGGAAATGATGCCGGACAAAACACAGTATCCCGACGCAAATTCAACGATGAGGTTGACATACGGTTCAGTTCTTGATTACGACCCAAGAGATGCAGTTACTTATAAATATTTTACAACACTAAAGGGTGTGGTAGAGAAATACAAGCCAGGGGATTATGAGTTTGATACACCTCAAAGACTTTTAGACCTGTATGACAGAAAAGAATTTGGCAGGTATGGATCATCTAAAGGTTATATGCCCGTATGCTTCACGACAAACAATGACATTACGGGAGGCAACTCCGGTAGTCCAGTGATAAATGCTTATGGTGAACTTATAGGCCTTGCATTCGATGGCAATTGGGAGGCCATGAGTGGAGATGTGGCTTATGAGCCGGATCTTCAAAGAACTATTGCGGTTGATATCAGATACGTTCTGTGGATTATGGACGTCTATGCCGGCGCAAGACATCTTGTGGATGAAATGACAGTTGTGAAGTGATAGACATTAGAATATTTATTAAATTTGCAATTTAAAATTCCGGTCGGTTGACCGAGTGGCCAGGTAGCGGTCTGCAAAACCGTTTACGGCGGTTCGACTCCGCCACCGACCTCAAGGTATAAAATATTTTGATTTTATCCGAAACGGCAAAGGTTTTTATCTAATAGATATTGCCGTTTCTATGTTGGTAAATTACTGTAAATTTTTTTTGTCAGCTTCGAGGAAATAGGTAAATTGCCACCTGTTTTTTAAATATTTATTTGTCATGGTACATTATAAAGAATTAGGATTAGTAAACTCACGTGAATTATTCCAGAAGGCCATAAAAGGAGGATATGCTGTTCCAGCATTCAATTTCAACAATCTCGAACAATTAC
>Ga0208196_1002421_pt1 | contig 17306 bp, 14 predicted proteins | sample AD_JPNNA7_MetaG_FD_184443 | JGI IMG/M metagenome (GOLD analysis project Ga0208196, IMG submission 184443) | Active sludge microbial communities of municipal wastewater-treating anaerobic digesters from Japan - AD_JPNNA7_MetaG (SPAdes) (version 2) | ecosystem: Engineered > Bioreactor > Anaerobic...
GGCTTTTCCACCCTTCCGCTTTTTTAAGGTCACTCCCCTTTCTAGTAAAATATTGATAAAAAGCTAAAAATTTGTCCGTAATGCCTCAAAATAAAATCTAGCCGAAACGGGTGGATGCCTCAAAAAGCCTGACCGAACTGAGGAAGACCTGCTCTTCCAGGTTATGCTCGATCTCGGTATCCCGCTTTCGGCTAAAATCAGGCAGGAGGGCGAGATTTTCTATGTCAACGATAACTACCTGATTGCCTGCTTTGGCAGAGTTGATACCGCATTGATTACGGAAATTGCAAAGAAAAAGCCGTACTACGCCGTGTTCCGTGACAGCAGTTTCATTAACGACAGCGCGATGGTCAACTTCGAGCAAGTGTTTTCCACCTACAGCCCGAACACGATAAGGAGGGTGCTGTAGATGAAGTTTCAGTTTAAAATACAGCCCTTCCAGACAGAAGCTGCAGAAAGTGTAGTCAAGGTATTTACCGGACAGCCGAATTACGGCGTATCCAAATACCGCCGCGATGTTGGCACAACAAAGCCAAAGCAGAAACCCGTACAGGGATCGATATTTGAAGAGGATAAAGAGCAAACCATGGAAGAGTTTGAAACGGCTTACCGCAACTCAGAGATAGAGTTAACTAAGGAACAGCTTCTCAAAAATATCCGTGATGTTCAGATGGCAAATAATATTAAGCTTTCCAGTGAGCTTGTTCAAGGCCTTGGTGCTGTTTCGCTTGACGTGGAAATGGAAACCGGCACAGGCAAAACCTACGTCTACATAAAAACAATGTTTGAGCTTCACAAGGCCTATGGGTGGAGCAAGTTTATTGTGGTCGTACCGAGCATTGCCATCCGTGAGGGTGTCAAAAAAAGTTTTGAGATTACACAGGAACACTTTATGGAGTTGTACGGGCTTAAGGCTCGGTTCTTCGTGTATAATTCTTCCAATCTCCACCAGCTTGATGAGTTTTCGCAGAATTCCGGTATTAATGTCATGATAATCAACACCCAGGCTTTCAATACGACGATGAACGAGGAAAAAAACGTCGAGGGCAGAAGCGGGAACGAAGCTGCCCGCATTATCTACACCAAGCGCGATGAGTTCGGTTCCCGTCGTCCGATTGATGTTATCAAGGCCAACCGCCCGATTATTATTTTGGATGAGCCGCAGAAAATGGGCGGTACCGCAACTCAGAATGCATTGAAGAAAAACTTCAATCCCCTGTTCTCAATAAATTACTCAGCTACGCATAAGACCTCACACAATCTTGTATATGTACTTGATGCACTTGACGCTTTCAAAAAGAAACTCGTCAAAAAAATTGAGGTTAAAGGTTTTGAGCTTAAGAACCTGAGCGGTACAAACAGGTATATGTACCTTGCAGATATCGTTATTGACCGAAAGAAGCCGCCTCGTGCCCGCTTGGAGTTCGAGGTAAAACGTGGCAGTGGAATTAAACGTGAAATTCAAATCCTTGGCGTGGGTGACAGTCTTTATACCGCATCAAACGGCTTAGAGGAATACAAAGGTATTTCTGTTGCGGAGGTAGACCCGATAAGATCTGTAGTTACATTCTCTAACGGTGATAGTTTGGCAGCAGGCGAGGCCAGCGGTAACGTTAACGAGGATGATATACGGCGCATCCAAATCCGCGAAACCATATCCTCGCATTTTGACAAAGAAGAAAAACTGTTCGAGCAAGGTATAAAGTGCCTGTCTCTCTTTTTCATTGACGAGGTGGCAAAATACCGTCAATATGGCGAAGATGGTGAGGAAATCCTCGGTGAATATGGGCGCATTTTTGAAGAGGAGTATACCGCTGCGCTTAATGAACGGATGACGTTGTTCCCTACAGCGTATCAAGCCTACTTGCGGGGAATAGATACTTCTGAAACCCATCGCGGCTACTTTTCGATAGACAAAAAAGGCCGCGCTGTGAACAGTACCGTCAAGCGCGGGAGCGAGTTTTCGGATGATATTTCTGCTTATGACCTTATTCTAAAAAACAAGGAACGCTTGCTCTCCTTTGAAGAGCCAACCAGGTTCATATTCTCGCACTCCGCGCTGCGTGAGGGTTGGGACAACCCCAACGTATTCCAAATTTGCACATTGAAGCACTCTGATAACACCACGGCAAAACGGCAGGAGGTTGGCCGCGGCCTGCGCCTGTGTGTAAACATCAACGGCGAACGGCAGGATAGTGACGCCTGTGGTGAAAGCTATGTCCACGGCGTAAATGTTCTGACGGTAGTCGCCAGTGAAAGCTATGCAGGGTTTGTGGCAGACTTGCAAAGTGAGATTAAGTCCGACCTTTACGAACGTCCAACGAAGGCAAGTGTTGAGTATTTCACTGGAAAGATCATTCAAGTTGGCGAAAGTACACATACAATTACGGAAGCAGAGGCAACGGCAGTATACAACTACCTTGTGCGTAACGATTATGTTGACGATAACGGTGTGGTTACGGATACCTATCGTGCCGCCGTCGAAGCAGGCAGCTTGGCAACGCTGAAACCAGAACTGGCTCCGCTTGCAGAAAACATCCATAAGCTTGTTCAAGCTATATTCGATCCAAGCATCCTGAAAGAAATTGCGGGTAATGGACACGAAACGAAGGTCAAGGATAATCCACTGAATGAAAACTGGAAGGACTTCAAGGAATTGTGGGAGCGCATCAACAAGAAGTATGCATATACGGTGGAGTTTGATAGCGCAGAACTCATTGAAAAGTCCATTGCCGCCATTAATAGCGAACTGCGGGTTGCGCGCTTGTCATACACCTTAACCAAAGGCGAACAGATAGGCACAGACTTTAATGTGGAGCATACCGAAACAAAAAAACTTGATCGTGCACAGGGCAGCTTTGCCGAGTATGACCTTATAGGCAAAATCGCCGAAGGTACTACACTTACGCGCCGGACAGTTACAGCGATTCTGAGCGGTATTTTACGTGAAAAACTATGGCTGTTTCGAGAAAACCCAGAGGAGTTTATTACCAAAGTTGCAGGAATCATCAACCGTCAAAAAGCATCGGTGGTGGTGGAGCATATTACTTATACCCCAAGCGCTGAGGAACCATACTCGCAAGACATCTTCAACATGAGCCGTTCCTCCGACGAGTATGCGAAGGCGTTTAAAGCTAAACATGCTATACAGGATTATGTCTTCACCGACGGAACGGCAGCTGAGAGCATCGAGCGAAAGTTTGCCCAAGACTTGGATGCCGCTGACGAGGTGATTGTCTATGCCAAACTGCCCAGGGGGCCTCGTGGGTTCTATATCCCAACACCCGTTGGAAATTACTCCCCAGACTGGGCGATTTCATTTAAGAAGGGTTCAGTGAAGCATATCTTCTTCATTGCAGAAACAAAAGGAAGTATGCAATCCACCAAATTCGGCCAAATGAGTCGTACCGATGAAATTGAAAAAGCTAAAATTTCATGCGCTAAGAAGCTGTTCAACGAGATCTCCACGAGCGGTGTGAAATACCATGATGTGGACAGCTACCAGACCTTACTTCAGGTGATGGAGACGCTATAAACTATCTCTTACATTATCGGCTTGGTGAAGGTACAGAATTGATATATTTTCTTGGGGGGTTATTATGATTAAGTTTAGTTTGATCGAAAATGCTGATATTTTCACAAGAGATTTTAAGCCTTTTGTAAAAAACAATGAGATTGACTTCCCATCAACTGAAGAAATAGTGATAATTTACGGTCCCAATGGGACTGGTAAAACCAGTCTTATTAAGGTTTTAGCAGGTTCAACAGGCACTAAGGTAGAGTTTGAGTTCGATGGAACAACGTATACATCAGGAGCAAATATTTTCCATATTATAAACGACCAGAACAACAGGAATATTATTGTCGGAGAAACGAAAGACTTTTTGCTTGGTGATAATATCAAACGCGAATTTGAGTTGCAGAAATATTTAACTGAAGAACGCGGGAAAATTATTGGTGAAATCATCTCCAAACTAAAATCCAATCACGGTATTTCTGCAGCCAACAGCCCACTACTCGAACTTATTTGCGATGCAGATATTGCTGCAATAGTTAAGGACATAGTTAATACCAAATCGAAAGGTGCGAAATTTTCAACCGAGGTAATAATTGAAAAGTTTAAGGCGCTTCCACTAGTAAACCTTAATATCAATGAGGAACAACAAGCAAAATTGAGCTTTCTCAAATCAGATTACACAAGTAAGAATTCAATAATTCAACAGATCGAAAAACTTGGAACGCAGACGATACAATCCAATCCTCAGATTCATGAAATTGAAGAAAACACAGAAGCGATCAGCATTCTTGAACGGTTCCACAAAGAACAATGTATAGTGTGCGATACAAATGATATCGATTGGCAATATTTGCTAACAGCAAAAACTGCCAACCGTGAAAAAATTATAGAAGCTTTGGATGAAGATTTAAAGCCATTTATTGAGAAAATTATTACTTTAGTACCAAGTACTGATCCTTTTAATATTAAAACTTTGTTACTTGAAGCAATCAGTAAAGGCGAAAAAGATAACATAAATGCACTTATAGCTGATTTCAAAAATATTAAGGATTTGTTTAATCGACTGGTTCTTAATGAGTTAGCAACGGTTTTTACATGTAGTGAATTGCCAGCGAAAATGGACGAATATCAAGCACTGTTGTCGGAGAAACCTGAGATAACTCATGAAGATGAGCTTTATATTCAAGAAATTATAAGCAACAGTATGGGAAAAAAACTCTCATTAGAACGTGACGAGAATAAAAATCTTCGTATCACCTTATCTAATCAAGAGTTCTTGGGAAAACCTCGTGACCAGTTGCCATTAAGCACGGGAGAACAAAACTTTTTGTCGTTGACTTTTGAATTCTTAAAAGCCAAAAATTCGTCTTGTCCCATTGTTGTTATCGATGACCCTATCTCAAGCTTTGACTCAATCTATAAAAATAAGGTTGCCTATGCTATTGTCAAAATGCTTCATAATAAGAAGCGGATTGTTTTAACTCATAACACAGATTTGCTGCGCTTGCTCCATGGGCAATATAAGAGAAGCTACAAACTATATTTACTTAATAATACTGATGGTGAAGAGAATGGATTCATTCCATTAAACAACAGAGAGCAAGAGATGTTGATAAGTCTTGAAAAGCTGCTCGCTGCTTTTAGGGGAGACATCCTTGATCACATTAAAGAAGTGAATATATTCCTGATTTCAATGATTCCGTTTATGCGTGGCTATGCAAACATCATAAATAACAAAATGCTTACCGATCGTTTGACACAACTGATGCACGGATATAAGAATGAAAAAGTCGATATCGCAAAAGCCTATGTAGAGTTGTTTGGCAACAAGGACGGAAGGATACCCGATACCTATGAGGTATCCGTCCCAGATATCTTAAGTAAGACAGTTGACGGCGTTAACATTATTGATAATGGACATTATCCGTTGCTGAATAAAACCTTGCGTCATTCCTTTACATATCTATTCTTGCGACTGTTAGTTGAGAAGAAACTAGTCGAGAAGTTTAGCATTGATATCAATCAGAACAAGCAACTGGGGCAAATTATCAATGCGGCTTATCCTGACGAGAACGACATCACTCAAATCCGGCATAGAATTAGATTGACCTCCAAGAAGACTCTGATAAACGAGTTTAACCACTTCGAGGGGAATTTGAGTATATTTCAACCTGCGATTGATATTACGGACTACGATCTTGGAAAAGAGCGGACAGACATAGTTGCTTTTATAAACAGTCTTTAATACGAAAAGACTGTAATTGAAATGAGTATTGAAACTTACTTCAGATTTTTATAATTACAATTATCGACTCGTTCCGATAGCAGATAAAATCTATAAAAATACTGTGGACATTTTTCCATGTACGAAAAATACCCACTAAAACCACTATCGACCTATTCCCGTGAACGAGCAAAGGCTGTAAAACGGCATGGGCGTATTTCCTTATACGGGAAAATGCAAAAATACACCCAAGACATCAATACGAAGGCTTTGAGCCACGTTGAGAGTATAATTCTGATGACGAATAGTGGTTCAAAGGGCAAATAAGGCTGGTCAACCACTACATGTAGTGGTTTTGAAGCAAAAATTGAGCAAAAAACAGGCCCGAAAACTGCATTTTTTGACCAGCTTTTTTGAGGCATTTTATAGATGACATTCGGTATTTTTGAAAATGACAGGGCTAGTAATACATTTACAGTATTTAGATTTAGTGATGAAGGTGATTAGATGGAAATCCTTAAAGAAGAAAAAAGAAAGCTTAAGAGGGAGTATATACAAATAATATCACAGCGAACGTATTTCTAAAACCATCGCGTTAGCGATTTCGTTCTTCTCCGTTGTCGCACTCTATTGTCGTATTATTTTGCATATGTTAAAATTTGGCTAAAATATATCGAAGAGAAGGCGTTTGAATCAATATGATTATGATCTTAATAAATTGCAGACCTGTCAGGATAGAAGAATGAGAAACTCTATAATTAAAGAGGTCAAAAATAAAACTGATCTTTCAGCCAGAAATCTGGCATTGTTGCTGGGGATAAGTAAAGACATAATATTTAGAACATAATGCGACAAAAGATAACCGTCCCCTGTCGCATGCTTTCGAGTGAAATATTGGATAAAAAAGCAAAAAACAGATCGAAGCAATTTTATAAAAGAAAACATGGCGCAAATGATTTTTAGGAAAGGATTGATTTAATGAGGATATTAACACCAAAAGTATTAGGCATTTTAAACATTACCGAGGATAGCTTTTCTGATGGCGGACTTTATCTGAAATCGGACAAAGCTTTGGAAAAAGCACGGCGGCTTATCGAAGACGGCGCTACGATTATTGATATAGGGGCCGCTTCCAGCAATCCTGCGACCAAAGCGATTCCGCCCCAAGTAGAAATCGACCGTTTAAGACCGGTGATTGACTACCTGTTTGCTAAGAATATTCCGATTTCGGTTGATACTTTTAATCCCGAGGTTCAAAGATATGTATTGCAAAGAAAAGTCCAATATATAAATGATATTCAGGGATTTCCGCATCCCGAAATTTATCCCGAATTGGCGGCATCCGATTGCAAACTCATAGTTATGCATTCGGTCCAGCGTTTGGGGCCGGCCACAGTTGTTGAGACCAAACCGGAGCAAGTATTTGCTGAAATGCTAGAGTTCTTTACAAAACGCCTAAAATCACTACAAAATGCAGGTATTTCATCCGATAGAATTATCCTTGATCCCGGGATGGGCTTCTTTTTAGGATCCAACCCGGAGTCTTCCATCCATGTTTTAAAAAATATGTACCGCTTGAAAGACCACTTTAATCTACCGATGCTGGTCGGGGTTTCCCGCAAATCGTTTTTAGGGGCGATCGTGGGTGGACGAACAGTTGCTGAACGAGGACCGGCGACTTTGGCGACAGAGATTTATTTAAGTTACAAGGGGGTGGACTACATTCGGACTCATGATGTCAGAGCTTTGAATGATGCCCTGAAAGTGCTTAAATCATTAGATACTGCAGAATAATGTATTTAAAAAGGATTGGAGTAAAATTTTACCCATACATAAAGAATGAGTCTGATATTTTAACTGAGGAAGATTTTAACTACTTGCTTCAAGGCACAGGTCTGTTGGTCCGATATCAATAAATTTATTGACAAATATATATTGAAAAGAGAACATACGTTTGGTAATATGTATATATGATTTGTTTTAAACCTATCGAAAGTAAACCAATCGAATTCGACGGGGTTATTTAAATGTAGAAGGCGGTGAGAGTCATAATGGATAAAGAAAATTCAATTAAGTTATTTAAAGATAAGAGAGTCCGAGTTGTATGGAACGAAGAACAAGAAAAATGGTATTTTTCAATTGTAGATGTAGTGGGTGTCTTAACAGAAAGTGTCGACGTCCAATCTTACTGGCGTAAATTGAAAGAGCGATTAAAAAGAGAAGGCAATGAAACCGTGACAAATTGTCACGGTTTGAAAATGGTTGCTACAGACGGCAAAATGCGCATGACAGATGTAGCTGATACAGAGCAGCTTTTACGATTAATTCAATCAATTCCCTCGCCCAAAGCTGAGCCGTTTAAAATTTGGTTGGCAATGGTCGGCAGCGAAAGAATTGATGAGACTGCAGATCCTGAACTTGCTATTGATCGTGCTTTAACTACATATCTAAAAAAAGGGTACTCCAAAGAATGGATTGACCAAAGGTTAAAGACAATCGAAATCAGAAAAGAATTAACTGATGAATGGGATAGCCGAGGGGTGAAAAAGGGTCTTGAGTACGCAATCTTAACAGATGAGATTACAAAAGCATGGGCGAGTCTGAGTACGAAAGAATATAAAAATCTTAAAGGCTTGAAAAAAGAGAACTTACGGGATAATATGACTAACCTTGAGTTGGTGCTTAATATGTTGGCAGAAGCCTCAACTACGGAAATTTCAAAACAAAAGGAACCGGTGACTTTTGAGGAAAATAAAACAGTGGCCCGACAAGGCGGACAGGTTGCCAATGCTGCAAGAAAACAACTTGAAGACACTACAGGCAAAAAAGTAATAACAAGTAAAAACGCAAAAGAATTAAATAATCGGAAAAGCATAGAGTGAATCATAATTCTCCCGAATTCGGGGGAATTAAAGTATTATTCTAACGATGTGAATGATCGTATTTTCGGCAATAATCAGGAGGAAATCATGAATAAAATAACTTGTATCTGTCTGGGCGTTCGTGATATGAAACGCTCAGTCCAATTTTACAGAGACGGTCTGGGATTTCAGACAGAAGAAATTGAGGACAGCCCTCGAGTAATCTTTTTTAATACGCCGGGGACAAAATTCGAGTTATATCCTCTATCCCTTTTGACAGAAGATATTTCATCTGATAATCCGCTGCCGTTGGGTACGGGTTTTGCCGGAATTACCCTGGCATATAACGTAAAGACAAAGGACGAGGTAAATGAAATAATTGAAATTGCAAGGAAGGCTGGCGTAGTTATTGTAAAAGAACCTCAGGATGTTTTCTGGGGAGGATACCACGCCTATTTCTCAGACCATGACGGATATTATTGGGAAGTAGCCTGGGGCCCTATGTTTAACTATGATGAACAGGGTATGCTTGTTTTTTGACTATATCGCTAAGGGGATTTCGTATGGGGGATTATATGAATTTTGTATATACAGACGCTGTGGCCTTCAAAAATATCATCGGGAGCAAGGTTTATGGAAAAATAGAGCAAAAAAGCCGTTAAATACCATATTGGATAACCGATCTAACCCAAAAACCATGCAGAATATGAAACGCTGAATATTTATTGATAATATAGTCATATTGAGATACAATATGACTATGAAGAAATGTTGGGAATAGGAGTGATACCATGGAGAAAGTAATCCGACCGTCAGCAGATTTAAGAAGTCATTACAGCGAAATATCCAAGCAGTGCAAGGAAACAAGGGAAGCTGTTATTATTACAGTAAATGGGCGTGGTGACACAGCAGTTCTTGGACTTCAGGATTACTATCGGATGAAATCTGAATTGGAGCTTTTGAAAACGTTGGCAGAGGCGGAAGACGATGTAAAATCCGGCCGAGTGGCGCCGATGCAGGACGCATTTGACGAACTTCGTGCATCTTTATTGGAAAGGAAGAATGTATGAAGTGCAATATTCTGAGAACAGATAAGGCAGAGGAACAGCTTCGTGAAATCATATTCTATATAGCGGATGATTCCGGAGATGTAGATATTGCACTTGGATATCTAGATAAAATTGAAACAGCAATCAATAATCTGCAAGAATTTCCAGAGTCAGGAAGTACACCGAGATATTCAATTTTAAAAAAACAGGGTTACAGAGTAATAATTGTTGAAAGGCATCTTGTATTTTATAAATTTAATAAGGAAGAAAATACAGTTATTATATACGCCATTATGGATGGAAGAAGAGAATACCGCAATTTAATATAGGAAATACTTTTTGGATTAGAATTAACAGAAAAAAATATTGAAAATAAACACTGCCACCAAGGCCCCACTAGGTTCAATTGGCATCTTTTTTGTATCCTCAAGGCAGATGGTATAAGGAAACATTTCAGGGTCCTACTAGAGAGGGAGTCAAATGCTCAACGATTTCCCCCCTAAGGTTGAACGATTTGTCTAATGTCAAACGATTACTACATTAGGTGTGTGCATTTGTATCATTTTATAGTAGGGTAGCCAAATATTCTACCATCTATTGATAAAAAGTATTTTACCGGTGGGTGGTTTTTGTTTTGCCTGAGAAGCCGGTATTTAAGACGTTCCTGCATTTTAGCGGAGCGGCTTTTTTTCGTTTTACGGCATGGTATTTGGTGCTGATAAACATAACCCCGGCCATTTTTCCGTGACGTTGGCAGGGGTAATCGTTGAAAGTTAGCAGGGGGTGTGCATTGCCAACGGGTAATCGTTTAAAGTTATGGGTAATCGTTGAAAGTTAACTCAAATGAGTTTTTCGTTCTATAAAAGTTGAACCTATTCTTCTTATAACGATGCTTGTGGAATGTTGTTGCTTCATCCTCAGACTTTTTGTAGTCGGGGTAATTTATGTAAAGCAATGCTCTTTAGCCCCCTGCCTGTGAGATCCATGTCATTTAGGGTCACGCCTTACTTGATAGTACCTCAACACCTCGTCTACAGATGGATCACCAGTTGCTATATTTTCATCAAACACATTTGCTGCTACGATTGCTTTGAGTCTGTTCAACTGCATCTCATCAAGGCTATTGAATTTCTTCCACCACTCAGCAGTTAGATTATCTTTGTACTTGAAGCGGTGTATGATGAATGCTTCAGGCATCCATAGAATTTTATGGAACTCGTCAATATCTTTTCCAAAGGCCTCCTCAAAGAAGGATTTCCCGCGGCCTATCTTACCCTTCGTTGAATTGAGAACAGCCTGTACCGCTCGGATGAACTTACGGTTCCAATGTTTGCCTATGTAGTCGCGGTTTTGAAAGTACTTAGGATCGTCAAAGGGGTGGAACTTCATTGGAAAGGAGTAAATTGTCACGCCGAGCTCATCGCACAAGTCGATATTTATCTTCATGCGGTAATACAGATCGTCCGGTTCGTCCTCAAAGTTATAAAGCAGATAATTAGACAGATCCGTGATACCATGCTTTACTGCTGTGCGAATTGCTGCCTCATAAGTGTCTTTCATGGAGTAGTGGTCGAAGGCAATCCGAAGCGGGCGGATGTTGATCTCGGCTAGTTTCTTCATTTTCTTCTCGGTTACAAGACGAGCGTCTACGCCTTGGTTGAAGTCGATAATACGCATACGCTTGATAGGTTTAAAGTATTTCTCATAGAGTGGGCGCGCTCTTTCATCAAACTCGATGATCGCATCCGGGCTTGCCACTTCCGCATAGAGTAGGTTACGTTTTTCGCGTTCCAGATAGAAATCTGCCTGCTCTGCCTCCGAAAGTCTATCGGAAATACGGTCATAAAGCCTGATGAGCTTCCTAGTATAGGCCCGCACGTTATATCCTTCGCGGATGTTTTTAATGGCGATGTTGTATTCGCTCTCTGGGATGTATGTAGCACCTCGTTCGAACCCACACTCTTTGATTTCATCGATGATTTTTTCAAAATGCTTCGAGGCAAAAACGTTGTTGTCCATGAGTAGCAGGTTCTTTTGTGGACCAAAGCGTTCAGTGGCCAGCCTGATTTGTTCCTTCAACCCTATATAATCCTTGTACTCCGGCTCCAGGCTAGGGACAGCACAAAAAGCACACTTGCGAGGGCAACCTCGCGTCATGTACGCCAGATAAGCGTTATTAACCGGATACTGATAGTCAATCTCCTCCAGGATAGAGTAATCCAACGGCAGTTCGTCGATGATGTATTCGCTATCGGCATCCAGCATGCCTGGTTTGTTCAGGAGTCCACATAAAGGGTCAATCCCGGTTTCTTGAAAGATCTTATCATGTAAAATGCTCGCAGCGATTCCCCCCACGATGATCCTTCCATTTTCCGAGCAGAACTTTTTAGCATAGTTGATCGTGTCGATCGTTTCCCGCCAGTAAAATGTGAACAGGGTTGTAATCCCGATAACATCAAACTGCGGGAACTTGCCGTTTCTATAACGAAGACGGTATTCCTTTAGGATCACATCCTGTTCACTATTCCTGAAATTAGGAATAGTGTCGAGCGGAGCGAATTTACCGGTCTTAATATGCTCGATGAACTTGGGTACGTACTTTCCCAGCTTAGGGTCTTTTACCTCCGCCAGAAACTCTTCGCACAACAGCTTGGCTGCAAACATTTTAAGATCGCCTTTAAAAAAACGGACATCATCGCCTCGGTTGCGGTAATAGGTAGCCAACTTCATGAGACCCATGGGCGGATATTTGTTTTTGTAATTTGGTTCAATCAATAGTATCTTTTGGTTCATTGAAGACCATCCTCGATTTTGCTAATAATCATCTCAGCAGTTTTGCTGTCAGTTACCGAAGTAATGATGCTAAATATCTTTGAAATAAGCTTGCGCTCTGCCTTGTTATATTGTGAAAGCCTATCTGTACGACGAAACATTCCGCTTTTTTCAGACTCCCCGTCGTCATCTTTTGGCGGTTTTACAGGTGGCTCCACTACCGCAATTACCGGTTTAGGGCGCTCAACTTCAATCCGTTGGATGACTTTTTGCATCAGTCCATCGGCCTTGTCTTTTATTTTATCGATTTTTTCCAATGCGTTCTCCGCTTCCTTCTTTGACTCAAGAACGACCTTTAGCTCGCGTTCGCGATGCTCCTTATCGACAAAGACGCCTGCTTTATCTTTTTCTTTGAACTCGGTATTCTTTTTTTCGTATGCATCAATTTTCTTGTATGAGCTGTTAATAGTGGAGCCGGTGTAGTAGATTTTGCGGAGCTCTTCATTGAAGTATCTTCGCAGCTCAAGCTCGAAATAAGCTCTGGCTGGATTCTCATTGAAATAATCACGCTGTGAATTGGGGATCAAATCCTTGTTCACAGCGAAAACCTCGCCGATAAAATAGCTGTTTCCACGGTCCTCTTTGAATAGCTTCTGAAGTGCGTCCTCACCACCAATCTGGATGTTTTCTTTACGCAATCGTAGACCACGCATCTGATTGATCTTCGGGATAGCTTTCTGGAACCTCGATACACCGACCCACATCCACGCGAACAATTCTCCGTTTTTATAGAAGTCCTGGAAGTGGACACCGAAAATATCGTCATACTTTGTACCCGTTGATGAGTCTTTCAGTATAGTTGTATATTTCTTGAATATCGGCTCCCCATTAAGTGTTATATTATATTCGTCAATTTTAACACCGAGTTCCTGAGCATGCTTGTAGACGTCGGTTCGGTAATAAAAGCTACTCTGGTAAGGAACCGGAGCGACGAACGACAAATAGTCCTTGACCTGTTGAAAATCGAGTAGGTCAGTGTTCTCTGGGTTAATATTGATCAACTCCACCCGAAAGAAGTGCGAATCAATATCGTTTGTCTTTTTTTGTTCAAAACGATTGATGGCATTCAGCACTTCGTTTGCAGTGTGCTTCTTGCCACGCGCGTTCTCTTCTATAAGCCCCCGCATCTTCTTGGCATCGCATACCATCAAAGATACAGTGTCCTCGCCTTTGGCTGACGATATGAAAACAAGTTCTTTACAATACGCAAGGCCGCACAGCCTACCGATACCCCTGAATCCTTTGTCTTCACCGATTTTCTTGTCGGAGTCGGCGATATTTCCTAGCGTTTGTTGGAAAGAGGCGGCAGGAATACCCGTGGCATTGTCTTCAATGACAATGGTGCGCTGATCACGATCTAGCCATATCTTAATGGTGCCTTCATCCTGTTTCAAAATCCCATCTTTTACGGCTTTATCGATCTGATCACAGGCGTTCTGAATGTACTCGCGGTAGATTACCTTGGAGTCCTGGTACATTCCTGTTGTAAGGTTTTCAAGGATGTTCGCGCCAAATACGTAGTCTTTCATATCTCTCAATCCCCTCGGTTTACTTGAACTGCTTGTAAATGGGCTTGGGGAACCGGATCTTCAAAAGGGAGCGAAAGATGGGGTTCTGAACCAGATAATCACCTTGCTCGAGGCGCGTCAGCATGTTCTGGTATGTGCTTGGAAGGCTTCTATAATCAGCCGTCGATGTCTCTATAGAGTTGGTTCTGCCGTACGCGTGTGTAGCGCAGTTGCCGGTCACGCGCGGATGGATTGCAGAACGGAATTGCTCTGCCGCGAAGAGGACAACCCCCAGAGAACGACCGCGCTCCGTGATGTCAAGGATTTCCCGTAGGATAGGTGACGACTTTGGTATCTCCTTAGACGCGTACTTGTTAAGCTCATCGATGAAAATAATAATTCGTGACGGTGGCTCAACTCCGGACTCGGCGTCATACTCTCCCAACTTCAAGTTGTAGATGGTCCGGACGGCGTCACCAAAGACAAATGCCTGCTTGTCTTCAGGTAGTTTGGCGATATCAATTACGTACACTTCATTCTCACGTATCTTTTTTAGTTCGTCAGCTAGGCGGCATTCATGCTTGTTTGGATCAGGGCGATTGGCAAACATGTCATCGTTCTTGGTGGCTTTATTGATAATGCGCTTGAACTTCCGCCAGCTGAGCACCGAGATTTCATTGGAAACCCGTTGTTGGCTACTGCGCCCCGCTGGCTGCGACCGCTGGGAGAGTTCATCGACTTTCTCTCTGAATTCAGTCCACGTATTGACACGCCCACCGCCGAAATCTTGGTCGTTATCGTCAATGATTTTGCTAATGATCGCCTCCATGGTCTGCTGCGGGTCATCAATATCGGCAAATAACATTTCAAGGCTCTCTTTATCATCCTCATATGAGTACTTAAACTTCTTTAATTGCCCATACTCCGTATATGACTTTACGTCGTCTATGGATAGATATGTACTCTGTTTGGCCGATGTATTACTCGTGTATGGAATGTAGTACTTTACATTCTTGAACGGTTCTGTAGACAAACCCAGCGCTTTGTATTCTGCAAGGACCCGCTCCTTCTCGCCAGGGTTGTCGGTTGAGAAGTCATTTGGACGGTCTATTGCCATCAGGTCTTTTCCTTTAACATTGAAAATGACAAAAGCCACACTATCGTCCGTATCGGCTTTCAGGTACTGATCTTGTATGGCTTTCATCAAGAACATTGCGTAGGAAGTCTTCGACGCAAGCCCGGATATACCAGAAATATTGAGATGTGCTCCTTCCGGTCCCAGGAGGAACTTTGAATTCAGAAACACAGGGAGGGTGACCTCTTCAGAAGTGCCTTCATACATCTTTAGCGATCCGCATACCAGAGGGTTTTGAATCCCTTTCAGCCCGAGAGCTGTCGTAATCTCATCAGCTGTAGCGAGATATACCTTGGCGTTGTTATGTACAGGGGTGTACAGGTTTTTACTGTTGAAGGAAACCTTAGCCTTGGCATAGTTCATACCAACACGCAAAGTAGGCTCATCTATATCAACATCGCCAAAGTCACTGGAGATGAAATTCGTCAAGAAACTCTGGGCATCCGTTATGTGTGATATGTTCTCGATTACACCGAACGTATAAGAGCCCTCTATATGCACAACCTTTACGATATCGAACGCGTGGAGTTTCAAGTCCGAATTCGTCCAGAAGTTAAACTCATCCATGGTAGTAGGGTTTTTCTCAGTAGCCAGGACGCGACCAATTAATTTGCTCATATTTTTGATCCTCCTTAAAATAGATGCAAAAAGCTTTCAGCGCTTAGGTAACGCGATTTTACAAAAGACTCAGTCAGGTATATTGGGTAGATGTGGTTAGCCCATCGGAGATCTGAGCCATAACAAACAGGATTGCGCTCGTTTATGAGGTAAGCGCTCAGCGTATCTACTTGTTCGCTGTCGATGCCGAATTCAATTTCTTCTTCCGTCACGAGGATTTTCTCGACCTTTAGGACCCCGTCAAATGGGGTCCGGGTCTTTTCCTTATCCCGCAGACGGATATACCAAACAGCAAACTTGATGTCGCCCAGCATCGGGTTCTCGTACTCTGCCACAGGGGTACGGTGATAAAGAGGCAAATCAGCGATGAATCCTGGATTGGGCTTGCCATTGATATCCTCGCAGACTTCCGGATTGAAATTCTTTGAAACACCGATCACCCAATTGTAGTTATTTTTGAATGTCTGGTACCTTCTCTTATCGGCTTTATCTTCCTTGGTTGGTCTGTACTCCAGTGAGCCATCTTTAACCAGATAATTGTTCTGATTGAGTTTACCCTCTCGCACAAGCTCAGCAACTAGTTTCTTCTCACTTTCAATCATTCTGTCCTGGACACAAGCCGTTGCACGATCCTCAAGCTTTTTATCATTGTTCTTGGATGTCTTATATGGCAAAATTGCGGCAAACTCTATACCTAACCTCTTCAATTCATCGCACTCACTTAATTTCTTTGCCGTGGCAGGCCAGAAGCCAGGTTTCCCATCTGCATCAGCTACATCCGGCATGGACAAAACAAACTCGCGCTTTAACTGGACCGGAACGACTTTCTTATTAACACGGTGGCAGCATCCGACACCGATCTGTCCTGCGATCACAGGGTAAATGATGCTACGACCACCGGATTGCACAAACGCGATGTCATCCACCTTGAAAACCCTACGAGAACCGTCTAAGAAATAGCTGAGAATCTGGTCGTCGCGCGAGGCGAGCTTCTTGCTGAGTCCTAATAGATTGACATAGGTCCTGTGTTGGGTAGTTTCAGCTCTTCTTTTCCAAATGATCTCACTATCGCCGTAATCGATCGATGGACGGTCAGCGTAGTCAATCGGATACTTATGGGCTTTATAACTTTTGCCGCCAGTAGCCTCAGCAAGGATATTCATGATCTTATTATGCTTCGGCTTGGAAAAGCTTTCGGCTGTCCTACTCACGGTCCTTTGCCTCCTCTGTTGACAAATTCTCCGCTGCACCACCGGAACGAATCCATTTGTCAACTTCGGAAATCTTGAACTTCCAAAGCCTACCGACTTTATGCGCAGGCATATTACGGTTACTAATCCATTGCAGCACTGTTTCGCGGCTTACACCAAGATAGTCTGTTATAGTATCCATAGATGACCACTTTTCGAGTTTTTGTTCATTGTCCATATCTAAAGGACTGATAGGAACTGTCATTTCGGGAGGAACTGTCATTTCGGGATTTTTGCGGTTTTAGGTTAAAATTTTCGGTTTTTCCCTCGAACTATGACTTTTGTCAGCCCGAACAACTGATCCTATCACAT
>Ga0208196_1002426_pt1 | contig 17287 bp, 18 predicted proteins | sample AD_JPNNA7_MetaG_FD_184443 | JGI IMG/M metagenome (GOLD analysis project Ga0208196, IMG submission 184443) | Active sludge microbial communities of municipal wastewater-treating anaerobic digesters from Japan - AD_JPNNA7_MetaG (SPAdes) (version 2) | ecosystem: Engineered > Bioreactor > Anaerobic...
TGACGAAAGAACCTATACCCGTAGTTCCGGCTGCTCACTACCTGTGTGGTGGTATTGTTTCGGATTTAAACGGGAAGACATCTATTGAAAACTGTTATGTTTCAGGCGAATCGGCCTGTACCGGTATTCACGGGGCTAACAGGCTTGCCAGTAATTCGCTGTTAGAGGGGATAGTTTTTTCGCATCGCGCGTATTGTCATATACAAACAATTTTTAATTCTGAGCTTAAAGCAACCATACCAGAATTTCCTCAGTGGGACAAACAAGGGACATTTGATCTGGAAGAGTGGATATTAATTCAACATAATGTCGAGGATGTTAAGCGGATTATGTGGGATTATGTAGGTATAATGCGTTCAAATCTTAGATTGGAGCGTGCTGAGCGGCGTATTGCTTTGTTAGAAGATGAGATTCAGGACTATTACAAACGAAGCACCGTAACCTCACGGTTAATAGAACTTCGCAATCTGGTTACAACAGCAAAGCTTGTTGTGGAAAGCGCATTGTTGCGCAAAGAAAGCCGTGGTTTACATTACAACATCAACTATCCCCGACAGGATGAAAAATTAAAGGGAAGCTTCGTTATATCGTGTAATCAACCCCCAATGTTTATGAAAATTTCTGATATTTCATTTTCGTGATGTGCTTATTGCTTTTACTGCAATGTTTTTATGGCGATAGTTACTGTAATAGTACTATGCCCATTATTTTATCATTGACACTGTGACAAAATAGACTATAGCAGGACTTTGAAATTTTGTTATGAGGTGCTACCGAAGTTTCTCAATCATACAGATTTCCTGTGCTGAGCCGAAGTCGAAATAAAGAAGCTCGTTGTTAAAAGAAGAGATTATTCACGGTTACACCTTTCAGAATGACAGAGAGTGCATCGTGCTATTAATATAACAATGGCTCATAATTCTATTTCAGGAGAATGGTACTATGGCAAAGCGGTTAATACTTCACGGTGTTGTTCAGGGAGTATTCTGTCGGTATTACTGCAGCGAAACAGCAAAGCGTTTGGGGCTCCATGGAAGTGCCAGCAATCTACCTGATGGGACCGTTGAGGTTCTACTGGATACTGATGATAACACAAGGCTTGAAGCATTTATACAGGCACTGAAAACAAATCCTTACGACATCCGTTTTTATGGATCAATCAGCACGGTGGATATATCCGACTATCATGGAACCATTCGCGGTGACTATCGCTTTTAGCTTAATTGTCTTCCTGTATTTTTTGCGGTTTGGGCACTTTCATGGTACGCGCATACACCGTTTCAAAGTACTTTGTAATATCGCTAAAATTCATACTTAACATAATAGCAAGCGAGGTGTTTTTTACCCTGTTGTAATATGCATCTACCTCATCTTTAAAATGGTTGTTGAAATGTTCCTTTGAATATCCATGTGAAAATTTATATCCACCCATACGACGCACATCGCCATTGAATTCAGGATTGATATGATATAGTTCATGAAAAGCAACGTTGAGCTTTTCATACACAGGCAGATCAAAATAGCGCGGGACGTAAAAATAAAGTAAATACAAAATTTCATGGTTACCATTCATAATCTTAGGGAAAGCGTACCAGTGATTCTTAAATTTTTTTAACGGCACACCATCTTCAAATCGCAGGGGTACAACCTTGGCAAATATTGCACCGCCCCTGCTGTTTCTATTGTTGGCGCTGCAAACAAGGATACGATTCATGTCAATATGCTGGTATGCGGGCGTTGATTGTATAATATCACCCAGCAGGTATGTCATAAAATCAGAAAGGTTGATAGAAATATCACTTTTCATATTACTGCTGTGATGCCAGTTTAATTAACTCTTTTGCATGTTTAACCGATAGTTCCGTAACCACCTCACCAGCTAACATGCGGGCAACCTCATGAACTTTTTTATCGTCCGAAAGCTTTTCCACCAGTGTTGTTGTGCGTGCATTGATCTTCTTCTTCTGAACCATATAGTGATTATCAGACATTGCTGCTATCTGAGGAAGATGCGTTATAACAAGCACCTGCCGCTGTTTGGCTAATGTTTTCAACTTTTTCCCAACAACCTCCGCTGTTTTGCCTCCAATGCCTGCATCAACCTCATCAAACACCAGCGAGTCAACAATATCAGCATCAAGAATACATTTTTTCAATGCCAGCATGATGCGCGACATCTCACCACCACTGGCTGCTTTCCTCAGTTGCCGCAAATCCTCGCCTTCGTTTGCCGACAGCAAAAACTCTACCCTGTCAAGACCATGCGGATATAAAATATACCGTTTATTGTTTGCTTCGATCTGTCCATCAGGACTTAACTCGCGCTTAATGGAAACCCTGAAAACAGTGCCCTGCATTCCCAGATCAGCCAGCTCAGATGTTACCATCCCTTCTAATTTTTTAGCAGCTTCAAGGCGCTTATCCGAAAGCAACAGCGCTACCTCGCGTGCCTTTGTTAATGTGCTATCATACTCCTGCTGCAATTTATCAAGCGCTTCCTCGGTGGATGTTATTGTTGCAAGTTCCCTCTTTGCATTTTGTGCGTATGCCAGTACATCCTCTATGGTATCGCCGTATTTTTTCTTTAAGCTTGCAATGAGCGCAAGACGTTCTTCAACCTGGTTGATGCGTTCAGGTGAAAAATCGATAGAACGGGCATAATCACGCAATGTAGCATGAGTATCCTCAAGTGAAAAATAGGCATCGCGCACCGATTCAAGCAGCGGTGACAAATTAGGATCATAATTTGCCATATGGCCCAAACTCATTTCAATCTTCTTCAAATTTTGTATAACCCCCCGGTCATCCTGCATCAATTCCTGCACAGTAGTAAGTTCATGAAAAAGCTTCTCCGCATTGCTCAAAAGGCTTGACTCATTTTTGAGCAGTTCCTCTTCGTTTGGCTGTAGATTTGCCTGTTCAACCTCGCCTATAGCATGTGAAAGATAATCAATGCGGCGTGCCTTTTCGCGTTCATCTATCTTAAATGATTCAATTTTTTCTTTGATTTCAGTTAATGTTTTGTGCAAATCATGCATCTGCTGCACCAGTGACTGCAACCCTCCAAAATTATCCAGAAGCTCCCTGTGTTTTACCACCTGAACGATATTCTGATGCTCGTTCTGGCCATGAATATCTACTAAATAGTCAGCTATCTCTTTTAATTTTGCAAGCGGAATCTGCACACCATTGGCAAAACATCTTCCCTTGCCATTGGCATATATCTCACGGCGCAAAATCAATGTATCATCGTCATTATCTATACCCGATAGTTCCAGCAATTGTTTTACCTGCGGCAGTGAACCTATGTCAAAAACGCCCTCCAGCACTGCCCTGTCATATCCTGAGCGTATCATATCGGTTGACATCTTTTCGCCCAGCACTCCTGAGAGCGCATCAATAAGGATGGATTTACCCGCACCCGTTTCGCCGGTTAAGATGTTTAATCCCTTCCCAAAGCTGATTGATAGCTCATCGATCAAAATAAAATTTTTAATTCGTAATTCTACCAGCATAGTTCACTCTATTTCATTATTAGCACCCCATCCTAATTTTTGACGCAATACATCAAAATAACGCCTTGATGGGTGGTTGATCACCTGTATCACATGTACCGACCGTGAAAAATGAATCACATCGGTATCCTGCAAAGCAATAGCTTCCTGACCATCTATTGTCAATAATAAATTTTCAATGCTGGTAACCACCCTGGCAGATAGTACCATTGAATCAGGAACAACCATGGGACGTATGGCAAGGGTATGCGGGCATACGGGATTGACAACAAATACGGATTCATCATCAGGAAGAACTATCGGCCCGCCAGCCGAAAGCGAATATGCCGTAGAACCCGTTGCAGTAGCTATGATAAGACCATCACCGGCATAGCAGTTAACAAACTCATTGTTTAGCTCCAGCCGTATCCTGATTGGTCGTGAAAAGGAACCTTTTGTGATAACCGCATCATTTAAAAAATCTATTGCGGCAAACTGATGCTGATTGCGGATTATATTAGCCTTCAGCATTTTTCTTTGCGAAACAGTATAGGTATTGCTCGCTAATTCATCAAAGAAATCCAATGCTTCCTGAGGAAGAAATTCGGTTAAAAATCCCAATCGTCCTCTATTGACGCCCAGAATAGGAACGCTTCCAGCAGCAAACATGCGAGCCGTCCGTATAAAGGTACCATCGCCACCAATGGCTATTGCTACATCAGCGTTGATATAATCTTCATGGTTTGCAATGTAGTCAGCAAAATCATCATGCAACAACGCATAATCAGGTAAAACAACATTGAAGCCTTTTGCATGTGAAATTTTAATGAATGCTGCAACAAGCTTCAGTGATTTCTCATCCTGGGGGTGTAAATTTATAGCTATTTTTTTCATTGTTTTCCTTTTACCACTATTAGCTTTATAAGAGTAAAAATATGATACTTACTATTGAGTTAACTGCTTTGAAAATAGAAAATAGCATTATGCCACCTCTGTCATTCCGGATCTGTTCCGGAATTCTGATATACAACGTTATATTCTGAACCATGATGTAGAATGACTGCCTCCAGCTATTTTCATCATATATGGATGCCGACACAATCGTTATCAAAAGCTGTCCGTTCATTTACTTATGATGAGTTATTACTACACCGGTTAACCAGATTATGTCAATGAAATTATGGCAATGGAGTTTTGTTTATTTTCTATAAAATTGATTGACAATATTATTTTTTTATACTATTTATTCCCTTAGTATAAACTATTCAATACACAATTTGGGAAGGAGGTATCCTTATGGCCGGGAAAAAAGCAAGCAATACAACTACCATTAAAACCACAAAGCGTCAAAGCACTGAAAAAAAATCAAAAACCAATTCAATTCCGATTGAAAGTAACCGTATTCATGAAGCCATACGAATACAGGCATTCTATAACTATTTACATCGTATCATGAATAATTTACCGGGTGATCAGCTATCGGATTGGTTGGAAGCTGAAAAATATATAAAAAAGACCATCAATAAACAGCAATAGATGCATCTTTTTTTGACCTTGCATCTGCACTGAAAATAAATAATACTCTATACCCAGTACATGCCTTTTAAAAAATGCAACGTTGCAAGGGAGCAATTTTATTTTTATATGCTTCTGGCGATAGTTACTGATTATTTTTTTATTGCATTCAAAGGTACATGATGAAAAAGTGTTCACTACAGTATAGAAGAAGTCAACAGAAGGTATAATGGATACAAAAGCAATAGTAAAAGGTGTGCCGCTATTTTCATCGCTTGACGACAGCGAAATCCAGATTATTGAAAAATATTGTGCACATAAAGAATTATCAAGGCAGGAAAAACTTTTTTCATTTGATGAATCATTCAACCTGTTGTGCATAGTCACTTCAGGAAGCATAGGCATTTATTCAAACGGAGCACAAAACAGATTAATTGCCCGGTATATACCCAATGAAAGTTTCGGCGAACTTAATCTATGCGGCATATCGCTGGGGAAGGTTGAAGCCATTGCCCTTGATGATGCCGGTGTGCTTCTGTTTCCGGCAACTGGCACCTTTGTATCATTTGTAACCGATCATGCTGATATTGGTGCAAAGATCATTTATAAGTTACTATCGAACATATCATACAGGATACGCGAAACCAATAAACTTATTTCACAAAATTACGGCTGGGTAAGTGAATTGCGAAAGGCTATCTACACCGACAGGCTTACCGGCCTGTATAACCGACAGTACTGCGAAGAGCTATTCAGGGAAAATAAAGAATATGTCATTGCCATCGTAAAGCCTGATAAATTTAAGATGATAAATGACACCTGCGGACACAAAGCAGGTGATGTCACGCTTGTGGCAATAGCACAATCCCTGCGCAGAGCTCTACCGTTTGCCACACACATACGCTACAGGGGTGATGAGTTTATGATTGTGATAGCAGGTGATGCTGACATGAAAAAAACTGCTGCAGCAATTTCAGAAGCCATCAAAGCCATCGATATACATGCAATAACGGATGGAGCCATCAATGTCATTACGGCAAGTATTGGAATAAGTAAAAATACCATTACTCAACAGGCTATTGAAAATACGTATACAATAATGTGGTCAGCATATAACAATGGTGGCAATTCAATAGCAATGGAAGGTACAAAGTGAACAGCCTGGATACTTTACTGTCACAGGTAACTATTTTTCAAAGGCTCAGCAATGAAGAGTTATCTCAACTGGCACCCTATTTTACCAGAAATAATATTGGTAAGGACGATGTCATCTTTCATGAAGGGACGTATGGCAATGAGCTTTTCATTGTAGCTGATGGTGTCATTGCTGCATTTATAAAGCTGTCCGATAATTCTCTGCGTGAGGTTGCCCGTTTCAGTAAAGGAGATTTTTTTGGTGACATGGCAATCTTTGAAAACGATGTACGTTCAGCAACCTGTATTGCACAAACCAACTGCACCCTGCTTTCGCTTACCGCAGATGACTTCTTTGCCATAATGAACAATCATCCACCCATTGCTATTAAGATCATGTACGATATGCTCACGGTTATCTCACAGCGCCTTTTAAAGACTGGATCGTTTTTAACCGAAATGATTCAATGGGGCGAGGCAGCACGTAAGCGTTCAATTATTGATGAGTTTACCGGTGTTTACAACCGCAGTTATTTTGAAGATACTATTGCACTTTTGATAACACAGGAAAAACCATTCTGCCTCATTATGATTGACCTTGATTATTTCCGAAAGATCAATGAACAGTTTGATCATCAAGTTGGCGACCGCGCAATACTTGCTATAGTCAATGTGCTTAAAAAAATATTTAAAGAATCCGATGCAATATGCCGCTACGGTGGCGATGAATTTGCTATCATTGTCAATGGCAACAATATTGATGAAGCATTCAATTTTGCTGAACAAGCCAGAGTACGTGTTCATCATATAAATTGCCATGAATTGGGAATGCCCAACTTTACGCTTTCCATCAGCATGGGGATTGCAGCATTCCCGCAATGTGGCAAAGACATCATACGTACAAAAGCAGATGAAGCGCTCTACATGGCAAAAGAGCGTGGCAGAAACTGTGTGGTTATTGCTTCGTAATATTACTTTTTCCGGTAAGCCTCAAAAAGATATTTTGCACCACGTGATTTATAAAAGCCCACTATCTTTTTACCATTTTCTTTATAGGTACCAACATAGTATTGTGTGAAATATTCTCGTGCGCCGGTTTTTAACCTTTCTTTTTCATTTGTCACTGAACGTGTAAAATAGAGTGTATTGTTTTTTATTACAACACCCTTTAATGGCTCCCATACACCATTTGCCCAATCAGGGAAGCGAACCGCCCCATAGAGTAATCCATCCTTAACCTGCAACACCAATATCCCATCGTGCCCCGAAGCGTTGATATGGTATGTACCTAAATAGAGTGGAGGAACATAAACGCTTTCAAAAGGACGGAACGTAATCTGGGCGATAGTTCCGGCAAGCATCACCTTGAATGAATGGGGTGATGTTTCTAAATTTTTATTTTGCGAGGAACTATCGCTTAAAAATCCAATAACAACATCGCCATATATGACAAGCCTTGTGGCATGATAGTATTGTTTGTGAGTGTCCTGTATGATAGCATTCTGAGTAATCGCCAATCCATAGATAAGCAGTACAACAAGTGCAGCAAGTATTCCCCCCGTAAACCATGCAATACATGATAGTACTCTTTTCATGGTAAACCACCCTTATTCCATGTTTATTTTAATTTTATTGTAACACCTTGATGAGCAGAGCATTAATCTTTTCTTTAACACATCGTGCAACAGTATCAATTGATGCATCCTCAAGGCTGTTGACAAAACACAACATAGCAATGCTTTGCGACAGCATCAGATTAAGGTGCCCGTCATCAGCGTTTTGTCTGAAATCAGTTCTGACGCCAATAACAGGTATCCCCTTTGCATAGGCATACCCTATTTCAAAGCTTGTACCGGAATCCGTATCACACCCATCCACTACTGCAACAACACACCATGCATTATCAAGTCCTTTTAAGCACTGCGTATATATCTCCGCAGATTTGCTGATTTTGGCACATTCTTTTTGGGGAAGGTACACCGCAAAACCAGCCTGCTCAATGTACAATGCCAGTGTTTCATTAAACTGCCTCTCGGCCGCTGTAAAAAGTGGTGCAGCAAAATAGATCCATTTGTCTTTTATATCCATATCGTTTTACTTATTTAAAAAATTTATTTCCATAGGTATTCACATAAACACAATCCATCAACTCTTTTCGAGGAGGTCCCTGCTTACCACTTACCTCTGGTTTCCCAACAGGTATCGTTACAACAACGGTGGTATCCTGTGGCACCTGTAATAGCTTGTTACATTGTTGATGATCGAAATAACCCACCACTACCGTGCCCAATCCCAGTTCATAAGCTTTTAAGCAGATATTTTGAACCGCCATACCTAAATCAAACATATACCAGTTTGCCAGAGCAGTAACATCCCTGCCTTCTTTACAACCCGAAACATTTGTTTTAGCACATGCCACAATGAGCGCTGAAGACGCCAATGAACATTTCCGTGCAGGATTGGTTGGCGAATATGTTCCAACAATCTTTTCAATTAATGATTTATCACGTACAACAATAAATTCCCATGGCTGTACATTAGCCCACGATGGTGCCATGCGTGCAGCTTCCAGTATCTGCACAATTTCTTCATCAGTAACATAATAATCAGTAAAACGCCTGATGCTCCTGCGTTCAACAATAGCTTGCTGTAATTCCATAGCTACCTCCTCATGTGGCATACAATATAAAAATGCATCAATGTTGATAGTATAAAATAGGCATTATTATGTAAAGCAAAAATGAATATTATAATGTATTTGTGCACAATCACACAAGAACATTTGTGGGATAGGTAACATGCACAATGCAACCATAGGAAATACAGAAAGAAATGTCAAAAAACGACCGGCTATAGAGTGCACAATATCAATATATCAGATGTATAAACACAGAACGCTTGCTTTATCGGCGTATCATGCATACACATTGAAGAACTGAAAAACAGCATGCTTTTCATCATCATGAGCATCACGCTTCTCACTCCTTTAAAGATACTACCAGAGAAGTTTTTGAATGTGATTTGATACAAAGAATTATTACACTTCTATTATTTATTATTGTCCCTATTTCATCTCATCACACATCGGGAAATTCCGGCTTCCGCTTTTCCAGGAAAGCTGAGACACCATGGAAGCATTCACCAGAGGCAATGAGAGCAATTGCCCGTTCGGCTTCCTCTTCCAGAGAGCTTTCGTATGAGATATTTCTGCTGTTTCGGACAAGCGCCAGCACATGACGTACCGCATGGGGGCCATTCTCGGCGATAAGATTGGCGATTTTGATAGCCTCATCAAGCGCAGTACCGGTATCGACGACACGGTTAACCAATCCCATTGAAAGTGCTTCATCGGATAGCACCTTCCGTGCAGTCAGAAGCAAATCTGCCGCTCTTGAAGCACCAATAAGCCTTGCCAGGGCTGCACCTCCTCCCCAATCGGACATGAGGCCAAGCTTTGTTTCCGAAAAACAGATAACGGCGTGCCGCGCCATTACCCTCAGATCGCACCTGATGGCAAGCTCTGCCCCTCCTCCGAAAGCATCGCCGTTCAATGCCGCGATAATGGGAACCGGCAGGGCAACAAACGCATCGACTGCCCTTCTTATACGGGTTATTGTTTCCCGAGCGGGCGCTATGTCCTTTGTGCTAACCGCATCCACAATTCTTTTCACCATGGGATTGTCAGGTTGTACGTCAAATCCTGCGCTGAAAGAGCGGTCTCCGCTTCCCGTTAGTATGATGCATCGCGGCAATGATTCGCCAAGCCTGGCGGCAACGTTCTCAAGCATGTCGAACATCACATCGTTAAAAGCATGGAGGCGCTTTGGCCTGTCGATCGTTACTATTGAAATTGAACCCTTTCGTTCAAGGATAATATTGTTCTCTGACATTGTACCCTCCTCACACATAAGGACCTGACACTTGCGCATCATTACGAAACAGCTCTCCTGGCGAATACAGAGGTTACCCTTTACTCACGAGCTTACCGGTGTCAGGGTTAACAGATGTTGCTTGTTAATGAATAACTATCTCCCATATTTGTCAAAAAGATTATTCATGCTCATAAAAAAATATAACCCAAAGCCTGCGCATTGATGTACACAAAGAAATCACATGAACAGGTCACTGCTTTAAAAAAAAATTGATGCAGTGATGTGTAACTTCATCCTTTTCATAATCAACAGTTATTGCATGATCACTCTTTGTAAGCCATATCAGATGTTTGTGCTCTGACCCCAGATGTTGATAGATATACTCAGCCGAATGTTTGGGGATAACTTTATCATTTTTTGATTGTATAATGAGCGATTGTGCAGCAACATCAGGCAGTACCTGCATAGCTTTTTTTATGGTTTTAAAAAGCTGCCACGATTGGATGACCGGGATACCATCATCATAACAGATATGTTCTTTGCGTGCCCGTTCATCGCACACACCTTTAGTTTTGTTGGGAATCCATATAATCTTTTTAAAACGTCCAACCAATGGCGTTATGTAAATAGTTTTTTCTTTAAGTGTGCAGGGTACCGACATAAGAGCAATTTTTTTAATATCAAATTCTTTTGCCAGCAAAATTGCAAAAATACCACCCATAGAAAGCCCTGCGACGTAGACCTCCCGACAATGTGACTTTAATTCAAACAATGCTTCACGTGCTGCTGTAAACCAATGGTGAACGCTGGTATTTGCCATCTCAACCAAACTGGTGCCATGACCAGGATACCGTGGTACATAGACTGTTACACCTGCATTGTGAAGCTTCTCTGCGATGTATCGCATCTCAGCAGGGGTACCGGTAAATCCGTGAAGGAGCAAAATACCCAGATTATCTGATCCTTTTTTAAAATATGCTCTGGCTTTTTCAGGAACTGTAATTACCATTTTTTTTGATTGCATAATAACTCCTCCTTTTCACAAACTATAAAAAACATTAATATAAAGAAAATAATTAATCAAATAACTATCTCTCCTATTTATTTTATTCTTCATATTAAACACAATAATTAAACACCATGCATGGTGTTATGTCAACTATAGCTTTTACCTGCTATATTACAGTTGACATTATTCTTTAAACAGAATAATATAGGTACAAGAACCATGACAAACTATAATGACTGAATTATTTATGCGCGTATTACTTAAAAATCTCCATACACCCGGCAGACACTGTGCCAGTACAGGATTACGAAACCTTGCTGCATTTCATGGATTGGGGTGGAGTGAGGCTTTCTGTTTTGGCATTGGTGCAGGTTTGGGAATATGGTATATAAAAAGCAATAATCCCCCGCGCATGATTCATGTACGTTCAGCAGATATTGAAGAACGGTTTTTTTTGCATATTGGCATGCCTGTTACATGGGAAACATATGAAACACAACAGCAAAGTCATCGTGAACTTATTAAAAAACTTGACGCTGGTTTACCTGCAATAGTACAAACCGATTTATACTATCTTCCTTACTATAAGTCATCCACTCATTTCCCCGGGCATGTCATTACTGTCTGGGGCTATGATGATGATAAAAAGGTGTTTTACATCACCGATACTGAACGCCCTGCATTAATTGAAGTTGCATATAGCGACCTTGCACAGGCACGTTTCTGCGAAGACAATTTTTTTAAAATCCATGGCAATTGCATAGCACCTGCCATGATGAAAGCTCCAGTAAATATGCAAGACACTATCCGTAATGCAATTATCTACAATAGCCGTGTTATACTTGATACATCAATATCCACACAGGGTATTCAGGGGCTTACAACCTTTTATAACGAGCTTGAACTATGGACTCAATTTGAAGACTGGAAGTGGGCATTTCGCTTTGCATACCAGGTCATTGAAAGGCGTGGAACAGGTGGCGGAGGTTTCCGACTGATATATGCCGATTTTCTTAAAGAAGCTACCGCTTATTTGCCAGACATAGAATCATTGCAATTACCTTACTATATGCAACAAACTGCTGCAGCATGGACTGCCTTTGCAATGGCATTGAAGGAAGCATCAGAAAAAGAAAAGCCCGAAATTAGTCCGGTTACAACGTGCCTTGAAAATGTTATACAAGCAGAAACACGGTATCATACAAAAGCCTTAATGCTATTGTGATAGTTATTATCATTTATAAAAAAGCATGTAACTGGAACTATATATAACCATAGAGTTTTCTTTAAAGCAATTTTTTATTCATTACAATGGAGCATCCATAAACATTAATTTTAACTACTCAGCTATTAAGAAACAAACTCACGATAAACCTGCTTACCATTAAGTATGCGTTCGAGTGCATCAATAACACTAAAACACTGCTTTTTTTACTGTCGGGATGTAACTTCGAAATAATACAAAATTGTTCAGCATTACTAAACGTTCTGAATAGTCCTGAAATTTTCTGTTGTACTTTAACCATACGGATATCTCTTTCCGAAAGATTGTTACCAAATGGAATAGCAACATTATAACTCCAATACTTTTGCGGAGTGCAGATGCTCCTTTCAATGTTGGTAAGATGGTACTATGCCTATCGCATCAGATGCCTCAGACTGCCCGCTGGTTTTTTCCCCGTTCGCTTCCTTTGACTCCACTTCCTTGCCTTTTTCTTCAATCCATCACTTGATGGCGGTTTGCTGCTGTTATGACTGTTCTTATTGAGTTGACTTTCAAGTCTTCCTATCCTGTCAACTAATTGAAGAATACAATCACCAACTGCATGTTTTCTCGGTACCTATATCTTTTCAGCTTCTTCTCATTTCATGAAACATAATCTATACCATGCCTCTACGATTAATAGCAAAATTTTTTTCTACGTGAAATATTTTAGCTGAGTAGTTACAATATATATTTAATGGCCTCATAGATAGTAATTTATAAAAAAATAAATTGCTTGCAATTATATCATACTCAGGTCTACACTTTGAGAAAATATACTCTGGAGGGAAACAATGGATTTTGAAACCACAACCTGTATTTCAGTAGAGCATAGGGCACTGCTTTCACAATACTGTGAAAAGCTGGATATACCCCTGCGGACGTTTATTGTTTACTGCATAATGTATGCTGCAAAACATGAAAAAAAGAAGGAAGTTGCCTTCAAACGCATATCATACAGAAAAAGAAATGCTGATAATCCATGGAAGAGGGTGCATCTGGAGCTGTATCAGTCGGAATATGAGTTTTTTCTTGATGTGAAGAAGCTCTGGAAGATGTCGCTTGCCAATATTATTGCGTATTGTGTTGATAACGTGCTTTTTGAATTTTTTGAATATTTCAGCAAGCAGATAGAAAAGATAAAGACCGATAACTATCTTAGTTACTATGAAAACAGGTCGTATTCATTCAACTTTTACCGGGTAAAAGGCATCCATTGCCTCAAATTCTACTGGGGACCGCCACCGGGGATGCTGCGAAAAAACCTATAACGCTCTCTATAACAAATAATTGATCACTTTTTATATTTTATAATCGCCGCTATATCCTGCCGGTATATGGTAATATTTAAACGGTTGCTGCAAAATTTTACAGGTTCTGCTTTCGGGATTATCAAAAAAGTCTTTTACCACTTCCATGAAGTTTAATGAGATGCCAAAGTACAGGCTTCGGTAGGGGTCATCGTCGGTTTTATCCCAGCGAACATAGTTGCGGGTGAAATAGCCAAAATCAAGCTGTATATAGCGCAAAAAGTTGGGCAATCGTAAACCCAGATTTTGCAGTCCAGCTAATCTAAAATTAAGAACATATTTTGCACCGCTGTAATCGCTTGTCATGTGCAAAGGGTTTGCTCCCCAGCGGTCGGTGTAGCCTTCAGTAGGCCAATACTGCCAGCTAAATCCAATAAGCGAGTCCAGTGTTGGCGAATATTCTAATAGTATACCCAAACCAATCCCGGCAACATCGGCAACAACATCTTCATACGAAAATCCATATTTGCCGGTGAATGCATCGCCAACTTCTATAAAAACACCTAAAAAGGTTGCTGTCGCAATTGAATAAAACCACTTGGTATTTCTTCCATTTTCGGACCAATCATAGTAGGCATGAAAAACCCTGAATGATAAATAGTGTGCATAGGCATGTCCTGCTTTGTCAGCACCACCAGAGTCGGTATTCTTACCAAAAAAACCTTCATCAGCAAGCTCGGGATTTTTTTGTTCGCCCCAATCCCATGTTTCCATGCCATATACTGTTGTAATAACCGGGACTGCAATAAACATGGCTAATGTAGGTGTTGTTGGGCCATTGCCTTTGGTAAAAGGATTCCACGAACTGGTTGAATTGTTAACAGTTGCATCAGGTGTATTGGTAACAGCAGTATTGTTATCTGGTATATCGCTAACAGGAATATCACTGGAAGGCGGCGAAGTTAAGCCATTTTCCTGAGCAAATGCTGAGTATGTAAAAAAAACAAGAAGCGTAACAACTGCTACTTGTGCAATATACTTATTCATGGTCAGTGTCCTTTATACACTCATATAGTATTTAATACGCAAAAAAAAATATTGAGTGGTAGACTGTAGATTGCATTTTTAAATGTCAAGATAATATTAACGATATTTTTTAAAAAAATAACTATACAAATAAACGTATCAATATTTATAAAAAATATTCATGTCACCATCATAACTGTACATTAAAAGTATTATTGGCGATAGTTACTCTATAAGTATATGTCAGGCTGTAAATAGTGTGTTACAAAAAATACTTGCTAAAATAGTACTTCATGTATCGTAATAAAAACATATTAATGTAAGAGTGTTAACCATGACTGATTATTCAAAAGCAAACGATGCTGTTATCGAGAAGGTGCAGGGGTATATCTTTGATACTATCCCTGCCAGAGGGCATGAAACTATTGTCAGGTGGGAATATCCGGAGTTCCAGAGTCTTTGCCCTGTTTCGGGCAGGCATGATCAGGGCACCGTGATTATCAGCTATAAACCTGCTAAATTGTTGCTGGAAAGCAAATCAGTGCGTAACTATCTTGGTGCATGGCGTAACAAATCTATATGGCAGGAATATGTTACTGATGTTATAGCTCAGGATTTATTTGATGCGGCAAAGCCACAATGGATTGAGGTGTCCATACAGTGGGCTCCGCGCGGGGGCATCTTTGCCACCACAACGTCTGTAAAAGGGAACAAGAAAAAGCTATGATGAGCGAATATATTGCTGGTGTTGATATAGGCGGAACAAAGATTATTGCAACTATTGCTGACGTAACCGGAATAAAATCACGGGTGTATCAGCAAACACAGTTACATGGTGACAATTTTACCATACCAAAACAGGTGTATGCATTAATACAGCTTGCGGCTGAGAATGCACAGATACAATATGATGAGATTAAATCTGTTGGTGTTAGTACATGCAGCCCCTTTTTGAGAAACGGAGTATATAAGGAAATTGTTGCCCCTAATTTATGTGGTGGTTTAACAGACAGTGGACGCTTACCTAATGACTGGCAGTCAATTGCACTTGAAGAATTTTTATGTAACATATATCCGCATGTTATTGTGGAAAATGACTGTGTAGCATCAGTGGTTGCCGAAAAGCTTTTTGGTGCAGGTAAATTTATTGATAATCTTGTTTATGTAACATGGAGCACGGGTATAGGTGCCGGTATATATGCTGATGGAAAGCTTATACGCGGTAAAAATGGGAATGCGCCGCATTTTGGGCATATCTTTATTGCTGAAGATGGTCCGCAATGCGGATGTGGAAATTATGGGGATTTAGAGGCGTTAGCTTCGGGCAGTGCTATTGCCCGGGATTATCATGGCAGTTCAGCTAAGATTGTCTTTGACGATTACCGTAAAGGCAATGAAAAAGCAATAGCAATAATTAAACGAGCTGCTCGTAATTTTGCCCGCGGATTGGCATCGCTTAATGCAATGGTTGATACAGAATATATCAGCCTTGGCGGCAGTGTAATGAACGATAGTGATATTTTACTGCCCATGATTCGTGAAGAGTTTTATCAATCATTTAAGGTACTATCCCACAATGTCATTATAGAAAAAAGCGCACTCTTTCAGTATATTGCTGACATCGCTGCATTAGCCCTTGTCATGCCAGCATCATGGATTGAGCAATGGCGAACCTATAGTCCATGGCTGCAGTCACCAGGAATGATAAAGCTCAATTGATGGTTACTCGATACTTTTTGTTTTTACAATGGCAGTAAAAAATAAAAGCGTTTAATGCTTGTGTATGCTACAGCAGTTTGTCCATCGAATCATGAATATTGAGGAACGATGTCATTTCGGTTACGGTAAATGTACGCTTTACCTTTTCTTTAACGCCAACTGTTGCAAATAAAATTTTATTCTTTTTACAATATAATCTAATTGATACAAGAACACCCAATCCGGTAGAATCAATAAAATCCAGTTTTGACAAATCAATGATAATCCGTTCTTTTTTTTCTTTTTCGATTTCATTAATTATTTTTTTATCAACATCAAGCGCTTGAGGTGATGTCAATTCTCCTTCTATAGAAACAATAAGAACGTTACCCTTTATTTCATGTTTGATATCCATGAACAAATAACCTCCTGTACACAATGTTTATATACAATTATATATAACAGCAACGCATATTAAAATCAAGGATTATTTTTTATTCGCCATTAATTCATTAAGCAATTCATGCAATGTATTGTTGTTATACGATGCAATTGCCCGTGCAATCAGATGTTCATCATTAGCTATTGTTTTCAACACAGTACTTCGTTCACTGCTGGTAAGATGGGGAAAGTCTTCTTTCAATAGTTTGCGTATGGCAGTTAATGCATCAAGTGCTTTTTCAATATCCTGAGGGATGACTCCTTCTATAATCCTTCGTACCTTTGCAGCCATTGCAGGAGATGCACCACCAGTTGACACGGCTACAAGCAGTTTGCCACGAGTAAAAAAAGATGGCACGTAAAATGTTGAGTTATCGGGATCATCTACAGCATTGATGGGTATATTTAATTCAGATGCTTCATAAAAAACTTGCTGGTTTATTTCGGTGTTATTGGTGGCAGAAAAAACAAGTGCTGCACCTTTACAGTCACCTTTCTGGTATAAGCGCTGTACGATGGTAACACTGTGATCATTGGTCAATGCAAATAAATCTTCACCTATATGGGGAGCTATCACAGTAACT
>Ga0208196_1002432_pt1 | contig 17246 bp, 12 predicted proteins | sample AD_JPNNA7_MetaG_FD_184443 | JGI IMG/M metagenome (GOLD analysis project Ga0208196, IMG submission 184443) | Active sludge microbial communities of municipal wastewater-treating anaerobic digesters from Japan - AD_JPNNA7_MetaG (SPAdes) (version 2) | ecosystem: Engineered > Bioreactor > Anaerobic...
TAGCAGTTTCCGGCGGCGCCAATTTGATCTTCCGGATGCTGATGATGTATCTGATTGCCTTTTTTGTCACTTCTGAATCTGGCAGTACGAACAGTAAACCCTCGCAGATATTCAAGGACTATGAGCAGGATATCCAACAGATGAAGGCAGAACTTTCCAGGATTTGGAGTGCCTTCTGGCGTGGAGAGCTTTTAGTTGTCTTCATTGCTTTTGTGGTATATGTGATATTTCTTTCTATTTTGCAGATGCCATTTTCATTGGGCATTGCTATTATTGTGGCATTGGGCCGCTTCATTCCCTATTTGGGCGCTTGGATTGGCTGGATTACCATGGGTATTGTGGGATTGATTATCCGACCGACGCCTTTTGGTTTGCTTCCAGCAGCTTATGCGCTAATTATTATTGCGATTGCCTTAGTGATTGATAATATTATCGATAATATTATCAGGCCTAAAGTGATGGGCGATACGCTTCGCGTTCACCCGGCAGCAGTCCTTATTACCGCTCTGGTAGGTGTGCAGCTCTTTGGCTTATTGGGGATTATGTTAGCAGCGCCTGTTTTTGCTTCTGGAAAATTGCTCTTCCACTATATTCTTTCCAAGCTCACTGACCAAGATCCATGGCAGGAGATCACCTATCAGCACCTCGGCAAGGAAAATTTGCTTACCAAGTGGCTCCGTAAGTTGGGGAGGAAGATTTCCAAGTGGATAAAGAAAGCTTGGCGGTCAATCCATTCAACAATTGAGCGATGGTTTTCGCCGATTAACGAGGGTATTAAGAAACGAAAATCTGACAAAAATATAACGGATGAAAAATAAACTTGTATCACTTCTAAAATTAATGAGATAATCCAGATATAAAGGATAAGGAGCCAACTATGGATGACGAACGAGAACCTATAACTACAACGATTGCTGAAACTGAGAACTATTTGGCATGGCGGGCGGATGAACCAGATGGTGAATCCACCTATCACTTAGAGCTCAACAACGTCACGCTGCATTTCTTCAAAGAAGAATGGCAGGAATTTCTCGACTTGATTGAGACGATTGTGGACGAAGAGCTTTAGGAGTTTATTGAAGGAGGACTGCCCCACAGAGAGCAGTCCTCTTTTTTATCATGAAAGGTAAGTTTGTTATTTAGCTGGCATTATGGTTGCAGCTTTTCAAACCGCATCCAATCCAGACTGCGGGCAAGGACAAAGCCCGCATTTTGAATCCCGCGAGTCGCACGCCCAGCGGGATATTCTAAGTGAAGATCGCGCATTGGTTTGAAATGTTCGATAAGATAACGAAGTAGTACCTCAGCTGAATCGTCTTCGTTGGTGCTTTGGGGTAAGGCTAAAAAGATTTGGTCAGCGTTCGTGGCAGTTTGCTGCCAAGTGAGCACACCTGCCAAATAACCCTTAGGACGTAAGGCGATGTGTTGCAGATTGGGTAATTCAATCCAGTTTGCGGGGTTGAGCCATGCCCAAGGTGAAAAAGCTGCAAAGTTTAAATTTTGATACCAACGCGTGTTTTCTGGGTAAATGACATTTAACCAAGCTGACTGCTCTGCCCAATCTGAAATTCGTCGTCGGGTAACGTGGTGAAAGGATGTAGCCCCTGTGCTTTCACTGAATAAGGCATGTACTGTCGGAGAATATCGCCATTGGGCAATAGCATGCTCAAACTTAAATCCATACTTGGAATAAATATGGATTGCTTGGACATTATCTGAGCGGACTTGCAGCCAAATTTCCGCTTTTGGCTTGTTATCCAGATAGCGCATAACGTAATCGGTGAGGGCAGTTGCAATGCCCAACCCTTGATAAGCCGGCGCAACAGCAACATTGGCGATTAAGGTACGCGGCTTGCTTGATTTTTGAAAGTGCATCAAGGTGATGTTGCCGACGATTTCATCATTATCGACCCAAACAAAGCCTTCGGTAGAACTGCGTAATGCGCGAATGGTTGCTGGAGTTCGTTGGTGAGCAACCCGGCGCATCTGGCGGATAACAGCCTGCCCTTCAGGGTCATGCTTAAGATCGAAAGCTACTTCGATTAAATCGGCGACAGCTAGGAGATCCGCAGGAGATTCGACTCGGCGGATATGTTCAGATTGATTTGGTGAGGTGGGAGAAGGCATAGAATAGATTGAATGAGATACAGAAAATAGCCCCCTAAAAAGGGGGCTATAACGGTTGATGCTATTAAGCTTCTTCCAAATTGGAAGATCCTTCGCGCCGTTGACGGTAAACGATACGGCCGCGGTTCATATCATAAGGGGACATTTCCACTCTGACTGCATCCCCCAACAAGATACGGATGTAGTATCGGCGCATCCTGCCAGAGAGGTAGGCAATAATTTCGTGGCCATTATCCAGGCGCACACGGAACTGGGTTCCGGGTAAAGCTTCTATGATTGTCCCGTCGACGAGGATCTTCTCTTCCTCTTTCGCCATAAAACCTCTTTCTAACTGTAGGCTAACTTGGGTACGACTTATTCCGATAAGAGCGGCGCACCGCCTTTTTCTTATCCATGCGTTTTTGTTCGCCTTTGGAGATGAACCAGCGTTTTCGCCGTACGGTGCTGAGCACACCACTCTTTACCACTTTCTTGCGAAAGCGCTTCACCAAGGAATCCTGAGATTCATTGGACCTCAATGTTACACTTGCCATTAGCATTCACCTCCAGTCCGGCTATAAAATATAATTGATCCATAACATTTTGCACGAAAGTACATTATACTATAACTAATTGCTACCAACAAAGCTTAAGTCGAGGGGAACAATTATTATAATAATGGTTTGAATGCTATATAAGAAAAAAGAAACTATGATGAGATTATATAGCAGTTTCACAGTAATATTGAATAATACCTAATCCGTGATTATTTGTTTCTTCGAATTATAAGGGCGAATTATTAGGGAAATTAAAATGGCAAACAAGCAATCCCCACAAAGTGGAAGAATACTACATAACATTGCGATGCGAGAGCCATACCATCTTCCTGATGAAGTTATTAAGATCCCACCGCCCCCCCAACAACCCAGTCCACCAGCGAACCCGAACATGCTGATGTTCATCCTGCCCCCTGCAGTAATGATTTTAGGCAATGTTATTGCTGGTTTGGTATCGTCGGGTAATATTAATCCTGTAGTCTTAATTCCATCATTAATGATGGGTTTGGGTCTCCCTTTAGCTAATTTGATTAATATAAACAGTCAAAAGAAAAAATATAAAAAGGCTCTCATTGAAAGAGAAGAAAAATATAAACAAACCATTGCACAGATTCAATCTTATCTCGAAGAGCTGGTTAGATCACAGCGCAATGCTTTGGATAGACAATTCCCAGATATAAGAGTTACTTTTTCCATTGGCGTGGCTGCAGGAAAAGATAAAAGATTATGGTGGCGACGGCCTGATGATGCAGACTTTCTTACAATTCGATTAGGCCGTGGTAAGGGCAGTCCTTCTTTTAAAGTAGAAGCTCCTAACTTTGCATCTAATCCAGATCCGTTGGATGAATATTCTGCTAAATTACTTGATCGATACAAGAAAATAGACGATTTACCGTTCTTAGTGGACTTAAAACGTGTTGGTAGTCTTGCGGTTTGCTCTGGGGACCAAGATTATCGACTGGAACTGGTGAGAAGGTTGTTAGCAGATGTGGTTGTACACCATTCCCCGGAAGACGTTGAAATATTTGTAGTTTCAGATCATCCAAAAGCAGCAGATGACTGGGAGTGGATGCGCTGGCTCCCACATACCCGCGCTGTTGATCCGGGAAATGAAATACCTCATCTTTTATTTGAAAATGATCGTATCAACAGTTTCGTAGATAATTTAAAAAATATATTTTTCCAAAGATTAGAAACTGTTCGCAGTTATAGTTCAAATGTATCTACTTTGCCGCGACCCATTATTATTGTCATTTTAGACGATCTAGGAGCAGTACGTCAGACTCCTGATATAGCGCGGATCGCTGCTGAAGGATTTCAAGTTGGGATTTTTCTCATTTTTATCTCAGATGAAAAAGTTCCTCGGACCTGCCGAGCCCGTGCCGAGGTTGATCAAAAAAATAAACTTCACTATATTGAATCAATCGAATCAACGGGATCAGGCAATGTTTTTCATGGGGTTCCCGAGATCTTAAAGGGCAAAGATGCATTAAAACTTTCTCGGAAACTTGCTGGGTTAGTTGTTGCTGGTGGCGAAAGAAGTGTCGTCTTGCCTTCCACGGTTAGGATTACATCGATTTTAAATGAAGATCCACTTAATATTGATACCATTATCTCCAACTGGCGTGTAAATACCCATGACAATGATCAAATGTTACTCCCGGTTGGGCAGTATGTTGATAGAACTGGTCTGGCGACTTATGAAATTGATTTTCGCCCTGAAACATTGGGGGGAAAAGGTGCTTATCACGCAATGATGATTGGTACGACGGGCTCAGGAAAAAGCATTTTTATGCAGTCCATGGTGTTGGCGGCTGCGCATCGGTATTCTCCACGTCAAATAAACTTTTTATTCATGGACTTTAAAGCAGGTGCGGCTGAGCTCAAAAAAGTTAGCGATTTACCACATTCAGTCGGAATGATTACCGACCTCTCACCTGCCTTAGCCGAACGAGCGCTTAAAGCGCTTGAGAATGAACTCTCCAGAAGAAAGATTATTTTTGATTCTGCAGGGAAAATTTCGGATATTTGGGAATATAATCGCCGATTTCCAGATGAAGCAATTCCTCATTTGCTCGTGGTAATTGATGAATTTGCTGAAGGTATCAATATATTGCCTAACTTAGTAGATCGATTACGTGAATTAGGACGGCAAGGCCGAGCATTCGGGATGTATTTCTTTCTTGCTAATCAGGAAGTCAATTCCGCGGTTGAATCATTAAAAGCGAATGTTGGCTGGTATGTTTTATTAAAGGTGAACCGCCAAGAAGAAATGAGTTTGATAGGCCGGAATTACCCTGTGCCATTGGGCAGAGGTCACGGATATGTAAAAGTTAAAAATGAGGTTACAACCATTAGAGGTGCCTATGCAGGCTTACCGGCTAATGCCGGTAATCAAGATGAAAATGAAGTTGGAGACTATTCGATTTCTATTTTCACTCCGGATGGCATGAAGAAACCCCTGTTTCGTTATGACCCTAAACAAAAAACAGGTAGTGATTCTGTATTTGTTACTGAGCTTGATGCTCTCATGGCTTTACTTAAAGATGCAGCTTCACGTTTGGGATATCCAAAAGCAAATCCAATTTACTTGGAGCCGATGCCTGTAGCAATTCCCCTTTCACGTGTGTTAGGATCAACGGACTATTATAGTATATTCGATGGGGATGATTGGGTAAGAGGAAAAGGAGAACGTAATATCATTCCCACGGGCTTTCTGGACATTCCATCTCGATGTCAGCAGCGTGCTTTTAGCATTAACTTCAATGAAAGTGGGGGTTCACTATGGGTTGTTGGTTCTCCTGGCAGTGGTAAATCTTTCACATTAATTACAATTGCAACTTCTATAGCGCTTACGCATTCTCCAGAATTGGCACATTTCTATGTTTTAGAATTTGGCACGGGTGCTTTGTCTTGCTTAGAAGCGCTGCCTCATACTGGAGCAGTTATTAAACCTGATGAAAGCGAAAAAATAGACCGGTTATTTAGATTTTTAGGTGAAGAGATTAAGACTAGAACAGAAATTGATTGGAGAATTAAAGGGCTGCCAGATATTTACTTATTTATCAATAATGTGGCTGATTTCCGCCAGCAATATCCCGATCAATCCGATGAGTTAGGTCGGTTTATTCGTTTTGGCGGCTCTGTTGGTATTCATGTAATTATCTCGAGTAATCGTGGCTCTGAATTGCCGCGTACGTTAGGTGGGAATATTCCGCTAAGAATTGCTCTTCAAATGGCAGAAAAACAAGACTATACCGACGTGTTAAATACAATTGTCCCGCCATTATCACTCAGAACTGAAGGCCGCGGTTTTTATTTGTCTGATGTAATTGCAGAATGCCAGGTCGCGTTCCCCAATAAAGCGCTAAGCAATCAAGATTTTAGCCCTAATGAAATGAGCATGAGTGTGCAGAATAGTGAAAAAGACCTCTTGGAAGTTAAAAAGGTGGTGCAGGAACTTGGTAACCGCATGATGTCGATTAGTAAAGATCAAAATCTTCCCAAGAAGATTGAGGCAATGAAAGATGTGCTGACTGTGGAGGATTTCAATAAATATCTCAGTATTAATAATAAGTTAGGAGATGAAACAAAAATTCCATTAGGAATAGCATTTGACAATTTTGATCCTGTGTTTATCGATCCGTTAAATGAATTACCTTTTTGGACAGTCCTAGGACCAAGGCAATCAGGTAAAACAGCGTTCTTATTAAATTTTATATACCAACTCAACACCTGCGAAGCGCTTCAAACTCAAGTTACTTGCATAACATTTAAGAAAGGGCCTCTATCGAAGATAGATGGTAAATTTCCTGGGGTTGAAATTGCTGCTGAAATGGATGCAATAATTGAAAAATGCAAGTCTTTTCCCTCTAGTTTGGAAGACCAACCCAAGACATATAAAGTTTTAATTATCGACGATATAGGAATGCCTTATGCGAATAATAATCAGCCTTTGATCAAAGCGTTAGACCAATTAGCGGAGGCATTGATTCAAACCTCGCATAGCCACTATCTCTTTATGATTGCCGATATGGTAGGAAATCTGAAAGGGTCTTATTCTTATTCTTCCACCTTGATTAAGCTATTTCAACAAAACCAAACTGGCATATTCTTCTCTTTGGATGATAATGATTCTCAGTGGTTTAATGTTCGCATTACATCTCAAATGCGCAAGTCTTATAACATTTCTACTGGGAATAATTTACCCATAGGTCGAGGTTTTTTAGTAAGAAAGGGTAAAATCGAATATATACAAATTCCTTTCATCCAACCCGAGCAAATTAACGCGTTAGCTAAGAACATGGTGGTCAAGCAATAAACATGGGTGAAGTTATCTGTGTGTTGCATTTCCAAAATAAAAAATGGGATTTAGTGCTTCCGGATAATATCCCTGTGCGTTTATTAATTGATTCTTTAATTAAAGCGCTAAACCTTCCAACAGATGGAATTAGTTCTTATGAGTTATCTCTCATAGAAGATGGCAAGAACGTGCGCATTCCTAGCTCTCAAACCTTGCAACAAGCTTCTATCCTGAATGGGTATGATTTGTCCTTACTCCCCAGCATGGTTAATTTAAAAAACATGGGGTATTTAGTTGCAAAAGATGGCAGTGAATTTCCGTTGAGGGATAATACGATTATTGGTAGATATACAATTGAAAAATACGTTGATATCGACCTAAGTCCATTAGATACAAATAAAGTTGTCTCACGAAATCATGCGATCATTTCCCGTATCACGAACAATTATTTCATCAAGGATGCAGGCAGCCTGAATGGCACATTTGTCAATGGTGTGCAAATTGAAAAGGGGCATTCTATTACCTTGCGACATCGAGATGAAGTGTGTTTTGGGCCAATTGATCAAGGCGTTAATCTACAATTTAGAGTAAAATAAGTTAGCCGCTTATTTAATATTTAGACTATTACCATTTCAATGGTTACAATGCGTTAGCATATTAAAAGCTAAACGGTATATGTAAAGAAAATCAATATGTAACCCACATCATTTATCTTCACTGCTTTGGAGAAAGATTCAATGGACTTCAGCGGATTTGAAATTGATCGATATCACATTATTGAAAAGTTAGGGCAAGGGGGAATGGCTGTGGTGTATAAGGCTTTTGACACCAAGCTCGAACGTTATGTAGCGATCAAAATCGTTCGCATGGATATCTATGGGCCGGCTATTCGCGAGCGGGTCAATCAACGCTTTGAACGTGAAGCCAAGACCCTCTCGAAGTTAGAGCACCCCAATATTATCGCAATCATTGATTATGGGTATTGGGAAGAATCTCCTTATCTCGTCATGCCGTTTATTCCCGGCGGGACGCTCAAGGATAAGCTCGGGAAACCCATTTATTGGCGGGAAGCTATCCAGTTGCTCATGCCCATCGTGGATGCACTGGTTTATGCGCACTCTAAAGGGCTCATCCATCGCGATGTCAAACCATCAAATATTCTGATCAGCGAGACAGGTCTACCCTTACTTACCGATTTTGGAATTGCGAAAGTTCTGGAAATGGAAGAAGGACAGCTTACACTGACGGCAACAGGTGTAGGCATGGGCACCCCCGAGTATATGGCGCCAGAGCAAGGTTTAGGGAAGCCGGTCGATGGACGGGCAGATGTCTATTCATTGGCGGTGGTACTCTATGAAATGATTACGGGTAATAAGCCATTTTCTGCTGACACGCCCTTAGCTGTCTTAATGATGCACGTAAACGATCCTATTCCCAGTACGCGGAAATATAATGTACGCATCCCAGAGAGTTTGGAGCGGGTGCTCTATAAAGCTTTAGCGAAGGATGCCGAAAATCGTTATCAGAGCATGGCTGAGTTTGGGAAAGCTTTGCAAGGCGTCTTAGCTGAATATGGCGAGCGACCAGAACCCAAACCTTGGGTGAACGAGGCTGCACCAAATGCTACGGCGGTTGAAAAAGCTGAAGAGCCAAAACCAAAACCGCAAGCCCTTCAACAAAAAATACGTTCACCTAAACTAGCGAGTACGCCAAAACCGGTCAATTCAAAAGAGAAGCAAGGAGAAAAAAGAATAACCAGGTTGCCAGTCATTCTCTTAATAGCTGTATTAGTTGTTCTGGCGGCGGCGGGAGGGTGGTACGGCATCAACCAGGGTAGGAACGGGAATGCGAACCGAACGCCAACGGCAATCGTATTCGGTGGAGGAGCTTTGGGAAGCGAAACAATGACGGCAACCCCTTCTCCGACCAGCACTGAATTTGATGCTGGGTTGGCATTTTTAGCAGAGACCCCCACAGAAACGGCGACCTTAACGTCGACGTTCACGTCTACATTCCGACCAACGAGTACTAAAACCCCGCTGCCGACTGCGACAAAGACGCAAGCTCCTCCGAGCCGGACAAATACGAAGACGAATACATTTACCCCTTCAAATACATTTACTAGTTCACCAACCATTAGGATTACTACTCCAGGTTCAATCACGCCTTCTTATACTTTTACTCCTACTCCTACTAATTCTCGTACCCCTACTCGAACTCCTACTCCTACTAATACTCGTACCCTTACTCGAACTTCTACTTCTACTCCTACTCCTACTCCTACTAACACTCCTACAAGAACTCATACTCCTACTCCTACTAATACTCCTCCTCCTCCTACCGAGCCCCCGGACCAATTGAGTCTACCGAACCTCCTTCTTCTCTTCTTCCCACTACAACCGAGCCATGAATTCGAGGCTAGCATCATGGAATTTATTACCTAAACCTGACCTAATAAATATGGAAAAATGCAAATTTAGGAAACATAAAAAGTGAGCAAGATCTAGAAAGAAAAAATTACACAAGCCACAAAGGATCCCGGCTAAAAAGGCTTGGAGATACGCAAAACACATTGGAAAAACACTGGAAAAATGAAGGAGGACGAGGGATCACCCCAAAACTAATCGGTAAGTTGTAAAATTTAAATGTGCCTATTACGAATGATGATGCGCCAGAGAGTTTATATAAGCATGGAAAAGATGAAGCTAAGCTAAGATTCGACGTTTGCAATGAGAGCAGGGCGCGCACATTGCAAAGTCGAGAAAGTGAGGAAAAAATATGGTATTGACAGAATAAATTAATCCCTTCACAAATTGGTATAACTGCATTAAAATTAAAAAGTAAGTAAGAATTAACTGTACATCAATTTAATCAAATTTTAGGAGGAAAAATGGCAACATTACACATGGACGTGGAGCAGGTGCAAGCTGCTCAACAAAAGATGGTATCAGAGAGGGAGGCGTTGCTGAACGAACTGGGAACGCTCACCAATCAAATCAATTCGATCATTGGAAGTGCCTGGCAAGGGAATTCAGCGACGGAATTCCAGCAAGCCTATGAGCAATTACGTAGTCAGCTGAACCAACAACTGACGACGTTAGGAGAACTCGCCACGGCGCTGCAGACTGAGATTACACAGTGGCAGGAAGTGGCTTCCCGCATGGGGTAGCAAGAAACTTCCCTTACAATTGAATAGTAAAGCCAAGCTGGCTTGCGCGTCCTCTGCCTTCGCCAACTTGGCGTAGCCTTAGCTCGGTGGCATATACCACTGAGATTAGCCTTGGCATGAAGGAGAGTGAACATGATGCGTATACGGATGGAGACAGACCAAGTAAGGATGATGGCGTCAGCATTGAGGCGGGAAGCGGACACGATGGACGGGCATATGGCGAGCATTAGGGCGAGTGTGGAGGGAGCCAATTGGCAGAGCCAGGCACGGGAAGAGTACGTCAGCAATTTAGAGACATTGCTGCGGGTGAATGCCCAGACGACGCAAGCGATGCGGCTGATGGCACAAGCAGCTGAGAAAAAGGCAGAGCAGTGGGAGAAACTTGCCAGCAAATTCAATGGACCGTTTGAATTTATCGGTGATATTTGGCGCAATTTTCTGGACCATTTGAATAATACTTGGCAGGGGATAGTAGATGTAATTGCAAAAATTGCAATCCCATCTTTTACCTTCATACCCATTGTTTCTGGCCAGGTCGGTGATTGGTTTGAGAATATTAAATTTCCTTGGGAAGACGGGGCGTGGCCTCCTTCTTGGGCACCCTGGTTAAAACCTGGGGGAACTGCGCCGAACACCCAAGCCCCTGAACAACAAACACCGGATACGAACGGAGATGTGGGAGAAGGGGTAAAAGTGGAACCTGCTCCTGTGGAACCCAGCAGGCCGGTCGAGCCAGTTGCACTTAAGCAAGGAGACTACAAGGGTGTAATAATGAACGAAGACGATGACGATCCGGATGGACCAGAGACTATAGCATCTGCTGGTTGCTTGATTACATCAGCTGCAATCATTGGTAGGCAGTTCGGTGCAAATGTCACACCTGTACATGTTGATGCATTCTTAGATAATCATCCAGGAGGTTATCAAGAGCGTTCTTCGAACTTGGGTTCTTATAAGTTTATTGAACAATTTTATGAAGATCAAATGCCGGGGCGAGATTTCGGCTATAAAGTTGTGCCGAACAGTAATATTGCAAATGAATTTAATAATGGAAGCAAGTTAATTATTCATGTGAAATCTTATAAGGGTGGGAAAGAAACAATAGATGGACACTGGGTAGTAGTTGACGGCATAGATGAAAAAGGCAATTTTACAACAATAGATCCAGCGACTGGGGGGTATGTCAAATATCCTCCATCTGAACTTCATGGAAAAAATAATTCTGTAGCATTTTTTGAAAATAAGTAAGATTAAATAAGGAATATTATGGAATTGCTAAATGCCAATGATGTTTTGACGGTGAAATTTAAATCAGAAGAATTTTGGTTTCTTGCTAAGATTATGGGGCCAGGGATACTTTATGGGATAGAAAATCCAACTGACAAATTGACTGATAAAGAGCAAGCGAAAAATAATGACATCGCCTTGGATTCATTAAAAAAGGCAGGGGTTCTAAAAATTAATGATGAAAACCAGATTATCTTAGATAAGGTTTTAGGTGCTCTATTTTATTGTTGTTTACAAGCAGACCATGTTCTAATTATCAAGGACATATCCTCTAACAAATCAAGTCTGGTATATTTTAAGCCGCAATGGCAGGTTGAGTTACTACAGGTGGAAGATTATTATATTATGAATGCAATAAAAGACAGAAATAAATTGTTTGATCATATCGTTGATAAATATGCGATTGAATTACAGAGCAGTAACAACAACGACTCATTCATGATTAAAGAAAATGACTTAGAGTTTGCAAATTCTTTTTATCAGAACGGCGAAATTGAAAAAGCACTCGGGATCTTAAATAAGAATCGTTTTCCGCCGAGCCTGAGAGGTGATCGTTTTTTAGAAGCTTTTATTAAACCCGAGGTATGGATTAAATTTCAAATGATTTATGACCTTAATGATAAGAAAAATTGTCGCAGTCGTTACTTTGAATTATTTCAGTTTTCTGAAGGGTTATATTGGGTAAGCCACCTTATTGCATTTAATGAAACGTACGCATTATTGACATATCAGGCGGTTACCCCCGAAGAAGCTCACTTTAGTTTTATTGACATTCTACCTTGAGTTGAGTTATGCCTCATTATTTAAGTCGGACCAATAATTATATTATAGAACATTAAAAATATTTTTAAGTTTATATCATCATTTTTTAGATATTAATCAAAGATAGGAGACTCAAACAGCTTAAAAAATTGTTTCAATCAAAAGAGGGTATTTTCCTGCATATTGCTGTGGGGAGAGTTCACCTTTCAAAATTTAAGTTACAATAAAGCTTTAGAAAAAGAATCTAGACGAGTTGGAATAGTAATTAATTAGTAATTATAATCTAAAACATTATTCATATTTGGATTTCAAGTTTGAATCACTTATATGAAAAGTAATCAAATTTGGAGGATCATCATGATTAAAAAATGGTTTGTAATCATTATTGTTTTTCTAACGAGTCTTCTATTAAACCCATTTTCCCCAAATGTTCACGCGCAGACCAGCCCTTCTCGCTTTGAAATTACCAGTCAGGCTCTTTCTGGCCCCGCTACGAATTCAGTTTATTTTTATTCTTATAACGTAAATGGGGTTCCGATTTCTGGGTTAAAAGAAACAGATATTAAGGTTTACGATAACGAATCTTTGACTGATTTTAGTTTTCAAGAAAAAGAAGTGGGCGTGAGAGTGCTTATTTTAATCGACGCCGGCTTAGGACTTGATGCGCGTGGTGCAACAGGAAAATCTCGGCTTGATGAAATGAAAGAATTTATCAATGCATTTTTGAGCCGCACAGGCGTAAATGATTCTATCATGGTGGTTTCAAACGAAGACAGGCAGCTGAAATCAATCGTCGATTTTGGAACCTCGACTGCAAATATCACGGAAAAATTAAAATCCTATAATCCAAATCCAACTAAATATTCTGATGGTGTGGCAGGAATTAATAGAGCATTCTATCTTTTAAAAGATATCGACGATGAAAAGAAGGAATTTATCCTTTTTTTGACCCCCGGCTTAGAAACTTCGGATGATAAATATATAAACAATTTTACAGAATTGATGAAAGCTGAGGACGCTCCCATTGTCTCCACGGTCTTGTTTCGTGGGGACGAAAACCCTTGGGATACAGGTCTCAAAGAGGTGGCAGCGATTGGTAAAGGTAATTATCTTTATTACAATAACAGCTCAAAAGCTACTTTAGATCCTTTTTTTGAGCATATTTCTATCTGGAAGAACCAATACCTAGTTGAATACCGAATACCAGAATTGGTAAACGGAACACATGTGGTTTCTATTGTTAATGCCTCAAATACAGTAAAAGCTTCTACGTCATATAGATTGAACATCAATTTCCTACCCCCAAAAGTTCAAATTTTATCCCCATTAACAGGAGCTATATTCTCTCAATCCGGTTCCGAACCAATTCTTGTAGAATCACAGATTAGTTTTCCGGATGGGGTAAATCGAGACATACAATCAGTTTCACTGATCGTAAATGGAAATGTTGTCTATTCAACGGAGAATCCCGATGATCTGATGGTATCCATTCCCTGGGACTCCTCAACCTTTAAGGTGGGAGAAGAAACCGCGATTACTTTCACAATCGAAGCCATGGATTCCTTAGGGAAGGTTGGCAGCTCGGATCCTGTCATCGTAACACTAAAACCAGTGGGGATTGGAGTGATTGCTACCACCTCTTCCCCAACATTTTTAACTTACCTAATCCAATATGGTGGTATTTTACTCGGTTTGGTAGCTGTAATTCTTGTTTTCGTCTTTAGAAAGCCATTAGCCGTTGCGGGCGGGTCAGTAGTAGAAAAATTCGGCGAGGCATGGGAATCAATAACAAAGCCCAGAAAGGTATTAACTCCAAAGGCATATTTAGAAGTACTTTCAGGTCAAGAGCCCAAGAGTGTTTATGATATTTATGAGACGACACCAATCGGTCGTTCCCGCCGCAATGCCGATCTCATTTTTCAAGCAGGCGAAGAAGACAGCCCAATAAGCCGGCTTCACTGCACAATTATTAACGAAGATGATGTGTTTTACATTCGGGATGAAGACAGTCAATGGGGTACTTTTTTGAACGGAAGAAAGTTAGAACCATTGACGAAATTTGAATTAAGTGACGATGATGAAATTGCCATAGCCCCGCCCGAAAGAGGCGGAATCCTATTTAAATTTAATTACGCTAGCTCTTCGTACACTCCCCCAGATGATCTTGGATATAGTCAGAGTCAATCTTATTCCATCGATGAAACGATCGATGGTGACACGACCCATCCTGTTCATAAACGGTTTTAGTTTTCAGAAAGGCTTTTCTTGCCATGGCTACGAAGATCAAGAAGAATCAACTCATATCAAATTTTAGAGTAATTGAGTGCCTACCAGAATCAAACGGAGGGATGGCATATATTGTCAAAGCACAAAATATAAAAAACTCTGATATCGTAGCTCTTAAAATATCTAAATCATCCGAATTCAATGATTTTAATATTAATGCCCTAAAAGCTGAAGTAAGAATATTACAAATATTGTCTCATCCAGGGATTGTCAGGATATATCCAATCCAATCAGATATCGGAAAAAAAGTATATATGGAAAGGGCTGTTGAACTTAAAGGGAGCCCTTGGTTCTTTATCATGGAATATTTAGAAGGAGGATCAGTAGGGGACTTGATAAAGAAGAATAAAACCCTTTCTGAAGAAGAAACAGGAGCAATTCTTTACCGAGTTATCGATACTCTCGAATACATCCATAATTCAGGCTATGCTCACAATGATATTAAAGCTTCAAATATTCTCTTTCGGCATGCGTTAGGAAATAATCAACCCATTGAGCCAGTGCTGATAGATTTTGGGATAACCAGCCGCAAAGATCGGGTACAGACAGATGCTGGTTCTTTATTTTATATGGCACCAGAACAACTACAAGAGATGCGCGAGCAAAGACCCCCTGAGATAAAAATTGATTATTCGAAGGTTGATGTCTATGCGATTGGAGTTCTACTCTATCGTATGTTAGCTGGAAAGTTACCTTTGAGTGGTAAGTCGGAGACGGGAATAACAACTGCAATTCTAACGAAAATGCCATCCAGCCCACAATCCCTTAATCCTAAAATATCTAATCACATGAATGATCTAATTATGGCATGCTTGGCGAAACAGCCTGAAGCAAGACCTACTGACAAACAAATTAGGTTTGCTCTTCGGCAGTATGCTGATTACACTTTATCGCCGGAACGGTCTCGGAATTAGTAAAGTAGAAATTAATCTGATTACTTTCATGCATTCGAGGGCATCATGATGGAAAAAACGAGTTTTCCTATTTTAGTTAGCCAAGATTCTGATGTTGGGCGATCAGAGAAAAGATTTTATGAAGATCGTCTTCGGGTAGAAAACATTGTTACGAAAAGCGGCTTACGAATAACTCTTGCCGTTGTTTCTGATGGTATTGGGGGTGAGAATGCTGGGGAAAGAGCTGCTCAGAAAACTGTTGACACGATATTTAGTTTTTGTTCAGAATCAACCTCAACGGATATATTGCAAATCCTCGAGGCAGCTATTATTCATGCGAACAAAGAGGTTTTTGCTGAATCTAGGTTGCTGCGAGCCAATCGAAACATGGGTGCTACGGTTGCAGTAGCTGCAATTTGTGATCAACGCCTTTATGTCGCAAATGTGGGAGATAGCCGAATTTATTTAATTCGGGGAAATGAAATTAAACAGATTACGATTGACCACAGTTGGGGGATGGAGGTTTATCGGGCTAAAAAACTCAGCTTTGACGAAGCGATGCGCCATCCGCGAAAAGAAGAGCTTATTCGTTCTATCGGTTACGACGCCACTGTGGAAGTAGACCTTGGACTTTATTTAAATGGGATCAATGAACCAGAAGAAGCTGCAAAGAAAGCTCAAGGATTGCAACTTTTACCTGGTGACAAAATATTAATTTGTTCTGATGGTCTAATAAAGAAAATAAAACCGACGAACAAACACTATGTTGAGGAAAGTGAAATTGTACCCATCATCAATGATTCGAAGCCTGAAGAAAGCGCCAATAATTTAGTCAAGAAGGCATTAGAAAGGGGAGCAAACGACAACGTCTCTGCGATTGTGTTGGAAATCCCTGGTGGTAGACCGATAATTTCTATCAAGAAGGTCGCTAGATATGCGTTACCGATCCTTGTTGCCCTTGTGGTGATTGTTCTCGTTGTCGTGGGCGCGATTAACAGGAATGCGAGTAACCCATTAGCGACTTTACCTCCGATCGAATACGGGCAGATATTAATTGCCGATGAGCGTGACCTTGATGTTTTCGTCCGTGAAATAAATAGCAGCGGGGTTTATTCTTCGCAAGGCGATCTCATCGATTTTAAATCTGGGACAGTGATACAAACTGGAGCCGGAAAAGGTTTTATCCGCTTAGGGTTTACAAATCAGGTAGCCGTTTATCTTGCGGAGAATAGCGTAATTGTATTGGTAGACCAGAAAGAGAAGCAAACGACCATTCAATTTAATCAAGGGAAAATTATTGTTCAATTGCCAGATACCATTCCTCAAGGTAATGCATTTATAGTTAAAACAGAACTTAAAGAATATGCGAAGATCGAAGGATCTATGATGGGAGTATATTCTGAGCCAAACTCTAGGCTCATTAGAATAGATTGTTTAGAAGGGACTTGTTATTATTCTTCTGATGGTTTAAATTGGGAGTCTTTTATAGAGGGATGGCATGTTGAGCAACAAGAAATTAACCCTGGGACAATGAATGAGTTATGGGTGTTTGTGCCGCAGCTTGTTGCTACTCCAACGGCGAGCATCATTCCGACGGAGGAACCAACCGACCTGCAAACACCGTTATTTACACCGAGCGAACAAAATAACATCACACCTTTGCCTGGCCCTACGCAACCACCAGCTCCATCAAACACAATGACAATGACAAAGACACCAACACTTCCTTATACTCCAACACATACGCCTGTCACACCTACTGTATCCCCTGAACCCACAGAACCTACGGAATCCCCTGAACCCACGGAACCTACGGAATCCCCTGAACCCACGGAACCTACGGAATCCCCTGAACCCACGGAACCTACGGAATCCCCTGAACC
>Ga0208196_1002443_pt1 | contig 17186 bp, 18 predicted proteins | sample AD_JPNNA7_MetaG_FD_184443 | JGI IMG/M metagenome (GOLD analysis project Ga0208196, IMG submission 184443) | Active sludge microbial communities of municipal wastewater-treating anaerobic digesters from Japan - AD_JPNNA7_MetaG (SPAdes) (version 2) | ecosystem: Engineered > Bioreactor > Anaerobic...
CGAAACGCCTCCAAGGCCACCTTCGCCTTGAACGACGCACTATGCACTCGCTTCGGCATGTCCCCTCCCTCAAGAAGCCACGCCCAAATCTAACTACACCTCCTGTCTACGAAAGGGGACCAGCTCACGCGCAGAGCATAGTATCCACGACTTATCCTAATGAATGGGGATCTTTCTTGCTCGCTATTAATAGAAACCGTAATTGTTGAAGAAACGGTCGCCGCTGGTGTTGCACCGACCTCAGTTTTCAAACCGCGTTCAATGATCTGATCGGCTATGTCAGTGTAGTGCATCGGATCAACTGCATCTATGAGGACCATTTTGATTGCGTCTTTCCAAGAGAGATCCTGATCCGGCATTTTATCTCCTTCTTCTGATAGGCCTGTTCCACTACTTTACCCGATAAACGATGCATCGCTCACACACTCCGCAATCTCGTTCCAGATCGACATGCCTGTTCGATTCCTCCGTTTCTCCGGGATAGAGTCAATCCGGCGATCATCGATGGTATCCAGGGAGGACTTATGCAGGTGGAGCCAAGCTGCCTCTTCGAGCCTGAATTCAGCTTCCGGATGCTGGCGCATCATGGTCCTGTATGTCATGGCTCCAATCCGTAAGTGCCTCGAGCCATGCTCAGAGGACCAGCTCACCGCAGCTCTGGCATCTAACGAACTTTTCAAGTAGGCCTTCCTTAGTCCATTTATAGGTACGCTGATAGATGTGAACGATGAAGCGGCGTGCATTCTTCAATACATCGCCAATCTGGAGAAGATCAGCTTCCACTGGAGATCTCCGTTCCAGCACGCCCAATAGATGCGCCTGTGGATGCGCTGGCAACCAGTTGCCAGTTCGTGCTTTCGCCTATTTTTATCGCGCCCGCCTCAATGAGGGCGGTATTGGCTGAATGATCGAAAGTGTAGAGGGGCTTATCTTCGGCGAGGATATCGAGACATAGGGTTTCCATCTTCCCGCCATGAGCAGCGTGAGAGACGACGACAATGCTCGCCAATTCTACCACTAGTCGATTGCGCGTTGTGGCTGTCTCGGCGGTGATGTAGCGAACGGTATCAGGAAATGGTGTCACCATGACCAACCGGCCTTCATTCACAGCAAGCCGGCAGTCTACCGGTTTTGAAGGAATCCTGTGGTACAACCCACGTGCAAGACACCAAATGACCGGGTTCTGGGATCGAAGCAGGATACGCAAGCACTCCTGTTCCATGGGGGAGTGAAAGCCGCTGATGACGGTGATGCCATCGTCGCGGAAACGCTTGGCGAGATCATAGGTGTCGAGAATTAGTTTGCCGGGACACTTGACGGAACAAAAAAGCGCGACTTTCGAACGATTCAATACTGTTTCATCGCCTTTAGTCCGTAATACCCATGTTGGGTGCCATGTGTTGTTTCCTCTTTTGGGTCGTATCTTCATAACTTCCTTGCGTGTCACTTCGGAAGTAGAGTCTTGACTACGGCCCATTGTTTGTTACCCTTCCGTCCGATCAAGAACCGACGTTCCTTTGCCCCTTGCTGACCGTGGTTCTCGAGTAGCTGATCTGCAACCCTATAAGAATCAGATTCGCGAGGAAGGATGCAATATGCGAACCGGCGTCGTCCTCTTAGTTTCAAGAACAGAATAGCAAGATTCCTTGCTCGTGTTTTGATCTCCGGAACTTCAATGCGGCGCATTGAAGTTCCGGACATTACTAATGGGCGTCGAATTGGTTGAGTGAGACCCTCGGGACTCAGGATTGCCACGTTCACCTCTGCATGTTCTCCGCGTTTCACCCGAAAGAAACCTGTGACAACCGGAAGTGGTAGCTGCATCTGAGTCCTTCGGGTTTCTTTAAGCACATCCATGAGCAGGTAGTCACCTTGAAAGGCCGAAAGCGGGGTAGGTTTTCGGTGCTGGACAATCGTACTATTCGCAAGTGGTACATGTGATAACGGTTTCCAGAGCTCAGTTACTTCCCTTTTTGTACTTCTCTTTTCCCATACTGATTTTTTCGGCATTCGGCGTAAGAGAGAAGTGCGTTCTTCACTGGTCAACGCTTTGAGGTAGGAATGGGATAGCGGGGAATGCGGTTCCGCGTAGGTTTTCCAGATGGAAATGGCATTTCTTGCTTCTTTGTTGCTTCTTGGTACATCCTCATATAGGACGATGCTTTCAAAGTTTAACCCTAATCCGCCACTCGTCAAATTTGCGGACCCGATCACGAAGTCGATTTTCCCACCACGCTCATTGATGTAGAGCTTCGGATGAAAGATCGCTGAACGACTAGGTGCTTTAAAAATGCTGACTTTCAAGGTCGAGTAGTGGGTTTCCTGTAAGTTGTATAACATGCGGATCGCTTCTGCATCGGTCCCGTTGCGGTCGATGCCGCAAATGATTTCAATAGTATTCCCATCATATCCCAAGAACACATCAAAGAGGGGTGACAATGCTGCGACACCCGCGCCTGATGCAAAGGCTGTCAGAATCTTAATGGACCGATTTTTGCAACCGGAACCAGACTGGCACCATTTAGAGATAACGTTAAAGAGACAATCCTCTGTAATCGCCTGTTGAATCACTCGCGTTTTCACTATAGCTCCTCGCTCTCCGTTGCGTCACCGATGTTTGTCCTGACAATCTGTGAGTAGGCGAGTTCGATGTCTTGCCATACGTCTGTGAAGCCCATGTGTTCAGCAAACACCATGTCGCTGACATCAGTTAGGCTGCGGCATTTTGCCAAATTAAAATTTCCTACCTTCTTCCCTGCATTTAACTTGTAGGAGGTGTTGGCCTCCATGAGAGCCTCAAGTTGTGGTGCCATCGTCAGCAATACCGAACACTGCTCCGACGACATTGAGTCGAAGTCGATCGGGAAGTCAGCAAACATCCATTGTGTAACGTGGAAGTCGTCGGCTATAGCAGCCCAAAACACATACATGAGTTTTCCGTTCAGTAAAAGGAAGGCCAGATCTCGTGTGTCTTTATCGCGGAAAGCGACTGATCCAAATTGAGTATGGTCTATTCGTCCGCCCTTCTCATTGAAACACGGCGGAAGACGCCGACAAAAGTTGAGCCAGTTGTAAGCGCTCTTCTTAAAATATAAAACATAGTTTGTTCTGATTTGTGACAAAAATGATGCCACTGTATGCTCTGTATTAGAGAAGAGACTTTCATAGGCGGCAGACAAGGCTGGAAATCCGATCTTTGGGATCAACCCCTTATATGGTCCGGGGGAGAATGGTGCGTAGCGAATATTCCAGAATAGGTGGGGACGAGCCGACTCGAACCAGCGGTGCAGAACCGTGCTATACTGTTTGCGTTCACCGCTACCTGCTGCCCCGATATGGATCGTATTTCGGACACGGACTTCGGCATTGAAAAGTGCAGCTGGAATTCGGGCGAAAGATGAAAACCAGTTTGCAGTGTACGTCGAGAATAGTAAGCCACGTAGTGACGAGAAAGCGCTTGAAAACGTCAGACTTAGAGGAACAATCATACCTGTTCGGCCGGTGGGTTTAAGAAAGGAACTTGCTCGTTCGAGAATGTTTGCATATATGTCAGGACAATCAACCGTTATGTAATTGTGAAGCTTATAAAGTCTTTGTACTTTTACTTTGGAGATGTACGGTGGATTACCGATCACTATGGCAAACCCATTCTTGTTCATAATACCATAGAACTCAACAAACCAGTGAAATGGCTGATGGCTTTCTTTCCATACACGAAAGTCATTCTGCTTATCCACGTTCACACCGTATTCCTTGGCGAGATAACGGTCGAGTTCATTGTCCAGTTTTGCCAGTCGCTTCATGAGCTCCTGCTTGTCATCGATTGTGACTCTGCCTCCATGGATAGTCTGCTGCTTCCGGAACTGTTGAAAAGCTCGGTCAACCGACTCGGCTTCTTCTTCGATGCGGGGCAGGGACTGAAGACTTACCCAGTCGCTTTCCATGGATTGTTTAACTTGATCGAGTGAGGCGAATCCGACTAGCGTGTTCCCGGCACGAATGTTGAAGTCAATGTCTGGGAGTGGTTCAATTTGGTCAACAGTTTCTACTTGGGCGACGAGCTTGAGGAAAAGGCGCAGTTTACAGATTTCAACAGCCTCTTCCATGATGTCCACACCGAATAGGTTGTTAATGATTATTGATTTAATGATGAAGTAAGTGACATTGGGGTGCTTTTCGATTTGACCAATCACTTTTCTGAAATCGCTATACTGTCCTGGATGATAAGGTTTATCTGCCATGTCTTCGACAAACCGCTGCATCCGTTCAAGGCAATCGCTATAGAGTGTCTCCAAAATGCGTAGAGCCGCAAAGAGGAAGGCGCCGGACCCGCATGTAGGATCTAGAATAGTTATCCCCGGTTCAGTATTCTCGTTGGACTTTTCCGGTATCTTACCGGCAATTGTGTGCCAAAAGGCGCGAAGTAGCTCTGGTTCTTCGGTATTGTTGATAACGTCACGAGCAAACTGCCAGATGTCGAGGTTGAGAGTAATGAAATCATTGATCTCATGAACCTCACCTTTACCAAGTTTCTCGCGGAGTTCCATACAGCGCTCGCGACGTGCGACTACCTCCCGCCATGTTTCAGTCGGAAGGGCGTATGCTTCCGGGGCAGGTTTGTTCCAGCCATCGCGCTTGGAAACGTCCTTCACACCGGCCTCGATCTCAGCAGGCAGTGATAGTGGCTCGGTGCGTCGCTTGTGATCTCGATGGTTGATCCAATCGTAATCATACGTCACACCGTGACCTACGGCCGGATAGATATAGCGGTCAGGGTCGTTGCGGAGCAGACGCCATAGTGGACTATCTGGATTAAAAGCGATGGCGCACTTCTTCCGAGCAGCATCGAACAAGTACGGAATTAATGTGTATTTTGAGATATATTCAGTGATGTCTTCCTTGGTATAGTAAGCTCCCATCTGTTTCTGATTGATATATTTCTCGAAGATATAACCGACAACATCCGGGTTTATTTCGTTGTCTGCTTGACCGGGCCGTTCGTCAAGGTGCCATGAGTAACAATCGAAAAAGTCGAAAAGTTTCTCGAAAGCTTTGTCCGGGATCTCGATATCAGGATAATCGATTTCGAGCTTGTGGACCTCGAAGAATCCTCCATCGAGATAAGGAATCTTGCCGAGGAGTTTCTCCAAGACCGGATCGAGCTTGCGCTCTTCCAAGGGCTTCCCTAAGCCGTCATGGAATAGCCGTAAGAGGAAATAGCGATAGAAAGACTGGAATTTGTCCTTACCCCTAGCCTGTCGGACCATGGTGAGGCGGTTTCGAAGGTAATCGGTGTCGCCGTCGAGAAAGCCCTTCTTCTGTATGAAATAGACGAACATCAGGCGATTGAGTATGAGGGATGTGTACCATTGAAGGTCGGGGTGAGGTTCCAGCTTCCCGCCCACCTCGATAGGCGGAGGGAAACCTTCAATGAGTTTGAGGAATGTCGTATGTTCAGCCTTGAATCGCTCGTAGAATTTCTTTGTAACCTTATCCACATCAAAGGCTTCGCGGTTGCGATCCACAATGTCGGGCAGGGTTATCTTCTCTTCCTCCTCAATACTGACCGCAATGCGTTCAAGGCGTTGTATCAGTGGGTCGCCGGATTGGGAAACGTCGAAACGAATGTCCCGACTAGCGAGCGGTTTACCTGCTTCACGGCGGACCCAGTGCCAAACCTGTTGTCCGGATGGTTCATCGGCGTAGATAACGAAATGTTCGCGTATGGACTTCGTGACCTGGTTGTCAATCATGAGGCGGGTAGGCCGGTCAAATATGGACCGACATATGAAAGCGACGAAGCCACGTTTCTGTGCAATGGCCGTTAAGGTAACAGTATTATCGCCCACGGGAATGTGCAGAGTGGCCTGATGCTTGTCCCAGCCAAGATGCTCGTAGAAAAGAGTGCTGAAATCAAAGGATTTCAGGCAATTCCTAACTTCTCCGACATTGATCTTCATGCTAATAACTGTTCCCGTGGTTCTGCAGACCGGGTGAGTATAATCGTTAAGAAAGACACACTGCCAGCAACGCTTCAACCGAAGGTTCTGTCACTACCGCTCGCAGAAACACCCGGGACCGCTGGGCCGAGCGGTGTTGACTGCGAGCGAGCTTAAAAATATGCAAAATACATCATACTTGAACAACCGAGCAACAGTCGACGTTTACCAAACAAGACAGTCGTATTCCCTGGCCTGGTCAATTGCCTCACTGAAGATGGAAACGGCGTTTCCCACTTCCTCCAGTGAACATCAGCAGGCCTATGGCGTAGACGCTGTAGCTCTGCCAGAATATCTCCTCGCCGGTGTCGTCTACTATGGCTTCAAGCCGGTGTCCTTGCCGGGCTCCGATTCCTGGACAACACCAGAATCCGATCATCATCGATGAATTTATGATTCATTGGTTCTGGAATCGCAATGTGATGACGGCAAATTCGTTGCGGTGGAAGATTCGGCAATCTCCGAGCTGCAGCGGAGGCCGAGCGAGCAGATTAGTTTCGGTTCAATTCCCTTAACATCCTCGCTCACGCGGCACAGCCTGGCATCTGCTCGGAGCGCTGTAACCAGTTCGGCGAGTGCCTGGTCGTCGATGCCACTCTTCAGTTGGCGGTTGAGGATATCGGTGGCGGACTGGAGAAGCGGGAACTTGTAGATGTCCTCGATTGCGTTGCGCAGTCCGGGCAGTTCAAAGAGAGTACCCTTGACCTCCTCGGCGTATGCCTTCAGGCGCTCGTAGGTTCGGAAGCGTGCACCGGACGGGCGGCCAAGTTGACCGCCGACGGATTTCTCAGTCTCGACTATCATCTTAACGCCCTTGGCAACCATTTCGTGGTGGTCGTCATGACGCGGAACGGCTGGCGTGCTGGGTTCACATTCTGCCGCTTTCATGATGGCGAATTGCGATTCGGTTACGCTGTTGCCGCTCTTGTTTACCCAGGCAAGTGCGTCGTTACCCTCGGCCGTCTGCATATACACCAGCGCGCCTTCGGGTTGGTCGGGTCGCAGCGTATGGGGCCGCGTCGAGTAGACGACGTCGGGCAGGGCGGGAATGGTTTTTTCAAGTTCCGGGTCGCGGTCAATGGCATTCTTCCATATCTGGTAAGCGTAGGACGCGAGATCCACCTCTGAGTCCTCGTCGCCATCCAGAATGCCCGCCTTCTCCGTGAACAGATCGCGGACGGCTTCGGCATCATCCTGGTCCTCAAAGAAAGCTTCGTCCGCACCGACGACCTCGGCGTTCTCCTGAAGGCGTTGACGAACGCGGGAGCGTAGCCGAATGATGCGCTCGACTCCCTCTGCAGGCAGAAACGAGTAGCAAAGGATCGTATCTGATTTCTGACCGATTCGGTCAACACGACCGGCTCGTTGAATCAGCCGGATGATCGCCCAAGGCAAATCGAAGTTCACAACAATTGAGCAATCCTGGAGGTTCTGGCCTTCACTCAGGACGTCGGTCGCTAGAACGACGCGTAGTTCCTTGTCGCAGGGTATGCGATCGCGCTTATCGTTGCTGACTGGACTGAACCGATAGGCTATGGATGTCGGATCATCAGAATCGCCTGTCACACCCTCAATGGCCTTGAGGCCTCTGACTTTTAATTGTTCGGTCAAATAGTCAACTGTATCGGCGAACTGAGAGAAAACCAAAACCTTTTCGGATGGGTGTTGCTCGGTCAAAAGAGCAAACAAGGCTTGGAGTTTGGCGTCACGCGTAGAATCCCAGCCTCCGGCATTCTTCAAGACCTTCATCAACGCCTCTGCATCTCGACGGAGGTCCTCAGCCAGTTCGGGTTTGAAAAAGCTGGATTCCAGCCACTTGAACCGTCGGTGAAAATGGGCAGCGTAGGTTTCGTAGATTTCAGCAGCTCGAACGCGGATATCCGCCTCCGTTAGAAGATTACGAACTGTAGATAGTGGATCACGTTCGGAATCGTTGTCGTCATTGTCAGAAGCAGGAACCCAGAAATCGGAATCCTCGTCATTCGCTGAGGCGTCCAATAGGCCAATATCCTGGGTGCCAATGGGCAGCGGTAAGCCTTCCTCTATGGCGTGCAGGTAGATGAAGTTTCGCAGGATGTGGCGTTCGAGGGACAGAGTGAACGAATGCCCGCTACTTTCCAGCCGCTTGAAAAGGTTGGTTCGGCAGAAGCCCTTGAGGCGAGAGCCAGCGCGAGATAGATCGGCAAGGATCTTAGCTTCTTCGTGCGTCGGTAGTTTGTGCGGTGTCGATTGCTGGTAGTTGCCAAGGCCGTAGCGAGGCAGCGTTAGATTATTGACAGCATCAACGACATCGTCGGCAAACAAGCGAGCGTACTGGTCGTTTGGGTCCTTTTCATTGATCTTGAAGCGGACGGTCTTCGGCACGCGTGACGGGAAATAGGAGCGGGTCCCATCTGCGAATTCAAGGTATTTGCGCGAACATTCCGGATCGAGCTTGGCGTAGTTCTCCTGGATGAAACTGCGCGTGCGGCGGACTAGATACAGGCGCATCAAGTCGCGCCAGTCATCCGCATATTCGCTCTTCTCAAAGGCGGCAAGCGACCGCGCGGGGCACTGATACCTACGAATGAACTCGGTTTCCCCAAGCTCCCGTAGCAGTTTCTCCGGGCGGATGCCGATATCCTTGTTTTCGTCAATGAACAGGCGGAGTTGGTTGGACAAGTCAAGATAGGTCTTGTTGTAGGGTGTGGCCGACAGAAGGATTACGCGGCTGTCGTTGGCGGCGATGTACTCGGCAATGGCGCGATAGCGAAGGCCTTCACGGTTGCGCAAGTTGTGGCTCTCGTCAATCAGTACTAGCCGGAAGCGACGAAGATCGGGTAATTCACGCTGGACCCGGGTGATGGAGAGAACCTTCGCCCGAAGTCGGTACTCCTGTCGGTAGTCTTCCCACATAGGGACGAGGTTCTTCGGACAGATGATGAGTGTCTCGACCCCGTGGTCATCTTCGAAGATACGGGCAAGCGTTGTTGCCATTAGCGTCTTGCCCAGCCCAACCACATCGCCGATCACCACGCCCCCACGCTTGTTCAGGTGATGAGCAGCGATCTTTACTGCCGCCTTCTGGAACTCGAAGAGTTTGTTGCCGAAGTCGCTGGGGATTCGAAACTCGTTTAGGCCGGCGCGTGCCTCCTGTGAGAGGTGGTAAGCCATCTTGACATAGATGTGATATGGTGGAAGTGGTTCCGGTCGTGCCCAACTGTTGTTGATTATCTCAATGAGTTCCATGGAGATATCCACACAGAAGCGGTCATTCCAGCGGGCCTCAAACCACTCCGCGAGCTTGTTGCAGGCGTCATGTTCAAGGACATCAACATTGAGTTCACCCTGCTTGGACAGGCCAGCCATTGTGAGATTACTGCTGCCAAGGTAGCCGATCTTCGGGTTGAGCGGATCCTGCCTAAACAAGAGGTATAGCTTTGCGTGAAGAGGATGGCGCAAGAAGAGCTTTACTACAACTTTGCGGTCAGCGATCTGCGCTACAAGGCGCCGTAGCCCCTCCTCATCAGCGTTGGTAGGTATTCCCACCGTCAACTGATCGCGGAAGTCCTGGGCTAATTTTTTCTTCAGGGCGATGGCTGTGGCCTGGTCTATCTGATGTCCAGTTGCGATGGAACTCATTGCCTGCCGAAGCTGGTCCTGCGGCATCTGTTGCATGCCCACAAGCAGACGGCAGCAGTGCCCATCCCCGCCGTGCCACTTTTCTATTTTGTCATGGAGTTGCCGCCAGCCACGGAGATTAAAGTAGCCGACACAGAAATCTGCACATTCGCAAAGTGCTAGGGTCTCCTGCAAGGCTGGAAGTAGGTTCTCTTCGATGTTATCAAAAATGCGTGGCATCTATCAGCCCCTTCTCCATCCATAACAACTTACTAGCCAAGTCGAGTGTCTTCCATAGTTCTTTGTCGTTCTTATGTACTTAGCGCACTTCTCATCTAATGCCTTAGAAAACTAGTGTTTCGTTTTCCAGCGCCCTGTCCCCATCGGGCTGATCAATCGATGGTTCTATCTCAGCTCATATCTTTGCAAATCGCTCCTATTTAACCATTTCCGGCAGATATCAAGAGTCCTCCCCCATACTCGTATGTTGAGCGATTCCCGTGCATTGGTCGTGCATCTCATAGAACCAGGACAGTGCTCATCATAATAGCCGATACAGAGGTTGGTACCACAAATATCTTCGCAGAGGACACTTATGTCGGAAGCAGTTCCTACCTCGACCTTATATCCTGTCTGAGCTTCCACGTATTTTTCGAATGTCTTGGTTGCCTTCTGATAGTGAACGAAGTTACCGTGACCGTGCCTGTCGAGCTGAAGAATGAACTGATGCTTTTGATTCAGTTCCTGAAATAACTGAGGATGGGAGTCACGCAGCCAGTTGCTTGCTCTCTGGCCATGCTCTTCTCCATTTGTGATTAGAATCGAGTGGCCAAATCCCTTATCCTGACGGAGGATCCAGAGAATTGCACAGCCGGCTCTATCATCAGCACCCAGCCCACCATTTCGATTTACGATCTTCGAGGGATTGCGATAGTCGATGTCCTTGTCGGTCGGGTTGCTTCTGTTTTTAACCCACTTTCCTTGCTCTCTCTGCCAGCTCCAATAGGTGTCCGCATGTGCGACCAGAACAACCCGATCCTTTCTGGAGCCGGGGATGTAAAGGAACTCCTGGAAGTCACCCTTGCCCTTCTCGTGGATAGTACCGGGCATGTCGAGGTCAAGGAACTTCCTGAAAACCGCATCGGTGCCTTCGAGGGGCATTTCCAGAAACTCGCGCAGGACTCTCTCCTCGTCATCGCTGCAGGAGGATGTGTAATCGCCGGCTTCTTCAGGCATCATTCATCTTCATAGCTAAAGATGGGTCTATAGTGAAACGACTTGGATTTCTTCCGCTTACCGGTTTTCTTCGATGGTTTCCGTACCTCCTGTTTCACGGGTTCTTCCGCCGGCTGGATCTCCGGTTTCCACACCTGCCAGATCAGAGTCGGGCCGTAGCCGCGCCCCGCATATCCGACACACTCGAATCTGTTTCCCAGGCGGTCGACGAAAGGCTCCGGGAGGGGATCAGGGCTCTCGACAGCATTACTGTTCGTCAATGCCCAGAGGCTCCTGTAATCACGGTTATCCCACGATCCGTGGTGGTATTCCTCTCCACGCCCGTGATTTGTTCCATCCGTGACAATCAGGCCACCGTTACGGAGTTTGCTCAGTATTTCCAGCAGATGGTCGCGGGCGAGCCAGAGGTTTCCGCTGCCGCCTTCACCGAGGCTATCTCCTCGGTAGAAGAACACCCCGATGGAGTCGATGTATTTTCTGAATGTCGTGAAACCGAAGCCTCGTCTCCTCACAATCCTGATGTGCCTTCTGGAATGCCTGTGCCTGTAGGTCTCGGTCATGGTCGCCGGTTCTAGCTCGGGATACTCTACAGACTCGAGCGACCTGTAGCGGCGGACATATCTCTCAACGACTTTTTGAAGCGTTGCACGCGCTGGGCCGGCCAATTCGGAAGCCAGAGGAGTGAAGGCGGCCTTCATCCTCGGGAAGATGTCCACCATTGGCGCGGCAAGGTCGAGTCTGTCAGGATCTTCCGGCTCTCTGGGCCTGAGATACTCCTCTCTGCCGAAAATGATATCCACGAACACGAACTCGCTAACGAACGGGGTGAACAAGGCCAGAGGCGTATCCAGATCGAGATTGCTGCACGGATAGAAGAGCCTGCTCCCGTCTATCTGTTCGAGAGCGCTCCTCCTGATGAAGATGTCACCGCTGTAATCGTCGATTCCGGAGTAGGTGATGATCCCATCCGGCGTCTCTTCAACCCGGCTGTTATCAAGCAGGGGTCTTAGCTGGAGAGGCCTGCCGGTGAACTTCCCTTTTACTTGAAGCTCGGAAGAAGTGGGGAGTGACCGGGAAGTCGTCATGCGCCGAAGACCTTCTCGTTGTTCCGGTCCAGAAACTCCCGCGACGGCTTCTCGGCGGGGTTGCCGGGAAGTGGGTCCGGCGGGCGCCCATGCAGGATGTGGTATTCCTTTTCTTTCGGATGCCGGCGCATCATGTTCCGGTAGGTCATGACTCCAATCCGTCAGTGCCTCGAGCCATGCTCAGGGCACATTTGCATGAGTATCGACAGGTTTCCAGCGTGAGTCAACCTCTCTTTACAGCATCGGTGTTGCGTATATCCGTGGGACATGCTCATAAGGGAAGCAATCGGCTTGCCAGAAATGCAGGATCGACCGAGTTCGATCCCAGCCTTGCGCTTGCAGGTCTTTCTATTGGAAAGAAGCAGCAGCACCCATGAAGTCGTGACTGGCATATCAGACAGGGTATCTCGGTTTGACACCGCCTGTCGATAGCTTCCATAGAGCGGGCCAGCACTTGTTCGTATCAGGAGTATTCAGTCAGATGTACGGTAGGATGCCGACCGGCAGCATTCCCTTCCGGCTGGCTGTTTCCATGAACAGGTCCATGCGGTCCCTCGCGGGGAGTCCGGCGATCCTATCCACGCGCTCCTCCTTCGCAGATTCCGCGTATCGCCCGGTGAATCCATCCGGCAGCGGTTTTCGTGTCCCTGAGAATCTTCGGGCGGAGGGCCGGATCCAGCCATTTCCCTATCCGATCCAGCACGTCCGGGGTGACGTGATCCGGTCCGAGGGCTCTCAGCGCCTGAACGACCAGGAAGCTTTCCCGCATCCTGAAACCGGACTCCTTCAGCGATGAGTGCCTGAACTCGATCGTGTTCTCGTTGATTACGAACTCCCGCGACGGCCCGTCGGACAGGTAGGTGAGGCGGCCGGGGACCTGGGTCGAGAGCCCGAGGATGTTCAGCGCAGCCGATCCGGAGATCTGGATGCGCCAGCCATGCCTCCGGGCGATGGCTCTCGCGGCGAGATCGTAGTCGGGCGCCAGCGTCGTCTCGAGGAGATCACTGTACCTGGGGTAATCGTACAAGCCTCTGGCGATCCTTCGAATCCGTCCCTCGTTAAGCAGTCTGTGGAGCGCGACATCGACAGACTGCCGGGTGCCCAGATCGGCGAAGTCGGTCTGCGTGAACACCCAACCCCTGCCCTTGCCGTAGATTCTTGCAATTATCTTGTCTTTTATAGTTTGCGCCATTACCTACCCCGCTTTGTTGTAAGAAATATATGGCACTATTTCTTACAGACAAGCGTTTCGGAATCTACCTGTTCATTCTTTGTAATGACTGCATCTGATGCCTTTTGGATCGGTGTTACTCGATCCGGGATTCCTTTATACGGCACGGAAGCTCACGCCGGCGCCGGATCCGTCCGGCGTTTCCGTCTCGGCATCGATATGGGAGTCACTATCGGGAAGAGATTTTGCCGTGCCGTCCTCCGCCTGGTTGTCGGGTGCGTCTCCGAGCTGACCGGTCCAGTAGAGGTAGATGATGATCGGAGCATGGAGGAGTAATGAGGCGTAGCATCGAGCTACGGGTTGGCTCGCTCGATAGTGGCCCCCTGAGCCCCTGCGGGGGCTTTAGTGTGGAGGCGACCGGCGAAGCGGTTGCTTTCCTCACATTCTTGTACGATACTTCCGAAAAGCGGAAGTATCGAGCAGAAAGACGGCCATGCACGAACTGACACGGAAGCTCCTCGAAGCCGGCCCGGCGGGCAGAATCGTCAGGCAGTTCGAGATTGAAGTAATGCTCGGAGGCTCGAGGGCGCGGCGATACGGGGTGGTAAACAGGCTCCTGGCGAACGGCGGGCTGATCCGGCTGCGACGGGGCGTCTATCTCATCCCCGACCCGAAGGGCGGGACAACCGGTTCGCCGGCTCTCGCGGCAAACGCGATCCAGCCCGGGAGCTACCTTTCCTTCGAGTCCGCCCTGGCCTTCCACGGCTTGATCCCCGAAGGAGTCCGCGTAAGCCTCAGCGCCTGCCAGGGCCGCAGCCGCGAGTTCTCGAACCCGCTCGGGCTATTCACGTATACCAGCATCCCCACTGTCCCGGGCCGCTTCCTCGAAGGCGTGGAATCGACCGACACCGGCATGGGATCGGCGCTGATCGCGACTCCCCTCAGGGCGATCGCCGACCTCGCTTATGCGCGCAGGCTGTCGCCGCCCGCCAGAGAGTTCCTCGTCGGTTCGATGCGCATCGACGAGGAGGATATCGACCGGATCGAGCCTTCGGCCATCGTCTCCCTTGAAGGGTGCTTCCGCTCCGCGAGAGTGCGAGCTTTCCTCCGGTCTCTTCGTGATGAGAGGAGTAGCGGATGACGTCGCCTCTGATCAATCGGATCATGTCGTCTGAGGCGCCCGATGCCGAAGCGGAGGACATGGCTGTCCGCGAGGCCATGCAGGAGCTTGTCCTGTACGGCCTGTCCGAATCCGGCTTCTTCGCCCGCGCGGCCTTCCACGGCGGCACATGCCTCAGGATCGTGCACGGGCTGGACAGGTTCTCCGAGGATCTCGACTTCTCCCTCGATCGACCGGAACCGGACTTCGAGTGGAAGCAGCACTCAGCGATGGTCGGCAGGGTACTCGAACAGCACGGTCTGGCCGCTTCGATCGTCCAGGGGGGCGGAGCATCCGCGCTCAGGCGGTTCGACGTCCGGACTGCCGGTCCGCCTCCGGAGTCACTCAGGTTCAGGCACAGGAAGGGCAGAATCCTGCGGGTCCGTGTTGAGGTTGACACCAATCCGCCTTTCGGCGCGCTCACCACGCAATCCTTCATGGACTTCCCCATCCCCCATCCGTTGATCTGCTACGACCTGCCCAGCGGGATGGCCGGCAAGTGCCATGCGATCCTCTGCAGGGATCATCTCAAGGGGAGGGATTTCTTCGACTTCGCCTGGTATGTCGGGAGACGGATCGTACCAAACCTGACGCTGCTCCGTTCGCTCCTGGATCAGGCGGGGCCCTGGCGGGGGCGGGGGATCGAGCCGGATGCCCGCTGGCTGGTGGAAGCCCTTTCGGCGAGGATGGCGGGCGTCGACTGGGACTCGGCGCGAAAGGATGTGACGCCTTTCCTCGGGGAGGCGCAGCGGAAGGCTTTGTCCCTCTGGAGCGGCGACTACTTCGCCGACAGGATCGCGAAGCTGGAGCGGGGAATGCAGTAAGACCCAGGACGGACCGCTGTCAGCGGTCGCGCCCGTCGTACTTCGGCGCGATGCCCTTCGCCTTCTCCACCGGGTACTTGATCCGGTTCAGCACGAGCTTGTCCAGTGCGGCCGCGACGGGGTCGATGCCCAGCCGGTCGGCCAGGATCACGAGGTAGATCAGCACGTCGCCGATCTCTTCAGCGGTATGAGCCTTCTGCGCAGGCGTGAGGTTGCGGCTCTGCTCCTCCGTGAGCCACTGGAAGATCTCGACCAGCTCGGAGGCCTCGACGGACAGGGCCATTGAGAGGTTCTTCGGAGAATGATACTGCGACCAGTCGCGCTCGCGCACGAACTCGCGTACCTCTTCCAAAAGGCCGTCCAGCCCGCCGGGGACGCCCGCTCCGCCGGACGGGTCACTCATCGGCGTCCGTCCCCCCGTCGGTGAGCTGGGCCAGATCGAATCCTTCGAGTTCGGGGATGCTGGAGCCGGCTATGCCCTGCAGATCGCCGTACATGCCGGAGGTGGCCTCGAGCACCTTCTCCAGCTCCTTCTCGCGCTTCGCCCACAGCTTGGTCATGATCCGCTTCTCCGCCTGCAGCTCGTTCTGCATCGACCGGAACGCCTCTACGATGGCCTCGACCCTGGCCCTGAACTGCGATCCAGTCAGATAGGCGTAGATCATCTCCGTCTTGGTCCTCTGTCCGGAAGTGACCTGGCGCGATCGGGCGATCTCGACCAGCAGGGGGCGCAGCGCGCGGGCCAGGGGGACGGCGAGGGCGAAGGTGCAGATCCAGATGCCGTCCTGGAACATCAGCTCCTCCCCCGCCCGGGGCATTGCCTGCGTGGCGAGGATGGCTATCTCGGCGGAGCACGCCCGCTGGTCGGCCCTGAGCTTGGGCAGCCAGTCGCCGGACCAGTTCTTCGTGCGTTTCGACTCCCACAGGATGGAGCCGGCTATCTGACCGGTCTCGCTGCGCACCCGCTGGATGCAGTCGGCCCCGCGCACGCCCTTCTCCACTGGCTCGACCAGATCGAAGGGGAACTCGGCCGTGAGGGCCTCCTCCAGAGCCAGCTCCTGGACCTCGCCCTGGGCCTGCTGGGAACCCTGCTCGGCGCGCTTCTTCATTTCGTCGATCTGCGTCCTGAGGCTGCCTATGAGCAGATCCCGCTCGCGGATGCTCATTGAAAACGCCTCCTCGGCGTCCTTCCTGGCATTCTCCCGGGCGGCCTCTATGCCTTCCTGTATGCCCTTCTGGATTCTGAGGTCGAGTTCGCGCTGTCTCTCCTCCAGCGAGGTCTTGAGCTTGAGCGCCTCGGCCTGGTCGCGCTGGGCCTCGGCGAGCTTGCGTTCCTTGGTCTCGAGCTGCTCCTTCGCAGCGGCCAGTTCGGCATCCTTGGCCGAAAGCGCCTCTTCGCGCGCCTTCCGGGCCTTCTCCTCGGTCTCTGCGGCCACGCGCCGGCGCTGCTCCTCCAGCAGGGCCTCGTAGCGCCTGCGCTCCGACTCGCGAACAGGGGCCACGGCCGAGTCGGTCAGGGTGAACTCGGCGCCGCACTTCGGGCACTTGATGAAAGGCTCGGGCATTCTTCCCTCCTCGGGGCCGCGGGTTTCGGATACTCCTATCCGCGGCCTCCGGCCTGATATCTAGGCGATGGGGTGCCCGGTCAACGGGCTGCGGCGTTTCCGCCGGAGTGACGGCGCATGGATAACCCGCCACGCGCCGTCGCGACCCCGGTCAACGGGCCGCGGCGTGTTCGCCGGCGTGACCGTGGCGGGGAGCACGGGCGGCCTGTGCGTCTTCCAGCCGTTCCGGCGTGAGGGTATGTCTGCCCGATCGGGTTCTGCCTCGGTATGTTCCGCCGGACACGAATACTGGAGGAAACATGAAGCTGGACGGCATCCGGAGTCTGTTCCGACGCCTCCCGGAGAATGCTTCGAGGCTGATCTCGGCTGCCGTCATTGGAGTTGTCTCGGGTCTTTCGGCCGTCGCGTTCATGCTCTGTATCCAGTTCGTGTTCGACAACGGCATCGTCCGCCTGTCCCGGATGCCTCTCCCCGTGTTCATCCCGGCCAGCCTCGCCATCGTGGTCGTTTCCTGTCTGATCGTGGGGCTGCTGCTCTGGAAGCTGAG
>Ga0208196_1002451_pt1 | contig 17128 bp, 10 predicted proteins | sample AD_JPNNA7_MetaG_FD_184443 | JGI IMG/M metagenome (GOLD analysis project Ga0208196, IMG submission 184443) | Active sludge microbial communities of municipal wastewater-treating anaerobic digesters from Japan - AD_JPNNA7_MetaG (SPAdes) (version 2) | ecosystem: Engineered > Bioreactor > Anaerobic...
TCACGAACATCATCAACCCCCGGGCGGAGATCTCCAAGATGGACCAGGTCCGCCCGACCCTGGTGAAGAAGGGCGCGACGATCGGCGCCAACGCGACGGTCGTCTGCGGGGTCACCATCGGGGCCTGTGCCTTCGTCGGCGCCGGGGCGGTCGTGACAAAGGACGTGCCCGATCACGCCCTCTGCGTCGGCAACCCCGCCCGGGTCACCGGCTGGGCCTGCGCTTGCGGGGAGCGGCTGGCAAAGCGAACGGTGTGCAAAGCCTGCGGAAGAAAATACAAGAAGGGAAGAAGCGGGCTCACCGAGGTCTGAAGCGGCGGGCAAGCCTGACCAACCGGAAAGGAACTCTCATCATGTATCGCGGCAAATCCGTGGCGGCGGTCGTCCCGAGCTACAACGAGGAATCCCAGATCGCGAGGGTGATCGAGACGATGCCGGCCTTCGTGGACCACATCGTCATCGTCAATGACGCCAGCAGGGACGGCACGGCGGCCGTCGTCGAGGACTGCCGGATGCGCGACGGGCGGGTCGTGCTCATCAGCCACGAGGTCAACCAGGGCGTCGGCGGCGCGATCGCCACCGGCTACAAGTGGGCCCGGGACCGCGAGGTCGACGTCGCCGTCGTCATGGCCGGGGACGGACAGATGGCGCCGGAGGACCTGCCGAACCTGCTTGATCCTGTCGTGAGCGGGGAGGTGGATTACTCGAAGGGCAATCGCCTGATCACGGGGGAAGCGTTCAAGAAGATCCCGCGGATCCGGTATTTCGGAAACTCCATGCTGTCCCTGCTGACCAAGATCGCGTCGGGGTACTGGCACATCGCCGATTCGCAGACAGGCTACACGGCCATCAACAGGAAGGCCCTGCAGACCCTCGACTGGGACCGGATGTACAAGCGCTACGGCCAGCCCAACGACCTGCTTGTCAAGCTGAACGTGTACAACTTCCACGTCCGCGACGTGGAGATCGAACCCGTCTACAATGTGGGGGAGAAATCGGGTATCAAGATCCGCAAGGTTCTCTTCACGATCGGCTGGCTGCTGATCAAGCTTTTCTTCTGGCGCATGAAGGAAAAATACGTGATCCGCGATTTCCACCCGCTTGTGTTCTTCTACCTGCTGAGCTTTTTCATGTTCTTCATCAACCTCCTGTTCTCCGTCCGGTTGATTGCGCTCTGGATCGCGCACGGCCACATCCCGGAGATCACCCTGCTGATCTGGATCTTCTCCTTCTCGATGGGATTCATGTCCTGCTTCTTCGCCATGTGGTTCGACATGGAATCCAACAAATTCCTGAGGGGCAGAAATGTCCGGGATCTCTAAAAGGGGATGTTCCGGGGTCCCCGTCGGAACACGGATCGGATGAACCGCAGAAACGCCGTTCTCCTCATAGCCGCCGTGACAACTGCCGCAGTACTCAGTTGGCTGGCTTGGATCGGACAGCGGCCCGCCTGCGCCCCGACGGCGCAGACCTACTCAGATCTGCTCGGACGGATCCCCGCCTCCCATCCCGGCAGGGGGCAAGCGGACTACCCCGGCAACCCCGTCGCCGACATCCCCAAGTCCTACGCCATGGTTCTCGCCGCGGAGCTCAACCGGTTGCGGGCCGGCGCGCTCCCGGAGGGCGACCGCGCGCTCATCCGCACCGCCGGCCAGTGGCTGCTGGATCACTGCGACGAAGACGGCGACGGCATCGTCGGATGGGGTCTTCCCTTCGCGTGGGATGCCTACGGCGACGGCACCACCAACCCGGCCGACACAGAATACACGATCACCACAGGGATCGTCGTCAACGCCCTGCTCGACTGGGCGGACAGCGATTTCGCCGCGCCCCAGGAAAGGATCGTCGCAACGGTCGCCAGCGCCCTCGCTCCGTACCTGGACGGCCGGTTCGCCTCGCCCTCCGGGCTGTTCGCCTACTCGCTCGATGCGAACGACCTGCGCTACGACTGCTTCAACCCGGCCGCCTACCTGGCCGGTCAGATGCAGCGCTTCAGCCATTACGTTGCCGACCGGAGGCTGCAGGCCCGGATTCAGCAGGCCTCCGACCGTGTGATGGGGGTCTTGCTGAAACACAGAAAGACCGATCCCGATGGCGGGTGGTACTGGTCCTACTCTCTCCAGGAAGACAATGTCCCCAACGACCTGCCGCACGCGTCCTACATCATCGACGGCATCCGGCACTACATGGACGGCGGCGGCGCCCTCTCGCCGTCCTTTGACTGGGAGGCCGTCTACGGGCACCTGCGGTCCTTCTCGTCGAAGGATCACTCCCGATGGCATGCCTTTCCCGTCTTCAGCGGCATCGACAGGGACCGCCCGCCCCGGCTCTACGACCTGGGCATGGCGCTGTACCTGTTTTCCCGGCACGATGCCGGGCCCGAACGGGCAAAGGCCCTGGCTGCGACAATCTGCTCGTACAGCGCGGACGGCGGCCGCTACGCCAAGTGGCCCCGTTCGTCGAAGCCGGGCCGCGAAGCCGGAGGCGATCTTGTCGTTCAGGAATACGAAGCATACCTGCTGATGGGGTTGAGCTACTATTGCTTTCCTTACAAAGCGCCCGCTACCGGTCGGACTGTCTCCGGCGTCGGAACGGAGGCGGGCTACGTTCCGGTCCCGCTCACCTTTTTCGATACGCCGACCCTCAAGGCGGAGCTGTTTGTCGATGTCGACCGCCTGACCGGGATCCTGCGAGTCAACGGCAGACAATCCGTTGCGCTGCCGCCCCGAACGCTCCCCGTGAAGCTCGTCGAGTGGAAACCAGGACACGGCCTTCTGCTCTCCCGGGAACTCTGGACGGGCCGGTGGCAATGTCACGCAGTCCGTGAGGACAGGACCGACCTCGAAGCGCTTGCCCTCCCGCCGGATCTCGGAACCCTGCTGTTCAGGCAGGCCATTGCCTACAGGGATCGCCTCGTCGTCATCGCCTACGACAGCACCCGCAATCAGAACATCCTGTTCGACCTCTCCTTCGCCGAGACGGAAAAGCGGCTGATCCTCAAGGAATCGGGCAGACAGGTCCTGCTGCTTTCCGCCGATCTGGGATACGAACAGCAGCCGCACATCCTTGCCGCCGTGCGGAACGACACCCTGCTTCTCGCGGGGGGCCCCTCGGTGTACAGCATCCGGCAGGGGACGGACCCCGACCGGCTCGAGGTCATGCGGATTTTCTTCGGCAAGGACTGGCGTGCCCTGGAACTTCTCACCTCCGCGCGCAACGCGGCGGTGCTCTTTCAAACGCCGGCCCAGGACAAGCGGTTCTGCATCTATGACCTGCAATCGAAACAAATCGTCCGGGCTTTTGACGGGGAACAGATCCCGTTCCGCCTGAACGACGACGCCGGACCCCTGTCGGCCCGCGTCGTGAGGACACCAACCGATCTCGAGGCCCTGTTTCTCCTGGACGTGAGAAACAGCGCGTCCTCCGGCCTCATGAGCGCCGGCCTGAACAACGACGAAGGCGAGATCGTCTGGTCCCAGTCCTACTACCTGAACGGGTTTGTCGACTTCTTCGACCCTGCCTTATTCCCCGAGCCCGACCTTCCACTCCTCCGCGTGCGAAGCGAGATCGCCGGGCGTCTCGATCTGGAGATGAAGCTGCTGGACAGGCTTCTGAGGGAGGGGCCGGGCCTCCGCTGCAAGGTGTTCTCCACCAACCGGGAACCGTCCCGGTACGCGGTGCAGAGCGGGAAAATGCTGCTGCTGCTGAAGCGGTACCGAACAGTCACCCGCGACCGGGTCGCGCTCGGCAGTTTCGATATGTTTTTGCAGGACACGGCCCGGCTGAGAGGGCACCGGGAAGTCCTGGCCCGGTCTGCGGAGGGCGGGCCCGAAGCCGCCCGGGATTTGCCCTACCTGATGTGGCCGAAAGGGACGCCTTTCCCCTACGACGGGGCCGGCGTGCCCCACAATCACCAGAACTGCTGGGCCGCAGGCATTCTCTACCGGGCGGACCGATACCCGGTGCCCCGGGAAACAGGGCAGGCGGCAAGAGGCATCGCCGATTTCTTCCTGACGCTGGAAGGATTCCGGAGCAATCCACCCAAGCATGACCGCCGGTTTGCGGCATCGGAGGACTACTTCCGGTGGTACTACTGGTGGGGAAAGGCGAAGTCCGGCTGGGACAGTCGCGATGGGGTGTCCGTGAACACCCCGATCTGGAAAGGGGATGGGGACAATATCGCCCTGCCCCGGTACCGGACCTTCGACGCCATTGCCGTCCTGTGCGCCCATACGCAGTACAAACCCTTCATCGACTCGTCCCTGCTGTCCTATTTTACGTCCGCCGTCGAACAGGACGGACTGGAGCTTTTTCTTTTGCCTTATCTGGCAGGAGCCGAGAAGCGTCCGCTGATCCGCCGGGCCCACGCCATCCGGTATCTCCGAGTCGATTCGCAACCCGATTACCGGAACGCCATGCTCGCCTACCGATGCCTGAGCCGCGATTTGCGGTCGCGCGGCTGATTCGGATACAGGGACAGGCGGCACCGGATTGGACCGCCGCGGGATCCATCATCACATGCGGGAGTAACGCTTTATGTGCGGAATTTTCGGAATCGCCCTGCGCGAGGGGGCGGAATGTTCCCTCCGGGCCACGGAATCCATGCTGAACAGCCTGTACCGGTTCTCCGAGAGCCGGGGCAAAGGATCGGCGGGGCTGCATGTTTACTCCCTGAGGCCGCCGGCATCGTGCACGATCAAGTCCGCCACCCGGGGGACGGAACTGATCCGCTCCCCGCAATTCCACAATGTTCTCCAGGGCTTCGTTATGCCCGCCTTCGGGAGCAATGGGGAAAGGCCGTCGGGGCCCATTGTCCTGCTCGGCCACACGCGCCTGGTCACAAACGGCTCCTCGGATCGCTTCGAGAACAACCAGCCCGTATCCGCCAACGGGATGACGATGGTCCACAACGGAATTGTCGTCAACGTCGACGATCTCTGGGCCGCCCACGGGGAGTTGAACCGGACGGCCGAGGTGGACACCGAGGTCCTGGCCGCCCTGGCAGGCAAGCGGATCGAAGACGGGTCGCATCCCGTGACGGCCATCCGGACCGTGTTCAGCGAGATGAAAGGAACGGCTTCCGTCGCGCTGGTCCACAACCGGGGGCACTGGCTCATGCTGGCCACGAACACGGGAGACCTGTACCGCTACACCGATGAGGAGCGCGGCTTCCTCCTGTTCGCCTCGGAGCGGTTCATCCTGTCGCAGGTCGTCGCGGGTCTCGATAGCTCCTTCCAGGCCGACCCATTGAGGATCGCCTGGCTCAGGCCGGGGCTCGGAGTAGTTGTCGATCTGCGGGCGTTCAAGGGATTCGACTTCCCTCTCGCGCAGGAGCCGGGCGGCCCGCTGCCGTCCTTGCCGGAACCCCAGGCGGAACCGATCGCCCACCGGCATGTCACCGTCGAGCAGCCCGCAGCGCCGTTCGTTCACGCGGCCCATGCGGACGAATCCCTTCTGCGGTACAACGCGACCCGGGTACGCGCGCTGCGGCGCTGCTCGCGCTGCATCCTGCCCGAGACCTTCCCCTTTATCGAGTACGATGAACAGGGGGTGTGCAACTACTGCCGCCACTACCGGCCCCGCCTACAGCAGGACCGGGAGAAGAGCTTCATCGAGCAGCTGCAGCAGTACCGCTCGAGGGACGGATCGCCGGACGCCCTCGTGGCCTTCAGCGGCGGCAGGGACAGCAGTTACGGCCTGCACCTGATCAAGAAGGAGTTCGGCCTCTCCCCCATCACGTTCACCTACGACTGGGGCATGGTCACAGACCTGGCGCGCCGCAACGTCGCCCGGATTTGCGGCAGGCTGGGGATCCAGAACATCCTCGTGTCGGCCGACATCAGGCAGAAGCGTGAGAACATCCGGAAGAACGTCGCCGCCTGGCTGCGCAAGCCCTCCCTGGGGATCGTCCCGCTCTTCATGGCCGGGGACAAATACTTCTTCCGGCAGTCGAACATCATCAAGCGGCAGACGGGCATCCGGCTGGATCTGTGGTGCGCCAACCCGCTGGAGAACACCGACTTCAAGGCCGGCTTCTGCGGGGTGTCCCCGGACTTCGGCAAAGCCAGCATCGACTACCTCTCCAACACCCGAAAGGTCCGGCTGGCCGCCTACTACGCGAAGGAATTCCTCGCCAATCCGTCCTACGTGAACGGCTCGCTGGCCGACACGGCGCTGGCCTTCTTCTCCTACTATCTCGAGCCGAGGCACGACTTCTTCTTCATCTTCGACTACATCCGATGGGAGGAGCACGAGGTGGAGAGGGTGCTGCTCAACGAATACGACTGGGAGCTGGCCCCCGACACGAAGAGCAGCTGGCGCATCGGCGACGGGACAGCCCCGTTCTACAACTACATCTACATGACGGCCCGCGGCTTCAGCGAGTTCGACACGTTCCGCAGCAACCAGATCCGGGAGGGCATGATGGAGCGGGAAGCCGCACTGGAGGCCGTTCTCGTGGAGAATCGGCCCCGCTACCAGTCCCTGGTGTGGTACCTGGACACGATCGGGCTCGATTTCAACAGCACGATCGCCCGGATCAACGAGCTCGACACGATGGGCCTGCACCGCTGAGGACCATGCAATTTCTTCAGCATAAGCTCACCACCGACATCGCATGGTCCATGGGCAGCCTCGTCGTGCTCGCGGCCAGCGGCATCCTGATCAACCTCGTCATTGCGGCCTTCCGGGATGCCTCCGCCCTCGGGGCGTTCAACCAGGCCTACGCGATCTACATCGTCGCGTCGCAGATCGCCGTCTTCGGCCTGCACTACTCGGTGCTTCGGCATGCCGCCCTGTACGACCGGGACACCGAAGAGCGCGGCCGTCTCCTCGTCAACGCCTCGACGTGGTCGCTGACGCTGGGAATCGTGGCAGCCGCGGTCGTATTCGCGGCCTCGCCCCTGTTTGGTCTCATTCTCGACAGCGACTCCGTCGCGGCGGCCACGGCCAACGCGGCCCCGGGGCTGATGCTGTTCCCGCTGAACAAGGTTCTGCTGGGCTATCTGAACGGCCTGCGGCACATGAAGGCGTTTTCTCTGCTGCAGTCCATGCGGTATATCCTCGTCATGCTGTGGGTCACGGCGGTCTCGGTTTCCCCCTGGGCGTTCGAGCTCTGCACGCTCGGCTTTCTCATCGCCGAAGCCGCCACGGCTCTCGGGGTAAGCCTTTACCTGAAGAGCCACGGGATGTTCCCGGCGCTGCGGTTCGATGCCGGCTGGACGCGCAGGCACTTCGTCTTCGGGGGCAAGAGCCTGCTGGCGGGAATCTTCGTCGAGCTGAACTCCCGCATGGACGTCCTGCTCGTCGGGCTGTTCCTGCCCGACCGGGAGGTGGGAATCTACAGCTTCGCCGCCATGCTGGTGGACGGGCTTTATCACGTTCTGGCCTTCGTGCGCATCAACTACAACCCCGTCCTCGTCGGCGCCCTCCGCGACCGGGAATGGGAAGGCGCGCGGAAACTCCTGCGCCAGACCCGGAAATATGTCCTCCCTGCCGCGGCGGGCGTGGCCCTCTGCGTCGCGGCGGCGTTCTGGGTCCTCACGACCTACTTCGTGCCCGGGAAGGACCTCCACCTGGGCCTCGTCCCGCTGGGCATCCTCCTAGCCGGACTGACCGCGATCTCGGTCTTCATCCCCTTCGACAACCTGATGCTCGTCAGCGGCCACCCCGGGCTGCAGACCCTGCAGCACCTCACGCTGGTCCTGAGCAACATCGTGCTGAACGTCTCCCTGATCCCCCTGCTGGGGATCATGGGGGCCGCCGTCGGGACGGCCCTCAGCTACATCTGCGGGATCGGGGCCCTCATTTTCCTTGCACGCAGGATGCTGGGCTGGAACCTGCTGACCAACCGGATTCGAGTGCCGTCATGACCCGAGAGAATCCCCTTTGGGGCAATCACCGAACGGAGGGCCCCAGACCGTGAGTTCGCATGCTTGACGTCTCCGTCATCGCCTGGGTCTGGATGCTTTCCGCCATGCTCGTTTCGAGCGGGGCCGGTCTGGCGCTCTCGCGCCTCGTGACCTGGACGGATCCCGCCCGGCAGGCGGGCATCCCACGCGCCTTCGGCCTTGCAATCGCCCCCTTCCTGCTGGGCCTGATGGCGGTCGTCGCCCTGGGCGTCTTTCGCGGGGCCAGTCATGCCTTTCATCTCGGCGTGGTTTTCGCAGGACTGCTCGCGCTGTGCGCCACCGCCTGCTTCACCCGTCCCGTCGGCCGGCCGGTGTCGCGCGAAACGTCCCAACCGATGGGCCTCTGGGACTGGATCTTCGGGGGAATCCTGGCGGTGTGGGTACTGGCCTTGCTGGTCAACGCCGCTCTTCTACCCCTGCTCCAGAACGATTCCCTGGAATATGCCATCGTCGGACGATTGCTCTTCGAGTCCCGCGACCTGCTGTCCTACCCTGCGATTCATCCAGAGCAGAGCAGTTCCGGTTTTTACGGCCCGTGGACGCATCCTCCCCTCTATGTGGCCCTTATATACCTGATGTATGTTTTTCAGGGGCACGCGGAGATGCCCGGGTTGATGCGGACCATCGCCCCCTGGTGTGCGCTGGCGGCCACGGGTCTGGTGTTCGCATTGGGCAATCTGACCAACCGGCTGACAGGGATCCTCTCCTCTTTGTTTTTCCTCACCGTCCCGCTGTTTTTTTTAGGAGCCGGTTCCTCCCTGCTTGATGCGTTACCCGTTTTGGGCATTACGATAGTGATGGCCGGCATCATCGGAGTCCAGGGACCGCCGCTCCGAAGAAGCCTGATGCGGGGACTCGTGCTCGGGGCCGCGCTGTGGGCGCATTCCGTAGCCGTTATTTTTTTGCCAATGGCCGTGCTGGCAATCGCACTGAACGATGGTTGGAGAAACATCCGCGGGTTCATGGTTCAGGCAGCAACCGTCGTCGGTGCTGCAACGCTGGTCGCCGCATGGCCTTATTGTAGAAATCTCACGCTGTTCGGCTCCCTCATCAGCGACAACCCGGCTGTGTTTGCCATGCCGGAGCTTGCCTGGGAGGAGTATTTCCGTCTGACCCGGGGCATCGACTCGTGGCCGGAGAAAATTCAATATGGAATTCTAAAGGGTTGGTTTGCCCTGGAGGCCTACTCGCTGCTGTTCTGGCTCATGCTCCTGGGTGCCGCGATATACATGAGAAGGCTTGTATCCGAGGTCAATGCACCCCGTATCCGTGCGGGAGATTTGAGCAGCGTGCCGGACCCGTGGAATCTCACCGCGTTGGCAGTACTGATATGTTTCATGGGCGGAGTCATCCTCTCGACGCTTATGGGAATCGATCTCATGATCCGCAACGAGCGCTATTGGCTGATCACGATCCCCTTCGCGGCGGTTCTGGCCGGCGGGTTCATCTCCGATAGGCCCGGTGGCATAAAGAATCTGGATGGAGCGGGAGTGGTCGCGAAACCCGTATACAGGTTCAAAGTTGTCGCGCCATTGTTTGCGCTGCTGTTTTTATTGCAAGCAATCATCACAATCGCAGTATACTGTTGGATACCTTATCTAAGGATATCCCCTGCCCTGGTCGTAGAAACCCAATCACAGTCGCCGCTGCAAAAATTCCTCAGCGACAGGGGGGTCTCCGATGTGCTGCTCGGTTCCGTCGACGGCAGGATCATCCTTGAGGAGAATGCAGCACAGGTTGGCGAGAAAACCGTACCATCCGGGATAAGCGCCCTGGGAAAGAGCATCCACGACAAACTATTCCTATGGCCGGCTATGAACGCTGTTTTGTTTCTCCGGGAGTCTGTGCCCATCTCTTCGACTGTCCTGTCGCTGAGGCCGGCGGATATGTTCTACTCGGGCAGAAAGATGGTCAGTTACCTGGACCCGCGTCTTCTTCCCGTTTACAGGGAAGAGAACGCTCTACAGGCGTGGCAGATGTTGCGGGAATTGGGCATCGACTATCTTCACCTTCCCGACTACTATATTCCAACCATGTACAACTCCGTGCTCATGGAGCTCTGTGCGCGCCCCGATTTGGCAGAAATGGTCTTTTCCGCGGACGGCACGCAAATTTACAAGCTCCTCCAACGTGAGGTTCGTTTGAGTGAAAAGGCATTCGACTTGACTCCCGGGAAAATGCCGTGGACAACAGTGTCAAAAATGACCGGTGGCCGGAAAGCATTGGTCGGCTTGCACTCGCGGGAAGCCACGATCGAAATGGGTGGCGCCACCGATAAAAGAGCAGGTCTATGGTTGTTTAGGCGCGATTGGTCAACGGAGCACATCAGCGGGATCGGTTTTTTGGACAAACCGCTTGCCCTGAAAACGCATGTGCCCGTACGAGGCGACGACGAGTACAGGCTGGAAATCGATCTGGAAGGACATAGCTATGCGAGGGTCTCGCTCGCAATCCTGGACGAAAAGGGTAACTGCCTGCAGGACAAGTATTTCTTTTCCGGCTGCCAAGTGCGGATTGGAGAAATTGTCCTGGGACCCGCCCACCCCGAGAATCGCTTTGTCCGCCGTTTCGTGACGCCGCCGGCAGCTGCCTATATCCGAGTCGGTGTCGAGCACATTGGGGGTTCAGAACTGCATATCCGCCAGGCGAGACTCATAGCTCTTGCTGGAAACCACCGATAATCAGTTGCATGTGTGCACTCCCCTGGTCGTCGAACTCCGAATCGAAGTCGGGCGAATAGTCGTTCCAAGATTCTCAGCACTGAGGAGATGCTGACCCCGATTCTCGCAGCCACAGACCCGGCACAACCCTGACACGGGAGAAACAGGCAGGATGAAAGGTGGCAAGGCACATAGAGTTCCGCAGCCCGGCCCGAACAGGCGTCCCAGGGCCGCCGGCATGGCCCTGGCAGCCCCCTTCGCGGCGGCGACGCTACCATACCCCTGGCTGCTGCTGTCTCTCGTCGTCTGCATACCCTTCGCATGGCATCTTGCCCGGCGAGGCCTCTCGTTCCCCGGGGCCGGATGCGTGCCGACAGTCATCTGGTGCGTTTTGATCCTCGGCCTTCTTCACCTGTGGGGACTGCGGTCGGGACCGACCCCTTTCTGGCCGCGGGTTGTCGTAGACATGGGGATTGTCGGAGCGGGCGTCGCTGTCTTTCTCTTCGGACGGGTGGAAAAGGGCTCCGGCACGGGGATGATGGAGGGGTTCTTTGCCGCCTTGATCCCCTTTGTCGCCGTGACGGCAGCCATCGGTCTCGTCAAGGCAGCGTTGCTGGAGAGGGGCGTCCTGCTGGGCTTGCTCCTGTCGCTCTACCCCGACCAGTATCCTCCAGGCTCGAGCCTGAGGGGGGACACCGGCCTTTTCGGCCTTTCATGCTCGTTGCCGGATTGGGGATAGCGATTACGCGCCTGAGCGGTCGCAGCTCTTGGGCGCGCGCGACCTGTGCCGTTCTGGCGCTCGCCGTCATCGTATCGGCGGGGATGCTCACGGAGTCGAGACGATTCCTGGTGCTCTCCTTCCTGATTCCCTGTGTATGGCTTGCCGTCTCTTGCCGGGGAAGCAGGAAGCGGGAAATCGCCTTTCGCATGGCGCTCCCCCTGGCTGGACTTGCGATTGCCGCGGGGGCGCTGTTCTGGCTGATACACACACCGGCGCCGATGGGAACCGTCAGCGTCGTCGGACTCACCGGAATAGCGCAGCCCAAAGTGTCGGAAGGCAGAGCCGGCCCGGCACCGGCATCCGGTCCCGGGCCCGTGAAGGCAGAGACCACAGTCCGGCAGACCGATCCGACGACGATCTACCGGCTGCTCGGCACCATGGGGACCGGCCAGGCGTTCGGTTTCGAGTCCCGCTTGGGCAGATGGACTCTGGGCGTCGAGCTCCTTGCCGATCTAACCTGGCTGACGGGAATCGGGTTTTCGTATCACGAGGCCTTCTCCTGTCGCTTTTCAGGGTGTGCCTTTCTGGATTATCCGCATTTCCCGCTCCTGTCGGAGTGGCTTGTGGGAGGCATTGCCGGGGCCCTGACGGCCGCGGTCATCTACGGACTTCTCTTCACGTCCATCCTGCGTTCGGGGTGGAGGGGATGGACAAGCGGCTCCAGCGCCGTCGCGGTCGCCGTCCTTCCCTACGCGCTGCTCTCGGGGGACACGCTCTTTTCCATTCCCCAATTCATCATCGTCTGCCTGCTGGCGCAGAGTCAGGCCGAGACCGGCAGCGTATCGGAGGAAAAGGAGTGAGCGGCCTTGCACCCCGCCAGACCCAACCCATGAACGGTACCGCAAAACGCATCTTCGATGCCGTTGCAAGCGTCGTGGCGCTGATCGTCCTCTCGCCGCTGCTGCTGGCTGTCGCGGCCCTGGTCCGTCTCTTTCTCGGCTCGCCGGTGCTCTTTCGCCAGGAGCGCCCCGGACTGCACGGACGGCCGTTTATGCTGGTCAAGTTCCGGACCATGACCGACGCGGCGGACGCCGGGGGGCTCCCGCTGCCCGATGCGGACCGGCTGACTCGCTTCGGAAAGTTCCTGCGCTCCACAAGCCTCGACGAGTTGCCCGAGCTCTGGAATGTCCTGAAGGGAGACATGAGCCTCGTCGGTCCAAGGCCGCTGCTCATGGAGTATCTGCCTCTCTACAGCCCCCGGCAGTCGAGGCGGCACGAGGTGAAGCCGGGGCTCACCGGATGGGCGCAGGTCAACGGCCGCAACACCCTGACATGGGAAGACCGGTTGGAGATGGACGTCTGGTACGTGGAAAACCGGTCGTGGCTGCTGGATCTGAAAATCATTTGGAAGACGATCGGGATCGTGTTACACCGGGAGGGCATCAGCCGGCAGGGAAGCGCCACGATGGAGAAGTTCCAGGGAAAGATGAAAGCAGGGCGGCAATGAAAAAGGGCAGATTGCTGATCCTGGGGGCGAGCGGACACGGCAAGGTGGTCGGGGACTGCGCACGGGCGGCGGGCCGCTGGACCGAACTCGTCTTCTTCGACGACCGATGGCCGGAGCTGAGAGCCTGCGGCCCCTGGCCGGTGTCCGGCACGGGCGAATCGCTCATGAGCCAGGCCCGTCAGGGGGATCAGGCCTTCGTGGCGATCGGACACGCGGAAACGCGGCTGAAGCTGCTGCAGCGCATGGCGTCGGCCGGTCTCGAGATCGCGACGGTCATACACCCCTCGGCCGTCGTGAGCGCCGGGGCGGTCCTGGAAGCCGGCGGCCTGATCGCGGCGGGCGCGGTCGTGAACATCGGCGCCCGGCTCGGTCCCGGCTGCATCGTCAACACCGGCGCGACGGTTGATCATGACTGCATTCTCGACACCGGGGTGCACGTCTGCCCCGGGGCGCACCTGGCGGGTGACGTCCGGATCGGCAGGGGCGCCTGGGTCGGCATCGGAAGCGCCGTGAGCCAGGGCATCCGGATCGGGCAGGGCGTCCTCATCGGCGCAGGCTCCGCCGTCGTGGACCACGTGGCGGACTGGCAGGCCGTGGCGGGAGTGCCCGCGCGCCCGCTGGGCGAAAAGAAACCCTGATCGAGGAAGCCGATGCTGGACACCCCTTTCACTCCGTGGCCGGACTTCACGCAGGAGGAGGCGGACGCCGTCTGCCGGGTGCTGCTTTCCAACCGGGTGAACTACTGGACGGGAACGGAGTGCCGGGAGTTCGAAAAGGAGTTTGCCGCCTGGACGGCTTCCGCACACGCCGTCGCCCTGGCAAACGGGACGGTGGCCCTGGACCTGGCCCTCCACGCGCTTGACATCGGCCGCGGGGACGACGTGGTGGTCGCGCCCCGGACCTTCATCGCCTCCGTCTCCTGCGTGGTCAACGCCGGGGCAAGGCCCGTCTTTGCCGACGTGGACCGGGACAGCCAGAACATCACCGCCGAGTCCGTCCGCGCCGTCCTCACGCCACGGACGCGGGCCGTGATCTGCGTGCACCTGGCCGGGATGCCCTGCGACATGGACCCGATCACCGCCCTGGCCGCAGAGAAGGGTTTCTACGTCATAGAAGACTGCGCCCAGGCCCACGGGGCCCGCTACAAGGGCCGGCCGGTGGGGGCCATCGGCGATCTGGGCGCCTGGTCGTTCTGCCAGGACAAGATCATCACGACGGGCGGCGAGGGCGGGATGCTGACCACGAACCGCCGGGAGTGGTGGGAGAAGGCCTGGTCGTTCAAGGACCACGGCAAGTCCTGGGACGCCGTCTACCGGCGGCAGCACCCCCCCGGTTTCCGCTGGCTGCACGAGACCTTCGGCACCAACTGGAGACTCACGGAGATCCAGGCCGCCATCGGGCGCATCCAGCTCGAGCGCATGCCCGGGTGGCACGCGACCCGAACCCTCCACGCCGGGGCGATCCGGGCGGCGGCACGGACTCTGCCCGCCCTCAGGGTGCCTGCTGTGCCGGAGGATTTCATCCATGCCTGGTACAAGTGCTATCTCTTCGTTCGGCCGGAGCGCCTCCGTACCGGCTGGAGCCGCGACCGCATCCTGGAGGAGATCAACCGAAGGGGCGTGCCGTGCTATACCGGGATCTGTCCCGAGGTTTACCTGGAGAAGGCCTTCGAGCATACGGATTGCCGGCCGGCGGAACGCCTGACGGTCGCCAGGGAGCTGGGGGAGACGGGCCTGATGTTCCTCGTCCATCCGACGCTGAAGCCGGAAGAGATCGCAAAGACCTGCCGTGTCCTGACGGCGGTCATGGAGTCGGCATCGAGCTGAACGGGCCTCCGAAGGGGAGTAATCAATTCCTTGAAAACCCTGATCCGAAGCACTCACTTTTACATGCTCGTCGGCCTCGATGCTCTCCTCGTGGCGGGGGCCCACCTCTCGGCATATGCCCTCCGGTTCGAGGGCGACATCCCCCCCTGGCAGTGGGAAAACCTCGAACGCACCCTGCCCTTCCTTCTCGCCGTGAAGCTGGCCGCATTCTACGCCTTCGGCCTCTATCGCGGCCTGTGGCGATACACGGGCATCGTCGATCTCCAGAACGTCCTCAAGGCCTCGTCCGCGGCCACGGCGGTCCTGGCCCTGGCGATCCTCTTTTTGTACCGCTTCCAGGGGTTCTCCCGCTCCATCTTCATCCTGGACTGGGGCCTGACGATCTTCCTGGTCGGCGGGGTGCGGGTCGCCGCGCGGGTCTTCACGACCAACCACATCGGCGATCTTCTCGCCTTCGGCCGGCACAAGGACCCTTCACGGAAGGCCCGGAAGCGGCTGCTCATCATCGGCGCCGGCGACGCGGGGGAGAAATTTCTCCGGGAGATCCTCGACAATCCCCGCGTGCACTATCAACCGGTGGGATTTCTCGACGACGACCCCCGGAAGAAGGGCAAGGCCATCCACGGCATTCCCGTGCTGGGCGCCGTCGTCGACATCGGGGATCTCCCGGCCGCCTACGACGAAATCCTCATCGCCATCCCGTCGGCGCGGGGGGACGAGATGCGTCGCGTCGTCGAGGCGTGCGAGCGAACGGGAAAGCGGTACCGGACTCTCCCCAAGATCGGGGAGCTGATCGAGGGCCGGATCACCGTCAACACGGTGCGGGAAGTCTCCATGGAAGACCTCATCGGCCGGGAGAAAGTCCGGCTCGACGAGGACCGGATCTCGGCATTCCTGCAGGGAAAGCGGATCCTGGTCACGGGGGCCGGCGGCTCGATCGGCTCGGAGCTGGTCCGCCAGATCTGCCGGTACCGCCCCGAGTCCCTGGTCCCGGTGGATTTCAGCGAATTCAACCTCTACCGGATCGAGATGGACTGCCGCAGGCGGAGGGTCAAGACGCCCCTCGAGGCCTGCCTGGCCGACATCCGGGACCGGGATCTGATGATGCGGGTCTTTGCAGTTCAGAAGCCGAACATCGTGTTCCACGCAGCGGCCTACAAGCACGTGCCCATGCAGGAGCTCCACCCTGGCGAGGCCGTTAAGACCAACGTCCTGGGCACGAGAAATCTCGTGGAGGCGGCCCTGCAGAGCGGGGTAGCGCATTTCGTCTTCGTGTCGACGGACAAGGCCGTGCGTCCCGCCAATGTCATGGGGGCCTCGAAGCGTGTGGCCGAGATGATCGTCCAGGGCGCCGACAAGGAGGGGGCGACGCGGTTCATGGCCGTCCGCTTCGGGAACGTCATCGGCAGCTCCGGCTCCGTCATTCCCCTGTTCCAGCAGCAGATCGCGCAGGGAGGCCCCGTCACGGTGACGCACCCCGACATCACGCGCTACTTCATGTCGATCCCCGAGGCGGCGCAGCTGATCCTGCAGGCAGGAGCCATGGGCGAGGGCGGGGAAATCTTCATCCTCGACATGGGGGAGCCCGTCCGGATCGCGGACATGGCCCGGGATCTCATCCGGCTCAACGGCCTGGAACCGGACCGGGACATCGCCCTCGAATTCATCGGGTTGAGGCCGGGGGAGAAACTCTACGAGGAGCTCATCACCGTGGGCGAGGGGATCGTCCCGACGGGGCACAGCAAGGTGCTGGTCCTCCGGGGAACGACCGTCGGCCGGGAGGCGCTGAACGCGCGGGTCGACAGCCTGGGGGAGATCGCCCGGGGTCCGGACACGGGCCGCTTGAAGGTCGCGCTCAAGGAACTCATCCCGGAGTACGAGCCGTCGTGATCCTCAGGATCGCGAACTGACCGCAGGGGACATGCCTCCCGTCAGAGACGCTTGAACAGCACGATGCGCCCCGTATCCTTGTGATACCACTCGCCGACGATGCGGAGATCGCGGGGATCGTAGGCCGCGAGCAGATCAAACTCCCGGGCGGGCCAGTGACGCTCCTCCCAGACGACGTAGCGCGCGCCGCGGGCGTCGACGGTCTTCATGAAGTCGGCATAGCTGTTCCCGACCAGGCTGACGAGGGAAACACCGGCCAGATAGTCCTCGTCGGGACAGAAGAGGGCCGGGACGCCCAGGTTGCCGTACAGGGACACCCAGCGCATGGACGTGCCGATCGAGACGATGCCGACAGTCCGTTCGCTCCCTTCCTCTTTCGCAATATGCGTTCCGATCTCCTTGAACACCGCCTTGTCCCTCTCGTGAGGAACAAGCTGCTTCGGCACGGCAAGGAGCAGGATCAGAAGGGCGCACAGGCAGACCGCCGCCGCGTCCTTCATGCCCCATCGCACCTGCAGAAACGAGAGGATTCCCTCCAGGCCGAAGCCCAGGAACAGGAAGGACGGAAGGATGACGAGGGCCAGGTACCGGTTCTCCATGGTCCAGGTCCGCATG
>Ga0208196_1002456_pt1 | contig 17094 bp, 6 predicted proteins | sample AD_JPNNA7_MetaG_FD_184443 | JGI IMG/M metagenome (GOLD analysis project Ga0208196, IMG submission 184443) | Active sludge microbial communities of municipal wastewater-treating anaerobic digesters from Japan - AD_JPNNA7_MetaG (SPAdes) (version 2) | ecosystem: Engineered > Bioreactor > Anaerobic >...
GGCAGGGACAACCTCGCCAACCAGAGTTGGCGTTGCGGCCCCAAATTGACGATTCACGGCAGAAAAGTATACTGGAATCCAACGGAGATCCGCCAATCGCCCATTGGCCGATTCTCGATTCTGACGCTCACTTACTTTCAATGAGGATGACCCATGACCCTGGAACTTCACAAAATGCGCACAGCTGAATACCGTTCGATGTTGGCCCAATGCATCCACTGCGGCCTGTGCCTGGATGCCTGCCCTACCTACGCCGTCTTCGGCGCGGAGACGGACGCCCCGCGCGGGCGCATCGTGCTGATGAAGGCCGCCGCCGAGGGCGCGCTCGACGCCGACGCCTTCCTCGGCCCCTACGCCGAACACCTGCTGCTTTGCCTGGAATGCCGCGCCTGCGAATCGGCCTGCCCTTCGGGCGTCCCCTACGGCGCGCTGATCGAGGGCGCGCGCATTGACCTCGAACAGCAACGCCGCGCCGGACCCGTCGAACGTTTTGCCATGTGGCTGGGCCTCTACCAGATGATGCCCCACACCGGACGGCTCAAGGCCGTCGCGCGGCTGATGCGGCTCTACGAGAAGAGCGGCCTGCAGAAGGCCGTGCGGACGCTGAACTTCCTGCCGCAGCCCCTCAAAGGCATGGAAGCCATCCTCCCGCCGCTGGATACCCACTTCCTGGAGACCCGCCACCCGGCACCGGCCCTGGGCGAGAAGCGCGGCAAGGTCGCCTTCTTCGTCGGCTGCATCCAGGAGGCCTTCCTCACCGGCATGAATGCCGCCACCGTCCGCGTGTTGCAGCGCAACGGCTACGAGGTGCACTTCCCCGCCGCGCAGACCTGTTGCGGCGCGGCGCAGCTGCACACTGGCCACGAGACGCTCGCGCTCGAGCTGGCGCGCCGCAACATTGACGCCTTCCTCGCCGACGACTACGACGCCGTCATCAACAATGCGGGGGGCTGCGGCGCGCAGCTCAAGGAGTATGCCTCCATGCTCCAGGAAGATCCCGCCTACGCCGAACGCGCCCAACACTTCGTCGCCCTGGTGCAGGACTTCAACGAGTTCCTGGCGACCCATCTGCACACTCCACCGCAGGGCGCGCTCCCCCTCCGCGTGACCTACGCCGATTCCTGCCACCTGCGCCATGCGCAAAAGATCATCACCCAACCCCGCGACCTGCTGCGCGCCATCCCCCGGCTGGAGCTGGTGGAGCTCGCCAAACCCGATCAGTGCTGCGGCAGCGCCGGCATCTACAACATCGTGCAGACGGAGACGGCCAACGCCATCCTCGACGCCAAAATCGCCGACATCGCCGCGACCGGGGCGGACGTCCTCGCCGTGACCAACACCGGCTGCGCCATGCAGTTGATCTCCGGCGTGCGCCGCGCCGGATTGCCCATCAAAGTCATGCACGTCGCGGAGCTCCTCGAGCTGTCCTATCGCGCCGCGGCGGTCGAAACCCGGCGCGCTCCACAGCCCCACCCGACGCCCAAACCCATCAGCAAGGGCGCGCTGCTGCCGCGCGTGCGTCCGCCGGCGGATCCCGACCTGCGCGCGCTCGCGCAACGCCTCGGCCCCGGGCGAGTCATCAGCGACACGACCGAGCGCCTTCCCTACGAGCGCGACGCCGCGCTGGAACACGGCCGGCCCACCGCCGTGATCCTCCCCCACAACACGGCCGAGGTGCAGGCCACCGTCGCCTGGGCGCGGGAACAGCAGCTGCCCCTCATCGCGCGGGGAGCGGGCACCGGGCTCGCCGGCGGCGCCGTCGCCGAAAACGGCGGCCTGATCCTGGAATTGTCACGCCTGAAGGCCGTCACCGACCTGGAGGTGACCGGGCGCAGCGTCACCGTGCAGGCCGGCGTCATCAACCTCGCCTTTGATGAGCTCGTCAAAACGCGCGGGCTGTACTTTCCCGCCGACCCGGCGAGCGGACGCTCCGCAACCCTGGGAGGCAACATCGCGGCCAACGCCGGCGGGCCACACTGCTTCAAGTACGGCGTCACCACCAACTACATCACCGGCCTGGAGGTCGTCCTCGCCGACGGGCGCGCCGTGCACTTTGGCGGGCACGCCTTCGACAGGCCCGAATACGACTTCGTGGGCCTTTTCACCGGCAGCGAGGGGACCCTGGGCGTGGTGACGCAGGCCGAGATCCGCCTCCTCAGCAACCCGCCCGCGCTGCGCACCCTGCGCGCCGCCTTCGATTCCATCGAGACCGCCGGGCGCGCCGTCTCCGCCATCATCGCCCAGGGACTGATCCCCGCGACGCTGGAGCTCATGGATCAGAAAATCGTCCGCATCATCGAGGACTACCTCCATTTGGGACTCCCGACCGACGCCGGCGCGGTGATGATTGTGGAAGTGGACGGCTACCCGGAGAGCCTCGATCCCCAAATGGCCGAGGTCGTGGCGGTGCTGGAGCGTTTCCAGGCCTTTGACCTGCAGATTGCGCGGGACGCGGCCGAGCGCGACCGTCTCTGGTACGGACGGAAAAGCGCGTTAGGAGCGCTGGCGCGGCTCGCCCCCTCCTATTTCCTGGTGGATGGGACGGTGCCCCGCAGTCGCCTGGGCGACGCCATCGCCGGGGTCAACCAGATTTGCGCGGACCTGGACCTGCAGGTAGCCTACGTCATGCACGCGGGAGACGGCAACCTGCACCCCTTCATCCTCATCCAGGAGCCGGAGAACCCCGCGTTCATGGCCCGCATCCATGAGGCCGGGCGGCGCATCCTGACGCTGTGCGTCGCCTACGGCGGGACCATCACCGGCGAGCACGGCGTGGGCATCGAAAAGCGCGCCTTCATGCCACTGCTCTACGGTCCGGCGGAGCTGACCGCCATGCACGACCTCAAGGCCGTCTTCGACCCCGACGACCGGATGAACCCCGGCAAGGTGCTGCCGACGCCGCTGCCTGCCGTGTCCCTCCCTGAGTGCAAGCTGCCCGCGGCGGCCACCTTCACGCCGGCAAGCGCTGAGGAAGCCGCGGCGGGACTGGCAGCGCTGAGCGCGGCGCGACGCCCGGTCGTCATCGGCAAAGCGTGGACGGCAGCGCCACAAGGGGCCGTGTGCCTCTCCAGCGCGGCGCTGCGGGGCGTGAGCGTGCTGACGCTCGACGATCTCTACGTCACCGTCGGCGCGGGGACGCCCGTCCACGAGGTGCAGGCGCGGTTGCGCGAGGTGGGAATGCAGGCCGCCCTGGCAAGCCCCTGGGAGGGGACGACGATCGGCGGCCTGGTCGCCGCCAATATCAACGGCCCGCTGCGGATGCGCTACGGCAGCGTGCGCGACCTGCTGCTCTGCGCCACCGTCGTCCTGCCGGATGGACGCCTGGTGCGCGCCGGCCGCCCGCTGGTAAAGAACGTCGCCGGCTACGATCTGCCCAAACTGCTGATCGGCTCCTACGGCACGCTGGGCTTCATCACCGAGGCGACCTTCCGCATCATGCCGCTGCCGCGCGTCCAGACGACCCTCTGCTGGCCCGCGGAGGACCTGCAACAGGCGCTGGCGTGGGCGGACCAGGTGCGCCCCTTCGTGCTGGTCGCCTCCGCCCTGCTCGCCTGCCGCGAGTGTGCCCTGCCGGGAGGCGCGCGCCTTCCCGCCGGGCTGCTCATCACCCTGGAAGGGCTGCCGCAGGATGTGGAGCGCGAGGCCGAGCGGTTGACCGAGACGCTGCGCCACGCCGGCGCGCCCCGGCCGGCTGTGGACGCTACGTTCACAGGCACGGACGTGTGGACGAGCTTTGTCGGCGCGCCGCAGGAGACGCTGCTGCGGACAGGGGTGCCGGTAAAAGCGCTGCGCGACGTCATCCGCGCGCAGGAAAGCGCGCTCGCCGGGTTGCCGCTGCTGGTGGACGCGGCGATGGGCCTCGCCTGGGTGGGGCGGCCGGCGGAGGGCCTGTCAGCGGCAGCGCTCGCCGCGTGGATCGAGGCGCTGCGGCAGGCGCCCGAGGCGGCGGGAGGCTACACCGTGGCCCTGGCGCTGCCGGATGCCGTGCGGGGAAGCGTGGATCCGTGGGGACGTCGCCCCGAGGCCGGGGAGTTCATGCGCGCGCTCAAGGCCCGCTGGGACCCGGCGGGGATTCTGGTGGGGGATTTCCTGCCGGCGGCGTGAAGCCTCGCCCCGGCAGGCCGACAGCGCGATTGACTTCGACCCGAAGTCTGTTATGATAACGCCGCGGGCGGTTAGCTCAGTCGGTTAGAGCGCCTCCCTTACACGGAGGAGGCCACAGGTTCGAGTCCTGTACCGCCCATTGCCCCGCTTTTCCCTCGCGCCAACGCGGGGGGAAGCGGAATTTTTTTGTGGGGGCTTTGCAGGCGGGCTGCGCCCGGCTGCAAAGCCCCCTTGGATTACATCGGGTAAGCAACCATTCCTGCTTTCATCGCCCCGGTAACGGTGCCATCCACAAATTCTGCCGAGAATGAAGTACGATTTCACCGCTAACGATAAGCGAGGTTCGCCTGGGGGCATTGGTTCCGAAGATCATGATACCCCGGGTCTAGAAACTCTACAGATAGTGCAACTGGCATAATCCGTTTCATGCTGCGCATGATCTGTGGCTGTAGTTTCACCGCCCTGGCCCTCTTCAACGCCAGTTGCAAGCAACACAAAGCGGCCTATACTTTTGTCAGTCCGTTGGTGTATCACAATCCAGTCCTTATTGGAGGTGATTGATGCGCTGTCCCAAATGCGGCAAGGATTGGCCCGATAGCTACAGAATCTGCCCAGAATGCGTCGTCCCCTTCACCGTCACTGCCAGCGGCGAGCGTAGCGCCGCCATCGGCGGGGATGCGAGTGGTGCCACCTTCAACATGGGGGATCGGATCAATACCGGCGGCGGCGCTGGCGTGACCGGTAACGTCACTGCCGGCACCTTCATCGGGCGTGACAAGATTGTCTTCAATGTCACCTGGCAGGGCATGCCCTTCGTACTGCCACAGCCCGATCTGGCACAGTTGCGGGCCGATTACCTGGCCTATCTGCGCGAGGCCTACCAGTATCTGGATTTCAAAGGGCTGCCCCAGGTGGAGAAAATTGCGCAGCAGTTGCCACTGGATGCGGTCTACGTGCCGTTGCGGGCGCGCCCCGAGACGCCTGCGGGAGAGACCTGGCTGCGGGTAGCCGGACGCGCGATCCACGCGGCAGAAACGCCAGAGACACCCGAACTGGTTGCGCTGGCGGAACGCGGGCAGCCGGTGGAACCGGTGCTCGCAGATGCTGCGCTGGCAGACGCCCCGGGCCTGGTCTTGCTGGGCGATCCCGGCGCAGGCAAAAGCACCTTGCTCAAAGTGATTGCGCTGGCGCTGGCACGTGAGCCGGAAGGCCCCCTGCCTATCCTCGTGCCGCTCAATGCCTACGCTGATACTTTGGCGCACGGTGACTGCAACCTGCACGACTTTCTGGTGAACTACTTCGCCACCCGGCAGCATTGCTTGCGCGATCTGGGGCCGCTCTTCGACGCGGCGTTGCAAGCCGGGCAGGCCGTGATTCTACTGGATGGGCTGGATGAGGTGCAGGCAAACCGGGGCTTCCTGGTACGCCTGGTGCAGGATTTCGCCGCAGAGCATATCCCGGCGCCGGGTGGAAGCGGAAAACCCGTGCCCGGCAACCGCCTGGTCGTGACCAGTCGCATCGTGGGCTACCGCGAGGCGCCCCTCAATGGCGCGCGTTGGCGCACCTACACCCTGGTGGATTGGGAACGCGATGAGATCGAGCACTTCGTGACGCGCTGGACGCTGGCCTTCGAGGAAGCCGTGCAGGGCGCAGGTGAGCTCGCTAACGCTGCCGCCGCCCGCGAGCGGGACGAGTTACTGGCTTCAATTGTCGGCGCCCCCGGCATCGAGCGTCTCGCAAGTAATCCGCTCCTGCTCACGATTCTGGCACTCATCAAGCGACAAGGCGTGACCTTGCCGCAGCGCCGGGTTGAGCTCTACGAGCTCTATCTACGGACCCTGATCAACGCCTGGAACAAGGCTCGCTCACTAGATCAACGCCCGGTAGGACCAGAACTGGACTACCTTGAGACAGCGCAGGTACTGGCGCCGCTGGGGCTATGGCTGCGGGAGACCAATCCTACGGCGGGGCTGGTAAGCCGCGCCGCGTTGGAACACTGGCTGACGGCCTATTATCAGACAGAGTGGGCACTGCCGCCTGGGCAGGCACGGCACAAGGGGCGGGAGTTCTTACAGGCAGTGCAGCGCTACTCCAACCTGCTGGTAGAGCGAGGACAGGAGCAGTATGGCTTTCTACACCTCACCTTCGAGGAAATGTTGGCAGCCAAGGGAATTGCAGCGCGGGCGCAATTGGGCGTGCAGGGGGCAGTGGAAGTCATCCTACGCTACCTGGACGATCCAGCCTGGCACGAGACCATCCTGCTGGCGGTAGGCGCGTTGGGATTGGTGACGCAGCAGCCATTGGCCGCGGGCGCGGTGCTCTGCACCCTATGCAATGCCCCTACCACGGGCGAAACTTATGGCCGGCCGGTAGTGCTGGCCGGCGAGGCGTTGCTGGATGTGGGCGAGGTGGGCGTGGGGCGCAAGGCTGCTGCCCAGGTGACGGAACGCCTGGTGCAGGTCATGCAAGATGCCGCTGCGCCCATCCGCACGCGCCGGGAAGCCGGACTGGTGTTGGGCAAACTGGACTGGCAACCAGAGGACCTGGATGTCTTCGTGGAAATCCCGGCGGGGGTGTTTTTGTATGGGGATAAAAAGGAGAAACGCAAGATAGAGCGCCCGTATGGAATTGGTAAATATCCGGTGACCAATGCCCAATACGCGCGCTTTGTGGAGGCCGGGGGCTACGAGAACAAAGCGCATTGGAACACCGACGGCTGGAACTGGCGCACCGGAACGTATGATAGCAAAGCACCAGACAATCTGCCCAGCTGGTTGGCGGTACGTCCAGTGCAAAAACGTAGCCAGCCCTTTTACTGGACAGATGAGAAGTGGAACAACCCCCTCTTTCCGGTAGTAGGCGTCACCTGGTTCGAGGCAGAGGCGTATTGTAACTGGCTTTCCATGAGGACAACTTCCGAAAGATCATATCGTTTGCCGACAGAAGTAGAATGGGAGCGCGCGGCGCGAGGCACTGAGGGACGGGTATATCCGTGGGGTAACAGCTTCGAAGCGCAGTGGTTGAATTGTCCTGATGCCTGGGCTGGACGAGATCTGAGTGACATAGACACATGGATTAAATGGGCCCATGAACGTCCTGAATATGTAGCCACAACAGCCGTCTGTACTTACCCGCAGGGGATGAGTTGCGATGGGGTATGGGATCTGAGCGGCAACGTGTGGGAGTGGACCGCGTCATCCTGGGATACGGACAACAAGGTGCTCCGCGGGGGCTCCTGGTACTATAATGAGAGGTACGCGCGGTGTGCGTACCGCGGCAGGCTCGTACCCGCCGACTTCAATAGCAATGTGGGTTTTCGGGTTGTTCTGTCCCTGGAGGATTCTGGATCCTGATTTCTGGGTGCTGTGCATTTCTGGGCGCTGTAATCCTGGGCGGAACCACTGCCCCTCTTGCGCCAGGCAGATGTGACGCTGACCAAACTCCGCACCTACCTGCGGCTCTCCAAGGATTTAGAGTTGCTCAAAATCAACCAATACGAGCACGCCTCGCGGATGGTAGATGAGATCGGGCGTTTGCTCGGCGGCTGGATTAACGGTATACTCAAGTCACCGCAGCAACCGCCACCAACCCGCAAACCGTAGAAGGTAACCCACAGCTTTCGGCTGCGGGCTACCTTCTGCCATTTGCCGGCAGAAGGGCTGGGTCGCAACCCGCGGGGGCTCCTGGAACAATAATGAAAGGAACGCGCGGTGTGCGTACCGCAACAGGAACGTGCCCGACAACTTCAATAACAATGTGGGTTTTCGGGTTGTTCTGTCCATGCTGTTCGGTGCGATATGTCCCGCCGGCAAACCCCAGCTTGTGCGCAAGTGGGGCGGAGCAGGGGCGGGCTGGATGGCCGCCCCGAACACCAGCGTGGCCCGGTCCTGGTCGCGGCGCTGTGAGGGGCAGCGCCCGGCCCAATATGGCGTGGGCTCCCGCGTCCTGCTGTCAACCCGGCGCGGCGCGGGAGCGTCCCCTCAAGCAAATACAAGATAACGGAGGACGCAATGAATGCAAGCACGCTCCAGACCGGCGGCGGCGCTGGCGTGACCGGTAACGTCACTGCCGGCACCTTCATCGGGCGCGACCAAATCTTCGTCATCAGCGGTTACACTGGCGCCGACCTGGAACGTGTGTTGGTGGAACTGCGCGCCATGCTCGCGACGGGGCGAGCTACGCTTTGCACAGACCCCAGCGCGGGACGCCTGATCATCAACGCACCTGATGCGCCGCCGGTATTGCTCTCGGCACAGGCAGCTGAAGACCTGGCGACGACAGCTGCACGCCAGGCGGACGTGAACGCCTACCTGGCGGCGCTGCTCGTCCATCCCCGCTACGGGCGTTGGGCGCGGCTCTTCGTTCCCCTCGCCGGGTTGCTGACCGTGCATGATTGTCCCCCTGGTTGGACTGAAATTGCGCCAGAGTTTACGCTCTTCGAATATCAGGGTGAAGGCGCACAGAAACAGTTACGGCGCGTGCCTCTCGATGACATCACCCAAGCCATTGCGCAGCATCCTGCCCTGGTGCTGCTGGGCGAGCCGGGTTCGGGCAAAACCACCACCCTCTACAAATTAGCCCTGGATGCAGCCCAGGCGCGGTTGAGCAGCGGCAGCGGCAAAATCCCGCTCTACCTGCCGCTGGCTGCGTATCGTGGCTATGCCTCGCCACAAACTTTCGTGGCTGAACGCTGGCAACAGCAAGTGGGCGTTGGCGCCGCGAGCGAATACCTGCGCCGGGGAGAGATGCTGCTCCTCTGTGATGCACTCAACGAGATGCCCTTCAGCGATGACCGCGACTACCGCGCGCGCGTGCAGGCATGGCGCTATTTTGTAAATGAATGGCCCGGCAATCAGGTGCTCTTCACCTGTCGCAGCCGGGATTACGGCGAGCCGCTGGGCCTCCACCAGGTGGAGATCATGCGGCTGGACAATGCCCGCGTCCGCGAGTTTCTGGCAAAATATGTCCCGGCGCACGCCGAAACAGCCTGGGCGCGTCTGGAGGATAACCCGCTACTGGAATTAGTGCGCAATCCCTACTACCTCTCCATGCTGGCATTCATTTTGGAACAGGGCGGCGTGTGGCCCGAACGTCCGGCAAGCCTCTTTGCCAACTTTGTGCACGTGTTGCTGGGGCGCGAAGCTGACCGGGGTCACCTGGATTGGCCCGGCGCGGAACCCATCGAAAACGCACTGGCGAGCCTGGCAGAAAGTCTGCAACCCCTGGGGCAGGGCACGCGTCTCCCCCGCGCCGAGATCGAGGCGCGCATCTCCGCCGATGGCGTATCCCCGGCAACCGTTGTACGCCTGGGACTGGCGGCGACCCTATTGGATACCGAGTTTGCGCCGGATAGCGGTGAGCAGGTACGCTTCTATCACCATCAGCTCCAGGAATACTTCGCCGCGCAAGCCCTGAAAGCGCGCTTCGAAGCCGGGGAAAATCTGCGCGCGCGTTGGAAACAACCGCGCCTGGCGCGGGAAATGCCCGCTCCAGGTCCCCTGGGCGATTACGAGCCGCTGCCCCCGCCGCCCACCACCGGTTGGGAGGAGCCTACCGTGCTGGCGGCGGGTCTGGTGCGTGACCCAGCTGCCTTCGTAGCGGCAGTGCAAGCCGTGAATCCCATGCTGGCGGCGCGCTGCCTGGTGGAAAGCCGCCTGGAATTACCGGAGACGCGCACGGCAGTGCAAACTGACCTGCTGCGCGACCTGAGCGACCGCCGTCTGCACCTGCGCGCGCGCATTGCAGCAGGGCTGGCGCTGGGGCAGGTAGGCGACCCGCGCTTCGAGGCAGTTGAAGTAAACGGGCATCGCATACTGCTCCCGCCGCTGGTAGCCATCCCTGCCGGGACGTTCCAGATGGGTTCGAGCGCGTGGCAGGTGCGTTGGCTGGCGCTGCGCGGCTACACCGTGGCGCGGAATGAATTGCCCCGACACCCCGTCCAGACGCCGGCATTCTACATGGGGCGCTATCCCGTGACCAACGCCGAGTTCGCCTGTTTCGTGGAAGCGGGCGGCTATGCCGACGCGAGCTATTGGCGCACGGAAGCCGCGCGCGCCTGGTTACATGGCGAGGGTGGCGATGCGGTTATACAGCAGTGGCTCCAACTCTGGCAGGCGGTCAAAGCTGATCCCGAGAAGGTGCTGGCACAGCTCAAACGCGCCGGTGTGACGCCACAACAGCTGGAGGCGCTCCGGCAACTGTCTGAGATGGATGAGAATGACATTCGGGAGTGGGCGCGGAAAAATCAGGCGGAGCGCCCGCGGGATCGTCCGGCGTACTGGGATGACGCACGTTTCAACAACCCGGCGCAACCGGTAGTTGGCGTCACCTGGTTCGAGGCGGCGGCGTATTGCGCCTGGCTGACCGGGCAGGCACAAGCTGCCGGGTCACCGCTGAAAGTCTGGAAAGCCGGTCAGGTGACGGCCATCAATCCGCAGCCTGGAACTTACAGCTTTCGATTGCCTTCTGAAACCGAATGGGAAAAGGCAGCGCGGGGCGGGCAAAATGCCATCTACCCGTGGGGCAACCGCTGGGATGCGGCGCGTGCCAATACCTGGGAGGGACACGTCCTACAACCCACCCCGGGGGGCGCTTACCCGCTGGGCGTCAATGCCTGGGGTTTGTCTGATATGGCCGGCAATGTCTGGCAGTGGACACGCTCATTGCATCAGCCCTACCCCTATCGAGAACAGGATGGGCGGAATGACCCCGAGGCAGAAGGCTACCGTGTAGCCCGCGGGGGCTCCTGGGACGATAATGAAAGGTTCGCGCGGTGTGCGTACCGCTACAGGCTCGTGCCCGACGACTTCAATAACCTTGTGGGTTTTCGGGTTGTTCTGTCCCTGGAGGATTCTGGATCCTGATTTCTGGGTGCTGTGCATTTCTGGGCGCTGGAATCCTGGGGGGTGGGTTTGGGAGGGGGTGTCCCCCTCCCAAACGCCGCGCGTTGAGCGCGGCGAAGCTCGCCGCAATTTTGCTGGATACTGAATGCTTGTTGCTTGTCGCTGACAACCGGGAACAGACGACCGGTCGCCAGTCGTTGCAATCTCGCTTTCGCGCTGACTCGCTCATTCGCTGACACATAGGAGGTTACCATGCCATCACCCGAACAAGACATCGTCACTGTTCTGGCGGAGCTCGTCTCCGATGGAGGGACGGCGCTCGTGCAGCGCGCCGGGCCGCAGGCGTTGGCCTACGCCCACGCCATCGAGGGAGAAATCGTACCCCGGCTCGAAGCACAACCCGCTTACGCGCCGCTCTGGCAGCAATTCCAGGCGCAACCGCAGGTCCTGGCGCCAGCCCTGGTGGGGCTGGTGCAGGTCTTGGTGCAGGGCGACCCGGCCCTGCCGGCGCGCCTCGAAACGTTGCTGCACGAATTCCGCCAGGCGCAACAAGCGCACACCCCCGGTTCCCAGGAGACCCGCACCGTCACTGCCAGCGGCGAGCGTAGCGCCGCCATCGGCGGGGATGCGAGTGGCGCCACCTTCAACATGGGGGATCGGATCAATACCGGCGGCGGAGCCTACGTGGGCGGGAACGTCAATACCGGCGGCGGGGCGTTCACCGGGGGCAATAGCTACCATATCCAGGGCGCTGGCAACATCATCGGGGACGACAACATCCTCACCCTGAGCCAATCCCCCGGCGCGGATGCCGTGGCCCTGGCGCAGGCTTTTGGGCAGCTCTATGCCGCCATCCAGCAAAGTCCGCAGCTGACGCCAGCGCAACAAACGGCTGCCCGGCAAGAAGTCGTTGCCTTGCAGCGAGCCGCCACCGCGCAGGGCGACAAGGTGGCGGAGGGCTTCATTCGGGAGCGGCTGCACAATCTGCAGCGCATGGCGCCGGACATCCTCGACGTGATACTGACGACCTTCGCCAATCCCGTGGTGGGCGCGGGCATGGTGATCAAGAAGATCGCGCAGAAGATGAAGGAAGAGGCCAGCGAGAAGAAGTAATGCGTATGGCCTGAAGCGTCATGCGCGAGGAGTTGGGGATGCCTGAAACTTTTACACCCGAAGTATGGAAAAGCCGCGTCGCAGAACGCTGGCAGACGCTGGCGCGGGACGTGCCCGCCGCGATGGCGCGCCTGGGGGTGAACACGGCTTACGGGCTGCTCACTGCGAGCGCCTTCCTACCGTTGCTCGAAGCCTATACACCAGCCACTCCTGGACCCGCCATCGCCGCACTCTCCGTGCTGACGGCGGGAGTGGGCAGCAATCTGGTCGCCAACGTGATTCAAGGCGCCTACGACAAGGCTAACGTCCAGCGCATCGAGCAGGAGATCGCTGAGCAGCCTGCGCTCCGCGCCGAATACGAAGCCGTGCTGGGCGGCCTGGATGTGCTACGCGCGGCGCAAGCGGCGCTTGGCGAGCAATGGGAGGCTTTCAGCGCGCAGTTGCAGGCGGAACTGGCGCACATGGGTGGTGGGCTGCACATCGAAAGCGGCGGCGGCGCAGTGATCCTGGGCAATGTCACCGTGTCTCACGGGGATTTTGTGGGACGGGATAAGGTTGATGTGCATATTCACCCGCCTCCACCCCCGCCCGATGTCACCCCACAGCGCGAAGCCTACCTGCGCCACATCGTCGAGCGCACCTCGCAGCTGCCCCTGCGCGGCGTGGACGTGCGCTCCGGCGACCCCACCCATGCCACCCGCCCACGTCTGGCGCAGGTCTACGTGGATTTGGATACCACAGCGCCCTTATTGGCTGTTAAGCGTGCTGGGAAGAAACAACCTGAGGATTTTGAAACATTGTCGGGGCGCGAAAAGCCTGAACCGTTGCCCGCCCTGCGCGCAATGACGGCCAATCGCACCGCCGTGCTCCTCGGCGCTCCGGGCTCCGGCAAATCTACCTTCATCAATCACCTGGCGTTCTGCCTGGCAATGCACCATCTGGAGCCGGAAAACAACTGGCTCACGCACCTCGCCGGTTGGCCAGAGAGCGAAACCGACCTGCTACCCGTGCTGGTGACGCTGCGGGATTTCGCCCGCTGGGCGGTCGCGCAACCCGACACCGCGACGGCCACCGTGGGCGGCTTCCTGGAGCACCGGCTCGCGGAATGGGACTTGAGCGACTTTGCCGCGCCGCTGCGGGAGACGCTGCGTCAGGGACGCGCCATCGTCTTCTTCGATGGCCTCGATGAGATTCCCACCGGCATCCAGCGCACGGCGGTCCGCGATGCCGTCGCGGATTTCGCCCGCACCTATGCCAAAGCGCGCATCATCGTCACCTGCCGCACACTCTCGTATCAAAGCCCGGACTGGCAACTACCCAAGGAGCGCTTCCCGGCTTTTGAGCTCGCACCGTTCACAGAGGAGAAGATCGCGCACTTCATCGCCGCATGGTATGCGGAGCTGGCTGACCTGGGCGCGGTGCACCGCGAGGATGTGGAGGGGCTTGTCGCGCACCTGCAAACGGCGGTGCAGCGACCCGACATCGCCCGGTTGGCGCCCAATCCCCTGCTGCTCACAGTGATGGCGCTGGTCCACGCTTATCGCGGGCGGCTGCCGGAAGCCCGCGCCCTGCTCTACGAGGAATGCACCGACCTGCTCCTCTGGCGCTGGGAGGGGTTGAAGGGTGAAGGACAGACAGGTCTGCGCGCGCTGCTGGACGAAGCCGGATTGCAAGATGTAGACCTCAAGCGCGTGCTGTGGGAGCTGGCTTACGCCGCGCACCAGGGCAATGGCGCCGCGGAAGAGACCATGGCCGACATCGGCGAGGCAACGCTGTGGAAAGCGCTGCGGCAGCTGCACCCCCAGCAAAGCCTCGATTGGGCCGATCGTGTGGTAGCACAGATCAAAGAACGCGCCGGTTTGTTGGTGGAACGCGAACCGGGCATCTACACGTTTCCGCACCGGACCTTCCAGGAATACCTGGCGGGCAGTCACCTCTCCGTGCAGGTGGATTTTCCGACGCAGGCAGCCCTGCTGGTAAGCGAGGCCGCCTTCTGGCGCGAGGTGGTGCTGCTGGCGGTAGGGCGGCAGGTGCATGTCATGGGAGATGTCTCACGTCCGTTGGCGCTGGCGGCGGAACTCTGCCCGGCAGCCTGTGTGGATGATGACGCCTGCTGGCGGCGCGCATGGCTGGCGGGTGAGGTGCTGCACGAGACCGGCGTCAACCGCGTGGGGCAGAGCCAGCAGGGGCGCGACCTGCTAGAGCGCATCCGTGAGCGGCTATGCGCCCTGGTGGAAGGCGGGCATCTCGCCGCGCGCGAACGCGCCGAGGCCGGCGACCTGCTGGGACAGCTGGACGATCCACGCTTTGACCCGGACTGCTATTTCCTGCCCCGCACGTACCGTGGGGCGCCGGAGCCGCTGTGGGGCTTCGTCAAAATTCCCGCCGGACGGTTTGTGTTGGGTAGTCGCGACAAGGAAGCTTGGGAGGATGAACAACCACAGCAGAAGTTGACGATCCCCTATGACTATTGGATGGCGCGCTATCCGGTGACGGTAGCGCAGTTCGGGGCATTTGTGGCAGCTGCGGGCTACGAGAACGATGGATGGTGGACGCCCACCGGTTGGGCCTGGCGGCGAGGAGAATGGGACAGCCAGGTCAAAGGGGATTATACGAGGGACTGGCTCAAGCGGCGACCGGCGGCCTTGCGCGGCGCGCCAATGTGGTGGGATTCCCAACAGCGCTATCCCACCCGCCCGGTCATGGGCGTCTCCTGGTTCGAGGCTGTCGCGTATTGCCGATGGCTGGAAGAACAGTTGCGAGCTAGAAACGCCATGTCTCCAGTTTTGCAAAGTGAAAAACTCGGAAGGTTCCAAGTAAGGCTACCCTCTGAGGCCGAATGGGAAAAGGCCGCGCGCTGTGGAGATGCGCGGCGCTATCCGTGGGGCGATGAGAATTGGGATGAGGAGCGGGCTAATATCAATGCCAGCAGGATCAGTCATGCCAGCCCGGTAGGGCTATACCCACGCGGAGCTAATTCCTGGGGACTGCACGATATGGCGGGCAATGTATGGGAATGGACCCAAACGCTGTACGCATCGTATCCTTACTCAGAAAAGGATGGACGCAACGCGCCAGAGACTGAGGGAAATCGTGTGCTCCGCGGGGGCTCCTGGGACGATGATGAGAGGCTCGCGCGGTGTGCGTCCCGCCTCGGGAGCGTGCCCGACGGCTTCCTTAAATGTGTGGGTTTTCGGGCTGTTCTGTCCCTGGAGGATTCTGGATCCTGATTTCTGGGTGCTGTGCATTTCTGGGCACTGGAATCCTGGGGGGTGGGTTTGGGAGGGGGTGTCCCCCTCCCAAACGCCGCGCGTTGAGCGCGGCGAAGCTCGCTGCGATTTTACTGGTTAGTGCATTGGTCACAAGTTAAGGGTCGGCTTAGATGTCAAGGCCAGTATTGCGTCTAAGATGGCGGAACCATCAGGTTTCCGTTTACGCTTGACGAGGCCCAAGGGCCTGGCATGGGCCACGTAGTAAGACAGGATGTCCGTCGCCTCACCGCGCTGATGGGCTTGGGAGTAGTAGTAGAGACTGCGATACACCATCTCGATGGAGATGTCGGCGAAGGGCAAGTGTAAGGCTTCGGCCGTTTGATCGGTCAAGTCAATGAGCACAGCATAGAGCAACCAGGTGCCCCAGATTTGCAGTTCGATGGCATTCTGGGAACCGCTCCAGAAGTAGGCCAGGCCCAAGAGTCGCTTGACCAGGCTGAAAGCATCTTCAACCCGCCAACGTTGGGCGTACAGGGCGACGACGTAGGCCGGCGGCAGGCGTTGGGGGTCCAACTCATTAGTCAGATAGCGGCGCCAACTGCCGTGGTACAGGACTTGCACCAGGCGGACTTGTTGGCGCGTGGCCCCCTGGCCGATCCACACCAGGACGTCGTGCACCTGGGGGGTACGCAGCAAGGTCTGGCTCTCTTTGTAGGCCAGATTGTTCTTGGCGCGGGTGATGAAGGTGACTTGAGCCGCCGTCAATTCCCTAAAACGCTGGAAGTTGGTGTAGCCCAAGTCGAAGATTACCAAAGCCCCTGCCGTCAGCACTTTGAGAATCTCAGGCCAGTGGCCTTGGTCATGGGCTTGCGCGTCGGCTTGATACCACACATGGCCGGGCAAGCGCGAGGTGAGGTTCAACAAAGCGGTGATACGACCGGCGAGGGGGTGTGTAGGGGCCTGGCGCAGCAACCCCATCTTGCGTACCAGCGCATCCAGGGTTGAGCCGTCAGCCACCCAGAGGGCGGTATAGTGGGCCTGCGCCCAGGCAATTTCGGGGGGCCGCGGGCGGTGGCGTGCCGGCCACCGCGCTTCCAGTTGGGGCAGGACGTCGTAGAAAATGCCCTGCAAGAGTACGGCGGGGAGGGTCGCCAAGCGTTCAGAAATGGCCTGTTGGGTCACCTGGAGCACGGGAATCCAGAGCAACGCTTCGCTCTGTACCAGGCGCGTCAACTCGCAGATGCCGCCGACTTGCCGCCAGATCATCGACAGTATCAGCGCGACCATCACCGGCAAGGTCAGAATACGGGCCCGCAGTTTCAACTGCCGATAGGTATCCTGTTGGGCCAGCGCGGCGGGGTACACGAGACGGGTGAGTTCTTTTTCGAACTCTTCTGGCGGAGGGCACGCTGGCTGATGTATCCGCCGCTCGCGCTGAATCGCGCGGGTATGCCGGACGGAACTCTTTTCATTTTTCTTGGTTTTTGTATTTGCTTTGTTCATACGGCCTATTGTACCGCAGTTGCGACTTGACATGGGCCGAGAGGCTTAACTTGTGACTAATGTGGTTAGTGGTTACTGGATGCTGGTTACTGGTTCACTGACTCGCTTTTTCGCTAAAATCGTGGTCAAACGTTACGCAGTAGTTTTGCAGATTTTACAATCGCATAGCTGGCTGTAGGGCCAGGCGGATATCGTCCCGGATCGCCCCGCTCTCGATTTGGTCACAGATCCAGTCCAGAAGTTGGGCGGCGTGGCTCTCCCGGATCTGTTGCCGGGCCTGCCCCAACGTCAGCCGCTCGCCTGTTTGCCGCTGGTGGGTG
>Ga0208196_1002474_pt1 | contig 16973 bp, 30 predicted proteins | sample AD_JPNNA7_MetaG_FD_184443 | JGI IMG/M metagenome (GOLD analysis project Ga0208196, IMG submission 184443) | Active sludge microbial communities of municipal wastewater-treating anaerobic digesters from Japan - AD_JPNNA7_MetaG (SPAdes) (version 2) | ecosystem: Engineered > Bioreactor > Anaerobic...
CTTCTCAAGTGGGTTGCTGATCGTTATTTTTATCAGTTGACCGGGCTTAACGTCTAACTCCTCTCTGTAAACCTCTGGGATAACGATCCTACCAGACTTGTCTATTTTAAGCTCTGTGGTTATCTCGCGCATATACTACCATATCACGCCATCGTTTATATATCTTTTTATCTGCAATGGTCTTCAATGGCATTATATGCCATCAGATTTAAATAGTCTTCTCACCCATATAGTATTTGGTGAAAACACAATGAATGGAAAGAAACTCGTCTACCAAGTTGAAAGCCCAAAAACGCAAAGCACCGATGCTGTAAAAGCCCTTCTTGCCTACAAGAAAGTCGCGAGCGATCCATTGCCACAAGAGGTCAGCCTGGATGGTGGTCGCTTGGTGCTGGTTCTGAGCAATAAAAAGGATGCATTCTACACTGTGACCTCGCGGGGCTGCTCTTGCCCGGCGGCGACCTACAACCCTGGGAAGCCGTGTAAGCACTCCAGGAAGTACTTCCCCCAGCCCAAGAAGAGCGGGGTGGAGCTCGAGGCAGAAGGAGAAGCGATCCTTGAGGCCCACCACAATATCGCGAAGAGGTTAGCAAGGCCGCCCGAGGATATCAGGGCAAGCCTGCCAGGGTGGCCGGAGGGCGCACACGGCCCGGTGGAGGCGATCTGAGATGGATCGCTCTACATGCTCAGTGATAATGCAGGCCATGAATACCGTGATGCTGTTCGCGATATTCTGGATTTTTTATTTAGGGGGGTGGTGGTAATGGCTGCTCTTGATATGGAGATGGCCGCCCACGTGCATGAGCGGCTGGCAAAGATGGATGAGGCCATAGAGCTTATGCAAGACCTCCGGCACGAGACCTCTGAGCTCTTCGCCGAACTCTTCCCCGGAGATTGCCAGAAGGACCTATTCGCCTTTGAGGAGGAGGTATAGATGGCCGCCTCTGATCCGTTTGGTGATCTCATCAAGAAGATGGAAGAGATCCAGCCTCTTGCCTCCGCGGTGGCCTCTCTGAAGGCCTCCACCATGGAACAGGAGACCGAGACCCTAACATCGATCCTGGCGAAGATTAAGCCCCTTCTAGCTGTGGTCGCTCACCCCATCAAGAATAATTACTACACAAGTGGACAGCAATTCAGCAAAGAGCACGTAGAATATCATGCCCAAAAGGGACTGCTCCTCATCGATCGCTTTGAGTCGGAGTGCACCGACAGAGACACACGCGGCGATTATCTTGGATGGCAGCTTATCCTATTCGCAGATGGTTCCTTCGGCACACAGGAGAGGGCCGGAGACTGGAGCCGATGGCAGGGTGAAAGCTCAGGCTGGCATATAACGGAAGAGGAGACCCTATCCACAGAAGAAGCCGTGCGCCGCTATGGGCTCAAGGACATCGTGGGTGGTATCGCTTCGGAGCTGTCGGAGGCTTCGGAGAAGTTGAAGGGCCACAAGAAGTCCTATGAGGAGAGGCTTGCCACAATCGGCATGATCAAAGAGGTGATGGGATGACCTCCCCCACTTTTGATGAGACCTACAACGATCTCATAGCCGTCTGCAAGGCTGCTCAGAAGGGCCTCTACGACCTCGGGCGGTGCAGAGAAGCATATGCGGACGAAGAGTTAACTACACTGGTCTTAAGCGTGTCAAAGGCCATCCTCAGCCGGCTTCCTTGTCTCCATCTCCAGAACGATGCTATCGAGGACATCGACTCAAAGTATGGGCATATACTCACAAAGCTGGAGAAACTGCGAAGGCGAAGAATGCCAGGATCAGGCCGATTGCCACGAATGCTTAGAGCCATGCGATTTCAGGGAGGAGCAGCAATGAGCACCAGGTCGGTTATCGGGCTGGAGAGCCCTCCGGCGCTGCTGCTATCAATCGAGCAGGTGCGCCGGTGTGGTGATGATCCCCTATTTTTATCGCAAAATCATATTTTAATTTTTAAGGCCATCAATTTTGTCTCAGCCTACAAATCCCCATCCAGGGCGGAGATCTTGCCAGAAACGTGACGTAGCTAAGGCGCTGTGGTGTGGAAGGCGCATGCTCTTTGACTTTACACCCGCCGCCTTAGCAATCTTTTTTGCCACTTCTTGAGAGGGCTTCCCCGTTCCTGCGGTTGGCGCAAAGACGGGGGATATATTGCCTTGATTCAACTTCGATATCTGCGTCTCACTAGCTTCCCGCTTCATGGCTTCTATGTCCATGATCCGCATCTCCTCCACCAATCGCCTGTGACACTGGATATTGGTTTTCTCCAAGAAGTCGAAGGCGGTGGCGCTGGTAATCGATAGAGGAGAGCGGCAAAACCATGTGATCATTTTGATCACTTGATTCGCCTATGAGAACATGCTCTTTGGCTGCTCCACCCCGTGATAACCAAGGGGTGGACGACTCTGCCAGGAGAGACACACCTTCAAGACCATGGTCTTTTTTCCATCGTTAAGAATATCGCTATTTGCTAGTTCTATTACATTGATGAAAATGTCATAGAACTAAGGCAAAAGAGGGTGGCCCACCACTTTTTTTCAGGACTCGCGATGCTATTCGAAGCTGGCGCTCAAACCATAACTTGTTCTCGCTTCTTTTGAATAATAATCGCGTATATAATAATCATCCAGGGTGTATATATTGCGGGGTCTACCTCCCTTTTTTGTCCAAAGGCAAACTACTTCTCTGGAAGTATTCGCCAATGTGTCGGTGTATATAGTAATACCTTTTTTCTCGCTTGATTTTATCACGAACGGCGGAGTCCCAATGCTCGACAGAAATTCTAGATTGTCTGAAAGTGTGTCCATTTTTAAATTCTTGTGATCGGTGTCAAGCGCGCGCATGATGTCTTCACCGCATCTCTCGGTTGATGCGCGTGTCCAAAAAAGATTAGCCAGGATATCTACTAGAAGGCGGACGCTGCGACTATTCCCCTTTTTTCGGTTGGACTTCAATTCAATTTTGATCTTATTTTCAATGTATTCCTCAAATTTCAGCACTACCACCGATATCAATAGAGGTTTTTGGACTAAATAAACCTTTCTGGTCCGAATATTATATTAAAGAAAAGATTTAAATAGGCAGAAGTTAATTACTGCGACGGAGGTTTGAAAAAATGACGAAATTGAAACCTGGACGGCAGCGGATGCGTGAGGCGTTCGCATTCCGGCTCACCGATTCCCAGCGAGAATTTCTGGAAAGCATCAGCGAGCAGCGAAAAGTCGGGCTAGGGGAGGCCGCGAGGGGCATCCTCATCGAGGCAATGAAAAACAGAGGCATCACGGCATGAGAATGGAATTGCCTGGTGCTGGTAACACCAGGCGGACCAGTGCGAGGTCAACATGCATTATATAAACGTTCGGGAATATAAGGCTTTGCTTTACCCAAAGGATCGGTATTTTTGCTCCGATTGCGGAAAGCCACAGCGAACAGAGGATGATGACCTGGATGACATCTTAGCAAAGTCAGATTACTGCAATTGCCGTTTGAGGGGGCTCGATAGTGACTGACCCTTCCGCTACAATCAGGCCTGGCCCGGCCTGTTCTCTTCCTGCGAAGCGCATGCAGAAAAATCAGCGTGGGAAGAAGCGGCCCTGTTATGCGCGATCCACAACAAAGACTGGCCAAAGTTGGAAAAGCGCCATCAATGAGAATGGCAAACCTCTACCCGCACGCTGCCCAAAATGCGGTGCTATAATCATTTTTGATCATCGCGGTTTCCCGAGCTGTGGCGGGTGCGACTATGCCCTATCTCGCGAGGATCGCGAAGCGATAGCGGCGCGAGATCCTGAAGCGATCGTGGCCCGGAACTACCTGAAAAAGTTTGATGCAAAAATTAAGCAGGTGTCCGGTAAAGAGCGTCGCGAGCGTCGATTCCTGAGCAAATGCGCGAGGGGTGGATGCTGAATGGCTGCTGGTCTCACCGAGTTTGTTCGCTATCTCGGGCATTCCACGTTCGCGATCAAAAGCATCGTGACCGGTGAAAAGGGGGCGCAGGAGGCCCATTTTGATGCTATCAGAATTGGCCGAGCGGAGGATTACGTTGCACTCCGAAATGGCAAGCGACAACTTTGGATTAACCTCCAAAAAGTGAAATCCGAGGCAGGAAATTACATCTCATTTTCCGACGTTGAGAGCTACAGGAATATATACATCGACCTCGATGCCACAAAGCCGCAGGAAATGAAGAATTTCGCCGCTACCGAAGAGGAACGGGCGGCGGCTTTGGCAACGCTTCCACAGCTGGAGACGTGGCTTGAATCACGTGGCTTGCGTCTTGGCGTGGAGCTGTTCACAGGCAATGGCTGCGGCATGGTGCTGCCGATTCCCGAGACCGCTTCCGAGCCCATGTTTATCGCGAAGGTCGCGACGTTCTTGAACGTCATAAAATCAGATATCCCAAATGTGGACGCCGACATGTTCGATCCGCCGCGCGTCATTGGCATTCCTGGCACTATTAATGTGAAGCTGGAAACCGACGATCGCAAGAACCAGATGCGGCGCGTGATCGGAGAAATCCCCGAGCGTGTAGAGGACCCGGCCCTTCTGGATTTTATCAATTCCTGCGAACCGGACGCCAAGACACTACGGGAATATAACAAAAAATACGAAAAAACTGCCAAGGAAGACCGGCCACAAGACAAGATTAATGCTGACCCAATGGCCGTTGATGTCGATGCCGTGATACGCAAATTGGATGCCCTCCGCTCTGTTCATCTCAGCCTGTCGCGCCGGCTCGATGGGAAGATCGATGAGTTCGAAAACGACCGATCACGAGCAGAATACTCCGTTTGTGGCTCCCTGGTGAATGCTGGGTTCACAGATACCGAGATCGATTATATCCTGACTCATGTGTCCAAGATCGGGAAATGGCAGGAAGAAGGCGACCACTACCGATTTGACATGACCCTGCGGAAGCTCAGGGAATCGGAGGCAGCAAACGCAATGGGTCCAACCGTCTTAGCGGCATTTCAAGCTCTCATAGACCACGAGGACCAGATCAAGGGAGAATGTGTATGGGAATGGAGATTACAGAAGCAACGCATTCAAACCGCGATCAAGACAGGCTATCTATCACAGAAGGGCGAGGAGAAGGCCCATAAGTTCCTTAAGCAGTTCAAAGGGATTTTGGGGGACCTGGGGATTGATTATGATAATTTATATCCCCTTTTATTGAAACCGAAGGATAATAAAGAGGAGTTCTCTGATGAGATCAAGGCGAAGGCCCGAGAGGTCTTGAAAAACGAGGACCCTGTTCAATACGTGGCTGATTCTTGTGGCCGGCTGGTCCTTGGAGCGGAGGCGGCATTTAAGAAGTTGATTAGCTGTGTGTCGGTGCAGAACATCCGCCAAAGCTCGGGATTGCATCCCAAATTGACCGGCAATTCAAGCGGCGGTAAGACATGGACCGTCTACTCCTTCGCTCACCACCTGCCTCATGAGATGGTGGTCAAGGGCTCCATGTCTGCGAAGGCTGGATTCTATCACAGCGACGGGGATAGAGTGCTCCGGATACTGGATGATTATCAGGCCGGGAATGAAGATCTTGATACGGTAATCAAGCAAACCACTTCAGAATTCCATGAGCCATACACTCATAGGACTGTCGTGAAGCAACAGGCAGCGACGCTTAAGATAGGATCAGAGCAGACATGGGCCATAACCTCAGTTAACAATGATCAGGATATTCAAGTTCTCAACAGGGCGATCCCGATAAACGTTGATGATTCTGTCGACCTTACAAAGAAAGTCAATAACAGGACTGTCGAAAGATATGGAATGGGCGAGGCGGCTAAACCAGTTGATGAGGCTGTATTGGTCTGCCGCGCCATGTTTCAAATTCTGAGGGATGAGGGCTATATCAATGTCAGGGTGCCCTTCTGGGAAAGGATCGAGTGGCTGGACACTTCGAACCGCCGGAATCCATCAATCTTCATGGACCTGGTGATAGCTCACGCCGCGATGTTTCGTTATCAGAGGGAGAAGGACCCGGAAGGCTACTATCTGGCAACCGAAGAGGATTTTCAGGCGGCTAAGAGCCTGTTCGCAGATAAGGACGGCGAGGAGCTGGTTAAGAGACTCACCAGACGGGAAAGGGAAGTCTTGGAGCTGTTGGTGGGCAGTCCGAGCGGGATTACTCGGGCCGATGTGTCTGAGCGGCTGGATATCGCACCACAACAAGTATCAAGGATCTTCAATGGCAGAAATGGAGAGGGCGGTCTATTACAGAAGATCGCAATCCGGGAAGAGGAGATATCGGATAGCACAAGGATCAACGACACTGATTACCGGGCAGTTAAAAAGATCCTGTACTCCCTGAAGGAGTATGACAGGTTCGCCGGTCTGGAAGGCATCGTCAAGCTTAAGCCACAGAAGGGCGACGAAAACACGCACCCACCAGACAAAACCGATGGCGGGAGAAGTGGAAACCATGAGGAAACCAATGAGGAAACCATTCAAACCGCGAGCAGTGGAAACCGCGAAACCAAGGAAACCATAAATAAGAATAAGAATAAGAATAAAGATAAAGAGACGGTTTCCTCTTCTCCTGTGGATGGCGAAACCATCCTATCTCATGCAGGAGAAAAAAATGGTTTCCTTGGTTTCCACAAGGCGGCTGATAGCGAAAGTGATGGTTTCCTTAACGGTTCTTCTAGTGGTTCCTCGGGCCATGAGGAAACCATTTTCTGTGTAACCTGTGGGGAAGATCTCACCGGAAAAGGTACAGTCACAAAGAATGGGTTGTCGTATTGTGCCCGGCCAGGTTGTGGCTATCCGCCGAGGGGGGAGGCATGACCCTCAAGCAGTGCGCTGCCTTCCGCCCTGATGGAGAGCGGTGCAAGAGAGCTGCCCGAGAAGGATCTGAGTATTGCCACTCTCACCGTCTGTATGTGGAAGAGAGACCGGCGGCCATTCACCCCCTTCCCGAGGGTAAGATCCGGTTGGTCTCATCGACCGCATGGGCAATATGTGAGTTCTGTGGCGATGCTTACCCGCGGGCCGATCTCTTTCCCGATAAAAGCAAAAAGCTGGCTTGCCGGGGCTGTTATTTCCGCGCGGCATTGCTGGATGCAACGAAAGGACAACCGCAGAAGTGTTTTTACATCAGTGCTCCCCAAGTGGAGGATTTGGCAGGACAAAATGGCATCGAATACGACGCTGCTCTTGTCGAACTCCACGAAATTGGATTCCGATCTGAAGAGCATAACGGCAAACTGTTCTTTGTAAAAATGGAGGCCGGCGCGTGACCAACCTATCATAATTTTCGAGATGATTTTGATGAACGAACTAGAATTACTTCGAGCCAAGAGGCTCGAACTGATCAAATATATCGCAGCTGCGGCGGACCAAATAGCCGCGCTGGATTGTGAAATTGAGGCGATACAAATGAATCTATTGGAAGAAGATTTGAATCGACAGCAGGAGGCGGTAGCATGATGTGTGTCAGAAAGCGTTCAGACGGCCATATCAAGGTCGTTGAAGGCACCGACAGCGGCGAGGCGTATGTGGTCTTGTGCGGCCAAACCGCATCCGGCGACATAGTGCCGGTGCTGGTCGATGCTGATGGTAAGCTCGTCTTGTCGAGCTGATGCTGATGCCCAAGACCTGCACCATCTGCGAAGATCCGAGGCGGGATGAATTCGATAGGCGTGCACGCATTGAAGATAATATCGCAAAAATAGCGCAAGATTTTGCGTTATCTTACGATGCATTTTACAGGCATGTTAAAGCGAATCACCACATCAGAGAAGTGACAGCAATACCGACATCAGCAGAACTAGCAACATCTGAAGATATTTATAAAGAGATAGAGGGATGGCATGCTGAGGCTAAAGATCTTCAGCAGACTGCAAAGGCGAACGGCGACATCAAGACGGCTCTTCTTGGACTTGATAAAGCGCTTCGCTGCCTGGAGCTGATGTTGAAGATCCATGGTAAGATCCGAGAGCAGAGCATCAACGTGAATCTGCAGCAGGTGAGCATCTATCATAGTCCTGAATGGTCGAATGTGGGCGATATCCTGGCCCGTGTACTTGCCCCTCATCCCGAGCTGAGGCAGCAGATTGCAGCGGAATTTATCGAGCTGGAGAGGAGCAATAGATGAGCCTGAAAGATGAGGCGTACAAACTGGATCCTCCGAGATGGTGCCGGGAAGCCCTGGGATATCACCCCGACGAATGGGCTCAAAAGGTGATGATGAGCCCGGCCCGGTATGTCATAGAGAACATATCCAGACAGGCCGGTAAATCCACATGTAGCGCCGCAATCGCGGTTCATCGCGCGATATTCTTTCCGGGCTCCCTGATCCTGGTGGTCAGCCCCACGCTGAGGCAGTCTGGCGAGCTTCAACGAAAGTGCATGAAGTTCTATGACAGTGTGGACCCAAAGCATGAGGGTCTTGCAGAGGATACGAAGCTGTCGGTCTTGCTCACCAATGGCTCAAGAATCGTTGCTCTCCCCGGCCAGGAGGATAACCTGAGAGGCTATAGCGCGCCGGATCTGATCATTGAGGATGAGAGCAGCAGAGTCAAAGACGACTTATATACAGCAGTCCGGCCAATGCTGGCAACGAACCAAGGCCGCTTGATCCTTCTTTCAACACCGAACGGCAAGACCGGCCACTTTCATAAGATCTGGACAGAAGGCGGCCCGGAGTGGCTGAAAATCAAGGTAACGGCTGACCAGATACCCAGGATCTCTCCGGAATTTCTGGCAAACGAACGGTTGAACATGACTGAAAGCCAGTTCTTGCAAGAATATTTTGGAGAATTCCAGGAGGCAGAAGGCGCGGTTTTCAGCTCCGACCTTTTCCGCTCCCTGGCCAACCCGGACATAAGCGCATTGAAGATTTGAGGTGATTTATATAACCCGAAGATATTTATTAGGGGTGGACCTGGCCAAAGCCCTCGACTATACGAGCTTTGCTGTAATCGAGATGGAGTACAAGGCGGTCCTGAAAGATTATGTCTACCACCTGAAAGCTTTGGACAGGATCAGGGGAGTCGAGTATCCGATCATCACCGAGCTGATCAAAGCAACGATAGCCAGATTAGACGAAGAGCGAGCGAGCGACACGGAGGACGGCCCGCATTTGTGCATGGACGCAAGCGGCCTTGGAGCGCCGATCAGGGACTATCTGAAGCAATCGAAGATGTTTGACACCGGCAGCACCAGAGGCAAGCAACTTTATCCAGTTGTCTTTACGGGCGGGGAAGCAGCACGCCGCGATCCTGCGACGGGAAATTACAACATCAGCAAGACCCTGATTATTGGCAACTTCCTGAGCCTGATGCAGCATCACCGATTCGATTATGCCCCGGACCTCCAAGCCCTCCCTCTTCTGGAGCAGGAGATCTCCAGCTTCAAGCGCCACACAAGCCAAAGCGGCCATGTTGGATTCGATGCCGAAGCCGGCCAGCATGATGATTTGATATGCAGCTGCTGCATCCCGCTCATAATCGGTGAATGGCAGTACCGAAAGCAACCGCTAGGACCTCTATCATTCAGCGGCGCTACCAAAAAATCAGCATGCCCCGGTAGAGGAGGCGGCAACTGGTTTGCAGAGGCGGCAGCCCACCACGGAAGCGGCGGCGGGGATTTTATCGGCGGAATCAACCACAGATAACGATGATCAATTAAATATCAAAAAAGGTGTATATACATGAGTGAATTAAAGAAATGTTACGAAGCGTTGGACGCATTAGCAGCAAGCAACACAATCAGAAAGGGTATCGACAGCAAGCTATCCATCAAGCAGCAGCGAGCTATAGCCATCGCCAAGGCCACAAGAACGCCAGCAGGCGCAGCTCTGGCCCGCAGGATCTTGCAGCTTGAGAAGCAGCAGGCGGTAAGCTTCGCTTTCTCCGTGCCGGTCGCTGCCTCGATGGGCGCTTTCAGGAAGGCAGACCCCGACGATCTCTTTGAACAGATCAAAGAGAACGAGAGAGAGCACGCAGAGCTGATCCGCAGGCTCAAGGAAGCCCGCGGCGACTATGAAGAAGAAGACGACTGGAGCAGCCAGTTCTCGGAGGCCTGAAGATGTCCACCGTTCGCGATTATTACAAGGACCATCGATCATGGAACGACGATCTGCATAAGCTTCTCGATCGAGAGCCCTGCCTGCTTGCCCAGCTTCCCCCCATCCGAGCTCGAGCCTTGGGCTGCTGTGGAGCTGTGGCAGGTAAGGGCGGTGTTATAGAACTGGTGGTTGCTGATCCGGCTGGCTGGGATGCGATCGCAAAGGAGCAGGCAGTCGTCCAGGGGAAGTTGGACGCGATATCGAGAGCAGTAGCCGAGATAGACATGATCTTTGCTGAGATTGAGGCGGCGGGGATCGATTGCACCGAGAAGACCCCGCGGGGAATCGTGGGCGTGGACATGAGCCGTCGCATACCGGTAACTGACCCCGACACGGGAACCAACATCGACCGATTCGGTCGCAAAATTCCAGCACGACACAACCCCCAAACCCTTGAGTGGATGCAGCGAGCAGAGAAGGCGCTGCGGGAAGCTCAGGCTATTGTGGGATAAATATATTATTTACCTAAAATCAAAGGGCTTGGTGCAGTCTCTTTCTATTTCTTCTCCTGTGCCAAGTCTTGTCGGGGAGATGTGAGCAGGCTCATCCCCTGCTCCTCTGCCCCTGAAAATATTTTCCATCCTTCAGGGTGGGGTAGTTGACTGAGCTATCAAACTCTTCTCTTCGCTCCTTTTTAGTTCTATAACATCGTGGAAAGATTTAAGTAGAATGTCATAGAACTATATTGTATGCACAAGACCACCACGAGCGAGAGGATGAAGTCCCTGAAGGCTGAGGCCCGAGAGCTGGAGAGAGATGCACGAGCAGCCATGCAAGCGGCTGAGGTCCTGCCAGATGCCAGACCGAGGGCCCGAGAGCTGACCAGCCATGCCGATATGCTGAAGGCCGAGGCTGAGGCCCTGAAGGGAGCTGCCAGGCTGGAAGACCTGCACCTCTGGCAGATGGAAAAGAGCAAGACCACCAAGAAAGGGACTCAGAGCTATCTCTATTGGATGGCCTCATGGAGAGAGGGCGGGAAGGTGCGGCATGTCCATCTGGGGAGCTGCAGGAAGGTGGATCGCGAGACTGCCCTGCAGAAGGCCCGGAAGGTGAAGGCTGGGGCACTGGGGCTATCCAAGAATTAATCCTCCTATTTTAATAATTTCTGAGAGCCGCTTAGAGCGACTTTCTCCCTCCTCAACGGGTTGCTGGACCTAGTGGAGAGAGATCCGTCCAGGGACGTTATGTAGCTAAGGCGCTGTGGGCTGGAAGGCAAGAAGTCGAAGGCGGCGACGCTGGAGATCGATAGAGGAGAGCAGGAGAGCCCCATCTCCGAGAACATGCTCTTTGACTGTGAACATTCATGAACGTTCAGGTGTACCAATGACTGCAGGAGAGCCCCATCTCCGAGAACATGCTCTTTGACATCGCTCCAGAGTCTGCATCTGATTCAGATGCGGGAGCAGGAGAGCCCCATCTCCCAGAACATGCTCTTTGACAGTGACGGAAAATCCGTCAAGAGAATTTGAATGTACCCAGGAGAGCCCCATCTCCCAGAACATGCTCTTCGACTCTACCCCAGCTGGGGTAGACGGTGCAGGGGGATCGGGTCAGAGAGGCACATCTCCAAAGGCGGTAAGCTGTCGTTCCCTTGCCTTGATCTTCTCTTCAGCTTCGTATTGTTGCATTTGGCAACGGTTCAAAGACTGGATTAATCCAGCCTAAGAAATAATATCAAGATGCTATTATAATAGAAATAAAACAGAAATAATATTAGCAGATCGACTAAAGCAAGCAGCAAGCATTATTATCCTTCACGGATTTATAAAATTAAGGCCGAATTTCTTTAAATACCTCGCTTCAGAAGCTTAGGGCTGCTCTCCTTCCTGACCGTTGCCAGGTGCTACACAAAGCGAAGTCTGGAGAATCCTGGAGGTCTTCGACCTTCGCGGTTAGCCTGGTGGTCTGCCTTCCATCTCCGGGCCTATGGCCACACCTCAGAGCAGGCCAAAGGACTTCGGCTCTCCTCATGGCTCTAATGGTCTCCTTGCGGCTCACCTGCTCCCCTCCGGCACCTGAGAATAGCATCCTGGCCTGTTGGCTGTCTAGGGCGATCTCCTTTCTGTGGGGGCCTTCCTGGACAGTGACTTTGAGGTATTCGACAATCTGAAGGGCTCGGGCCTGGATCTTTGAGCAGACCTGCACCACCTTACCGGCCTCTTTCGGCCTGCTCTTCAAGGCATCCCGGAGCTTCCCCATCAATTGCCGGAGATAGGCAAAGATGAGCATAAGCTTCTCAGTGGGCGATCCTGGAGCCTTCAAGCTGGCTGATGCCTTGGCTATCCACCTGGAGAGCTCCCTCCCTCTGAGGACTCCGGCCTCTTGCACAAGGGCGGCGGTCTGGTTGAAGAAGTCCACCGCCTCCCTCAAGACCATATCGAGCTCCGGAGCGGGGATCTCTAAAATCTGCTCATTGGGCGATGCAAAAGCATTTATGCTAGTCGGGGCTTCTATCATAATGTACACACATCCTAATTTAGGCGGTCAGGGCTCGGGCTTCGTCAAGAGGGCTCTGATCTCCTATTTTAGCGGCTTTCTCTTCTCTAAGCGTTCTCAGTTCAGTTAGCAATCTCTCTGCGATATCTGCCAGGGTTTCCTCGTATTTTCCCTCAGATCGCAGGAATTGAACCGTATCTTCTCCTATTCGGATGGTCGTCATCCCAGGTTCTTTTTTTGCCATGTGGATATTATAGGCATGTCCTTCTATTTATATCTTTCATAGTAAAGTATAAATAGCTATAGCGTGCTATATCTGATTATAACAAAGGATGTGTGTACAAATGAAAACAATCGTGCAGATCGAAAGCCCGGTCACACAAAGCCGGGAAGCAGTGCAGCAGTTGATCGCCTATTTCAACCACGGCATAGAGCCTCAGGAGATGCCTGATTTTTACAGGCTTACGGGTGAAATGGTCCTGGTCCTCAATAACAAGAAGGATGCATACTACGTTGTGACCCCAATGGGCTGCTCCTGCCCGGCGGCCACATATCATCCCGGTCAGCCGTGCAAGCACTCCAGGAAGTACTTCCCTCAGCCTAAGAAGAGCAGGGTGGAGCTTGAGGCCGAAGGAGAAGCGATCCTCGAGGCCCACCACAATACCGTGAAGAGGTTAGCAAGACCACCAGAGGATCTCAGGGCTAGCCTGCCAGGGTGGAGAGGGCCGGATGGACAGAGGGCCAATGGGCCGGTGGAGGCGATTTGAGATGGAGCGCGTGGAGCACTTCCACAGCTCCGGGCCATCACCGGAGCCATTGAGGATCAAGGTAGAGCGTGGCCAAAAGGGAGGATATGCCTTCGAAGTGAGCCTATCCGGAGCGGATGAGGCGGCGATGGTCGCCAGGATCAAAGAGATCTACACGAAGCTCGATGCTGAATTCTGCTCTAAGGCGGTGGTCTGAGATGGAGCGCTCTACATGCTCAGTGATAATGCAGGCCATGAATACCGTGATGCTGTTCGCGATATTCTGGATTTTTTATTTAGGGGGGCGGTGGTGATGTCCGCCCTTGATATGGAGATGGCCGCCCACGTGCATGAGCGCCTGGCAAAGATGGATGAGGCCATAGAGCTTATGCAAGACCTCCGCAAGGAGACCTCGGAGCTCTTCACCGAACTCTTCCCCGGAGATTGCCAGAAGGATCTATTCGCCTTTGAAGAGGTGGTCTGAATGGAGGCGATCCTCGAGCTGTGGTATGAACAGGCCGATCGGATGGAGGCCCGGACATGACCCCGGACCACTTCCACAAGCTTGTGGAGCGCCGTATCAAGGCTCTCCGGGATGAGGGAGAGACCGCAAGGGCGGATAGGCTAGAGCAGGCCCTCAAGCGCGCTGATGAGCTTCTGAGCGGGACGGAGGGCGACGCATGCCCACAAGATCAGTGAGACGGCACCACCGGAGGAGCGAAGCGAATCGTGAAAAAGTTAAAAGGCGCTGGAGGCAAGCCCTTATCCGGGCAAACCTCCTTTTTGGCTGCACGGTTTCCTGATCGGCACGCCAAGCCGGAGCAGGCGGGAGGGCTCCCCCGTACGGGGGCAAAGCGGGGGCAAAATTGCCACCGAAAGCGCCACCGAAAAAATTTGTGCCGGGCGGCGATGATCCTTATTTTTCGAGCTCTCCTGCCTCTATCATTCGTTTGACTGCATCAAAAACGGTGGCCCGATGATATCCGATTTGTCTGGCTATCTCTGCCTGATTCTTCTGCCCGGACTTCCAAAGCTGGCGGATCTGCTCTAATGCGTCTGGATTCTCGGACAGCCTTCTCTTCTTAGCGTCTACTGCTACCGGGCCGCATGGCATTATGTCCATATTGGCTTTTGGGGCGTTTTTGTCGCGCACGCATTTGAGGACTTCGCGGGCATTGGGGCTCAAGTTCTCCATCACCATTGAGGCGAGAGTATCCTTCAGGCTCTTGCGCCTTATGAGCGCTTCAGCCTTCAATGCGTCGTAGACCTCGATGCTCAAAACGACTCTGCGAACTTCTGGCATGGATGGCTCTATGGTCACGGTGGACATAAGGCTGTTCTGGCCCCTCTGTCAAATATAGTTCTATTACATTCTTAGCATAATCTGAATAAATGTCATAGAACTAACTTTGGCTTATAGTTACTGCAGTGAGGTCCATTCATCCATAATTATAATAGCTTTTATCCACCCATCCGAATTTTAATCTTTTCTCAACTCATCTATTCCATATAGCATAAGAATAAGCCAACCATCCCGCGCATACCTACGCTTTACGGGCCGGAAAGTATCCCCAAAAGAGCTTAGGCTTTCACTGATTGCGGTTTGACTGCTCGCGGTAATTGGGCTGAAAAGGGAAGAAAAAAGAGGTATAGCTTCTGCCGGATATTGATTAAGTGGTGTGCGAATAAACATCTTCCAGGTCGACACCATAAACATTCTTCATGGCGCTGATGCATCTCTCAGCAGACCTCTTCTCCTCTTCGGACATTCGACCCCGTAAAATAGGATCTGCATAGATCTTGGATAGCGTGACCGCTCTTATAACCGGGTTATCAGCCCCTAAAAATTGGCCCACACCACCAAGCACGGAGGCCAATAAGGTGGAACGTGCTATGTCGAGCTCATCCGCGGGCCGGCCTGGCGCGGTCTGCCAGCTCGCGGGATCATTTATGTCTCCACCGATGCGTCTAAACTCCTTAACCCGCAACAGCTCTTCTACAACGCTTATAAGCCGGTAGACTGCGAACTCATCAACAACAGATTCCGACATTTCATCAGGCAGGTTCTCTAATATGAGTTCTACGTCGCGCAGATTCTCCACCCAAGCAGCAAGCTTTTTCTTGGCACGTGAATCATTCGCGGCCCGCGTTTTTGCGTCGCCCATATCGCGGCGATTGATCAGTCTCTCTCTTTCGGTTCCTGTCAATAGCTCGTTTCTTTTTTGTCCTGGCATCTCAAACTCACTCCATCCATTATAGGGGTCGTAACGTATTTATACTTTGTCGTTCTACTCTTATATTAGGAAATAGAATATCCAGTATGGAGGAAAAAATGTCGAAGAAACCCATCAGGCAAGAAAGAATGCGGGACGTGATCTCATACAGGCTAACCGACGCACAGCGCGCTTTTTTGGAGGATATCAGCGAGCAACAGAGAATCGGGCTCGGAGAAGCGGCAAGGACCATTCTCGACGAGGCGATGAAAAATAGAGGAATCTTAGCATGAGAAAAACGAAATGCCCAGCGTTGGCGCGCAGGGCGGCACAGACTGACGACGCGAACCGCAACTCAAACGGTCAAGATGTTATCAGATACCATTGAATATAAAAGTTTCCATGAATCCCCGCGCAGACTGGGTGAGCTGGAGGAACAGAAGCACACTCTCCTCGGTGTCCGGTGCGAGGACGGGCAATGCATAGCGAATTTTCCGAACGGGGAATTTATTTTCCCGGAGGAGATGCGCGATGGGCTTCGCGAGCTGGTGGGGCATGAGATCGCCTGCCTGAGACTGGATGGTAAAATCTACATCAGGGTGGTCGATAGTGACTGAAGTCTCCGCCACCGTCCGGCCTGGTCAGGTCGGTGTCCTTCCGGGGACTTTCCCTGCGAAGCGCGTGCAAAAAAATCGACGCGGGAAGAAGCGGCCCTGTTATACCAGGTCCACAACAAAGACCGGCCAGAGCTGGCGCAGTACCATCGATGAGGCGGGCAAGTTCGCACCGGTAAAATGCTCAAAATGCGGTGCTGTGATTGTTTTTGATCATCGCGGCTTCCCCAGCTGTGGACAATGTGACCATGCCCTATCCCACGAGGATCGCGAAGCGATAGAGGTTCGCGACCCCGAGGCGATCAGGGCCCGGCACTATATGAAAAAGCTGGATGCAAAAATCAAGCGAATGTCTGGCAAAGAGCGTCGGGAGAGGCGATTCCTTAGCAAATGCGCGGCAGAGGGGCGGTCCTAATGGCCGCCGGTCTCACCGAGTTTGTTCGCTATCTCGGGCATTCCACGTTCGCAATTAAAAGCATCGTGACCGGTGAAAAGGGGGCGCAGGAGGCCCATTTTGATGCTATCAGAATTGGCCGAGCCGAGGATTACATTACACTCCGAAATGGCAAGCGCCAACTTTGGATTAACCTCCAAAAAGTGAAATCCGAGGCCGGAAATTACATCTCATTTTCCGATGTCGAGAGCTATCGGAATATATACATAGACCTCGATGCCACAAAGCCGCAGAAAATGAAGAATTTCGCCGCTACCGAAGAGGAACGGGCGGCGGCTTTGGCAACGCTTCCACAGCTAGAGGCGTGGCTTGAATCTCGTGGCTTGCGTCTTGGCGTGGAGCTGTTCACAGGCAATGGCTGCGGCATGGTGCTGCCGATTCCCGAGACCGCTTCCGAGCCCATGTTTATCGCGAAGGTCGCGACGTTCTTGAACGTCATAAAA
>Ga0208196_1002475_pt1 | contig 16972 bp, 14 predicted proteins | sample AD_JPNNA7_MetaG_FD_184443 | JGI IMG/M metagenome (GOLD analysis project Ga0208196, IMG submission 184443) | Active sludge microbial communities of municipal wastewater-treating anaerobic digesters from Japan - AD_JPNNA7_MetaG (SPAdes) (version 2) | ecosystem: Engineered > Bioreactor > Anaerobic...
GAATTTCTGGATCATCTTCGATTCAAAAAACATCAGGAGTGCAAGGTATGAATATTTTAACTAATTTGATGCAAGAAATTTCTTGCACGATGCCAGCTTTGAAAAACGGCGGAGTGAAAATGTATGTAATATTTTAGCTCGTGGATGTCTTGAAATGACCGTAGGCGTGCAAGATTCAGGTAATAAATTTCTTTTTTATCAATACGGTCTGCTTTTTTTCATACCATCGTAGAGTTTATTTCTTCCAGAAGGCGCGACATTTCTTGTTGAGAGTGCAGATAATAGCGTGCACGGCTTTGGGGGTTCATGCCGACTAAAACAGAAAAGATCCTTTGATCCTCCAAAACGAAGACATCTTCGTCCGTCAGGTCATCTCCTGCAAAAAAAGCTTTCGCGCATCCGGTCTCCTGCAGCAGAAGACCAAGTGCAGCTCCCTTGTCGGGGGATCCCTGAGGAATCAGATTGAGGATATATTTTCCACCTACCTGCCTCGGAGGGGGGGTGAGGCTGCTTACCGCGTCGGCGAGCATCTTTTCCGCTTCGGCAGTATCTGGGGCATGCCGATAATGCAGCGACAGGGTTGGCCCTTTGTTTTCAATGACCAGGTCTCCGGAATGATCAAACGCCGGCAGGCTCTCAAGCTGCCTGTGCCAGGCACGCGCTATGGCGATAAACTCCTGCGTGCGTTCTTCCCATCCTGCCAAACCCTCTGCTCCGTGATTGCCGATAATCTTAAGTGGAGAAAAACCAAGATACTTCAGAGCATCAACACGTGAACGGCCGGTAATAATGGCAACAGGCGCCTGACCGGCCAGTTGCGCTATTTCTTTCCCCACCGCCGCAGGTATCCCGACAGCATCCGGTTGTGCGGCTATCGGGGCGAGGGTGCCATCCAGATCAAAGGCAAAAAGAGTCTGTTTGTCGATGAATCGTTTCATGGCGTCAAGCCCTGTGTGTGTGAATAAATATAGCGGTAATGCCTTTGTGTTCATAGCTGCACGCCTATACTGTCGGCCAACCTTTCCCTTTGTCTCACACGAGCGGCATCCAGAAGCATGCGCGCCGCCCACCGGTACACGTTGAAATCGCTCACCATGGAGCGCATGGAGCGCATTCTGGCCTGCTGTTCAAAAACAGGCATGTTCAGCGCCTGATACAGAGCATCGGCCGTCTGCTCAATATGATATGGATTGACAATCAACGCTTCGTATAACTCGTGGGAGGCACCGGTGAAGCGGCTGAGCACCAGCGCTCCCCGTTCGTCGTCGCGTGCGGCCACGTACTCTTTGGCCACCAGATTCATGCCGTCATGCAGGCTTGTCACCATGCAGACGTCGGCTGCGCGATAATAGAGATTTACCTCTTCAGGGTCATGGTGCTCCACCTTAAGATGAACAGGAAGGTAGCCGGGTGCCGAGAATTTCTCATTAATCTGCTGAGCCAAAGCGCGCACCCGGGCCTCAAAAGCTTTATATTCATCAAGCGTCGAGCGAGATGGGGCGGCAATTTGAATAAAGCAAAACTGCCCGACCATCTCCGGATGGTTCTCCAGCATACATTCCACAGCCCGCAGGCGCTCAATGATCCCTTTTGTGTAATCCAGTCGGTCAACACCCAGACCTACTTGGCAATGTTCCCGGATATTCATTGTTTTGCAGACATAGTCACGGCACCTGGCAATATCTGGCTGCCGGTCCCGCCCCGCGGGGGGAAACCGGATGGAAATCGGGTAGGCTTCCACCAGCGTCAGAGAGCCGCGGCGAACGATAGTTGAAGAGGCATTGTTAACCCTGGCCTCCAGGTAGCGATCGACCGTCTCCAGGAAATTTCTGCAATGAAATGGTGTGTGGAATCCGATAATAGTGCCCCCCAGCATGCCTTTGAGCAGTTCTTCACGCCAGGGGCAGATACCGAAGAGTTCCGGGTTGGGCCATGGAATATGCCAAAAGGTAATGACAGTCGCCCTGGGCATGGCCCGACGAATCATATCCGGCAAAAGGGCAAAATGATAGTCCTGGACGAGAACCACCGGGTCATCCCTATCTGCCTCTTCAATTACAGCCGCTGCGAAACGCTTATTGATCGCCACATATTGCAGCCAGTCACTGGTCCGGAAAACCGGGCGGACATGGGCAATATGGCAAAGAGGCCATATTCCTTCATTCGCGAACCCGTAATAATAGCCTTGCTCTTCTTCTTTTGTCAGCCAGATACGCCTGAGTGTATATTCCGGACGATTCGGCGGTACTTGCACACGGTCTTTTTTATCTACTACATCACGATCTGCCGTGCCGCTGCCGTGGGCGATCCAAGTCCCCGAACAGGCCCGCATGACCGGCTCCACCGCCGTGACCAGTCCGCTGGCGGGACGAAGTACTTTATTGCCTTCGGCTATTTTCATATGAATGTAGGGCTCTCTGTTGGAAACAACAATTATCTGCTCTCCGGCCAATTGTTTGTGTAGTAACGAGCGAAGTGTGTCCGGATCCCATGTAAAGGTAAGGTCATCGGTAAGACGCTTTTCAGCATCCACGGCTCGCAAAAGCGCCTTTAGATCGCCCACCAGTGGTTGAAGCTCTGAGCGGGAGGACTCATTAAGGGATGTAGCAGCGCCATCACCGCGTAAAAATGAGCGCACGCCGGTCATCCACCCACGCCAGCTTAAATGAGCGATCAGGACGGTAATGAGGGAAACAACCAGACAAAGTACGGCAAAAAAAATAACAATATACTTGCGAGTATCTTCACTGCGGCGCTGAACGAAACTCATATCATGAACCAGAATAAGCCAACCATAGGATATTCCGTCAATTGCTACAGGATTGATAGCTACATGGACCAGGCCGTGTGGAAGCTGCAAAAGAGCGGGTGACTCGTAAATGGAGGTACCGGGCAGGGAACAACCCAGCGCCTCAGGAAAGTTTTTTGTATGGTAGAGCAGTTTTTTTGTTTCGTCGCAGTACCCAAGCGCGTAGAGGCGTTCGTCCTGAATTATACGGGAAATCAGGTTGCTGATCTTCGCTTTGTTTCCCTGCATGAGAAGTTCGCCCAGTGGCTCATTAAAAGCGCTGGTAATCAGTCGTGACCGAACATCCAGATCGCGGACAGACCACTTGAGCGTCATCCTGTCCACCAGAGGGACCAGCAGATAAGCTAAAAGAGTCATGACCACGATCAATGGAATGACAAAGCGCAGCGCCAGAGGCAGTGAGCGCGACGTTTTTATTTGTTTGATGCTCATTTTTTTCACCATCCCCTTAAAAGGCCGTATCCCAGCGCTCGCTTAAACGGATAGCGGCATTGATAAGCCCCACCATACTGTAGGTCTGGACGAAGTTACCCCAGGACTCACCCGTACGGGGGTCGAGGTGCTCGGCCAAAAGACCGTGATGATTCCTCATGTCAAGCAGATTGGTAAATAGCTGTCTCGCCTCTTGTGTGCGGTTCAGTGCCGCAAGCGCGTAAATGTACCAGAAGGTGCAAACGACAAAAGCGTTTTCCGGGATACCGAAATCATCTGTCTCGACATATCTGTATATAAAATGGCCGCGTTTCAGTTCCCTTTCAATGGCGGCCACCGTTTTGGCAAAGCGGGGATCATCGGCGCAGATAAAACCAAGATCATGTAAAAGCAGGAGGCTAGCATCGAGCGAATCACCGCCAAATGAGGCGGCAAATGTCTGTTTTTTTTCATTCCAGGCTCGCCGGCAAATATTCTTATGTATTTCATCGGCGTGGGATCGCCAGTAAACAGCGCGTTCGCCTATCCCCAGGTGAGCTGCTATTCTGGCCAGCCGGTCACATGCAGCCCAGCACATGACGCTGGAAAAAGTATGCACGCGTGTGGTTTTACGCGTCTCCCACGGGCCGGAATCCGGCTGGTCATAAACTGTCAACGCGCTCTGCCCCAGCGGTTCTAGACGGGAAAACAGTGCCGAACCGCCGCGATGTTCCAGCCGCCGGTCAAAAAATACATGCGCTACCGCTAAAATTGCAGAACCATATACGTCGTGCTGAATCTGTTCACAGGCCTGATTACCGACCCGCACCGGCCCCATGCCGCGATAACCGGGAAGGCTGTAAATCTCCATCTCCCGGATTTGTGCTCTGCCGTCAATGCCGTACACCGGTTGAATCCTATTGCCGGAAGCTCCCGCTACCACATTGATCAGATAGTTCAGATAACGCTCCATGGTATTGGTAGTGCTCAAACGATTCAATGCGTTGACAACAAAGTAGGAATCCCTCAGCCAGCAGTAGCGGTAATCCCAATTGCGGCCTGAATCCGGCGCTTCCGGTATTGACGTTGTCATGGCCGCGATGATCGCGCCTGTATCCTGAAAAGCGTTCAGTTTCAGTGTGATCGCCGCGCGGATCACTTCCTTCTGCCATTCAAACGGGATCGACAGATCCCTGACCCAGTAGTGCCAGCTGGAAATTGTTTCATGAAGAAAACGCCTGGACAGTTCGTCGACCGCATCCGGAATTGTTTCATCCGGACCTAAAATCAGCGTGGCTTGTGTCTCCAGAAAAAAGGGCAACTCTTCAACAATCGCCGTCACGGAAATGTCCGTGGTCACTCTCACGGTCCAGGTAGGGGCAATGTAGCGGACATGGTGACTGCCATATGTCATTGAGCAGCTGTAACTGCCATACTCATATTCCGGGCGAATGCGCACCCGGATGCGCGGCGTTCCGCTGATGCGCTTAATACGCCGTATCAGCATCATGGGCGTAAACATGCGGCCGAATTGCAGGAAACGGGGCACAAAATCTGTAATCTCAATACACGCTCCGTGCCGATCGGTAAGCCTGGTGATTAAAACTGCCGTGTTAGGCAAATAAAATTGCTCTGCGGATACAAGCTCCAGGAGCTCGATGGCAAAATAGCCACCCCCTTCACCATCGGAATGCTCCTTCAATAGTGAACAGAATGCCGGATCACCGTCAAAGCGCGGCAGGCATCCCCAAACAATCTCACCACGTTTATCAATCAGAGCACCAATATTACAATTTCCTACCAGTCCGAGCTCAAGTGAGTTTTTCACAGTATCTCCCCTCCCGCCGAATAAATCTTTTCCGCTTCGAGCTTCTGCCAGATGAGCGCAGCAGCTCCGACAACCATACCGGTGGTTGCATTAAGCCCTGAGAGAGAAACCGTAACAGTGCCTCGATAGACTCGAAACAGAAAATCATTCATATATCGTCTTACAGGTCTTAGCAGAATTTCTCCCGCACTAGACAGGCCACCTGCCAGAAAGATTACTTCCGGACTAAGGTGGGCAACGGCATCAGCAAGCTTCATGCCAAGGATGCAGGCAGTACGGTCAAAGGCATCGAGCGCCAGATTATCACCTTCCAGGGCCAGCTCGAAAATCAGCTTTGATGATATTTGGTCACGATCCGCCTCCCGAAGCTGCGAGGCGGCGTTTTGTTGGCTCAACAGCTCCACGGCCGTCCGGACCAGACCGGTTGCCGAAACGTATGTCTCCAGACAGCCCCTCTTGCCACATGCGCAGGTCCTGCCCTGCGGGTCCACTACCGTATGCCCCAGCTCTCCGGCAAACCCGCTGGCACCATACAGCAGGCTCCCGTCAACGACAATACCCGCACCCAGTCCCGTGCCCAGTGTCACGACTATAAAATTCTTCAGATCACGGGCTTTACCGAAATACATCTCCCCCAGAGCCGCCGCGCTGGCATCATTGGTGATGGACACAGGTATGTCGTAATATCGGCGCACTAGGGAAACGAGATTAACGGACTCTCCCCAATTCAAATTTACAGATTTTTCGACCGTGCCCCGGACGTGATGAGCGTTGGGTACGCCGATCCCGATACCCAGCAGACGAAACGAAAAGGGAAATGTACTGATAAGTCTGTCAATGGCCTGACTTAGACGTTCGATGAATATTTCCGGCGTGTCCCCCGCCCCTGTGGGCATGGTTCCCGAATGAACCGGCACACCTGCACGATCCACAAGGCCGAAGGCCGTATTTGTCCCTCCGATATCGATGCCCAGCACCAGATCTTTATTTAACATTGAATGCTCCCGGTTGGTGGTGACAGACGCGCACAAAGATGTTTTGCAAACGGCTTTTAGTTTTTAAATAAATTCATTTACGTTTTAATCTGCAATCCGTTTACAAATAAGAGAAGCTTCTCTACAGGTAGCGGACTGCGCTTTTTCACTAGAGTCCAATGACCGATCCGGCGCGATTATCACATTACAAAATAATGATCAGGATTGTCGGGAAAGTGGTGGACAATGGGTCAGGTCGGTATAGTGAGAAATTTTCGGCTAATTCCTGTTAGATGGAGCAGTGTGGTCCTGATTGACTTGGAGCCCTGAAAAATCTTTCAACAAATCCTGTGCGCCGATTCGTGATTACTGATTGACGGCTAAAACATAATAAAAAACGCGCAATCTGTCAACAGACAATCAGGCCGGGGCGGTGCAAATACGTGAGGGGTCAATCGTGGATGCGTTTTTTGAGTTCTCTGATCAGGTTATTGAGAAAATCGCTTGCATCGGCGGTCACGGCCACGTCGGCCATTTTCATCATGGTGGCCTGCGGGTTTTTGTTGACCGCGACAATGAAATTTGCCTCCCCCAGGCCCGCCGTATGCTGGATCGCGCCGCTGATCCCGAAGGAAAAAAGAAGCTTGGGTTTGATGTGTTTTCCCGCCTGGCCGATCAGCGCGCCGTGACCGGCCCACCCGGCATACACCACCGGGCGTGTCGCGCCTACGTCACCACCTAAAAGGTCGGCCAGCTCATAGAGCTTTTTAAAATTATTCTTGTTTCCCATGCCGCGTCCGCCGCAGGCGATCACGGTCGCGTTTTCTATGGCGTGTTCTCTTTGCACCGCCCGTTCGTATTCGATGACGCGCGCCCTGGAGACGGGCAGGTCCGGAGGCAGCGGCAGGCGCTCTACAATGGCCGTGCGCTCATAATTATGCGGGATCTCCCTGAAGGTTCCCGGTCGCACGGTGGCCATCTGCGGGCGGTGTTTCTCGGTCACTATCTCGGCAAGCATGTTCCCGCCAAAGGAGGGGGCGATTTGAACGAGCAGGCCATCCGGTGTGATGTCCAGCCCCACGCAGTCGGCCGACAGGCCGGTCCCGAGCCGCTTGGCAAGCCGGGGGGCAAATTCCCGCCCGAAGTCCGTCGCGCCGACCAGAATAATGTCCGGATCTCTTTGCGTTACCAGATACTGCATCAGGGCCAGATAATGCTCTGTGCTGTAGCTTGTCAGCGAGGGGTGATCGATGGACAAAATACGGTCGGCACCGTGCGCCGTGTATTCCATGATCCATTCTTCAATATCATGGCCCACGACCACCGCGCAGACTTGGGCGCCGATTACCCTCGCCAGGTCCATCGCTTTGGACAGAAGCTGGAGTGTCACGCGGTTTTGATAGTAGTTGCGGTAATCGCCGAACACCCAAATGCTTTTTTGCTTCGTCATTTTCAACTTCACGCGTAAATTTTATTTTTTCGTCTCGATGGACTTTCCGATAACGGCGCTGATGCTGCGCTGGTAGCGGTCGAGAAACTCGGCTGCTGCATTGGCCGCCGCACCCGTGATTCTCACATTTTCTTTCATGGTTTTGCGGATAAACACTTTGCGTACTCTGGTGCGCGAGCCGTTGGCTTCCAGATCCGCGGCTGTGACGGCCAGGTCTGCTGCACTCAAAACATCGATACGGGCACCATTGAAGGCGCGGTTGAGTCCGGCAAAAGATACATAGCGGGGTTTGTAGCGCTCCATGGATACAGTGACCAGTGCGGGAAATTCCATCTCCAGCGTCTCGCGGAAATTATCCACCAGGCGCCGCACCCGCATCGTCTGGCCGGAAATATCAATATGCTCGGCGTAGGCGGCCGCGGGAACGTTCAGCTCTTCGGCCAGTTGCGGCCCGACCTGCCCTGTTTCACTGTCCGAGGTGTAGGCGCCGCACAAAACAAGGCCAAAGCCGGGAATCTCTTTTTTGATGGCGCGGGCCAGCACAAAGGAAGTGGCGTAGGTGTCGGATCCGGCCAGCAGCGGATCGCAGATCAAAATTCCACGCCCCGCGCCCATAGCGATCGCTTCGTGCAGCACCTGTTTGGCCGCAGGCGGGCCCATGGTCATGACCGTGATGGATGCGCCATGGGATTCCTTAAACTGAAGCGCCGCTTCTACTGCATGCTTGCAGGCGGGATTCATCATGCCCGCCGCCGCTTCACGCCTCAACGTACCTGTTTTTTCATCCCAGGGGAGTTCCGCCACCATGGGCACCTGTTTGATGCAGACAACAATCTCGAACACGGTTTCTCACAAAATCTGCCGGGACAAAATCGCACGCGCAATGACCATCCGCTGGATTTCGCTTGTCCCCTCATATATTTCGGTAACTTTTGCATCACGGAAGTAACGCTCTACGTCATATTCCTTGCTGTAGCCGTATCCTCCGTGTATCTGAACCGCCAGCGACGTCACTTTGGATGCCACCGTACTGCAATAGAGCTTGGCCATGGAGGCTTCAGGCCCGAAGGGTGCGCCTGCGTCCTTGAGATCGCACGCGTGGTATAGCAGCAGGCGGGCCGCCGTGATTTCCGTGGCCATATCGGCAATATAATTTTGTATGGTCTGTTGCGAGGCGATCGGTTTTTTAAACTGCTGGCGCTCCTTGGCATATTTCACGGCTGCCTCCATTGCGCCCTGCGCAATTCCCAGCGCCTGGGCGGCCACGCCGATGCGCCCGTTGTCAAGCGTGGCCAGACCGATTTTCATGCCGTCGCCGGGTTTCCCCAGAAGGTTTTCCTCCGGCACAGGGCAGTCCTCGAAAAACAGCGACGAGATGGGGTTGGCGCGCATGCCGCAGAGATCTTCCAGCTCCCCGCGGAGAAAACCTTGAAAGGAGCTCTCGACGATGAAAACACTGCTTTGCAGTTTGGCGTCCGGTGCGGAGGTGAGCGCGAAAATCAAGGCTATATCGCACACGCCGCCGTTGGTGACGAAGATCTTGGTGCCGTTGAGAATATAAGTTCCGCCGTTTTTGACGGCGGTGGTTTCCACACTGCCGGCATCGGAGCCGGCGTTGGCCTCCGTGAGACTGAAGGCACCGACATCTTCACCGGAGGCCAGCCGGAAGAGATATTTCTCCTTCTGGCGCTTGTCGGCAAACTGCAAAAAGGGATAAACGGCCACGCCGTTATGCACGGTCACGCACAGTCCGATTGCCGCGCACACGCGCGAAAGCTCTTCCACGACAATGGCGGCACTTATTGAATCCAGCGCCGCGCCTCCGTATTTCTCCGGCACCTGCAGTCCGAAATAGTTCAGCCCCCTCATCCGGGCGATCACCTCGCGGGGAAAGGTCCGGTTGTGGTCTATTTCCGCGGCAATGGGGGCAAGTTCCGTTTCGGCAAAGTGACGCGTGGAGGCGCGGATCAGATTGTGCTTCATACAGGGGTTAAACTGCAATTTTAATCTCCCGCTACGGCGGAGGCAATCGCGAACAGTCTCCGCTGTAAGTATTGTGTGCGCGGCGGCCTCTGCGGTATAAAAAAAAGCCCCGCCCTTGTCAATGAGATTGTCGGAAATAACGCCAAAACCGCGCCGGGATTAAATATGAGATTTTTTATTCATCGCGGCCCATGCCGGTATGGCGCGCTTTTTTCATTTCGGCGAGTTTGTCTTTGTCCAGATAGTACTTCCCCTCGGGCGTCTTGAGCACCAAGCCGTCGGTTATCAGCAGGTGCAGAGCCTTGGGTCGCAGATTGCCCGTGCCGACGCGGAAAAAATTCTGCCTCTCATCCTGCAGCCTGATGGCCCGGGAAGCCTTGAGAGCCCCCTCTTTTTCGAGCTCGGCGATGATTTTAAAGCAGACCCGCCTCAGGCCGAGGCCGGTAACATACATGGCCACCACGACAAAAACGACAAACGCAGCCGCCAAAGCAAGTATTTGCAGATAAACCGGCATTATTTATCTGTGTCCCTTCCGGTTGTTTTGTATTTCAGGATCGGGAGCCGGCCGGTCTCAAATGAACTTCACATCGCTTGTCGCCGCAGTCATCACAAAACAGCGCTCGATATTGGAGGCGGTGTCCGCCGGGCTTACAAAGAAACCCGGACGTCCCGGCTGGTAGCCGTTTGTGGTGCCGATCATCAGTTCCCCATCCCTGAATTTCACCCGAATTTTACGGCCGGTGACGGGTTTTCCCGGTTCAAATTCCTGACGGTCTTTATAGCCGGGATTGCCGTCGAATTCCTTCACAAAAAAAACCGCCTTCGCATCGGCCAGGTGCGCTTCCAGCGGTCTTGCGTCCGGAGCCGCACCGACAGGCAGGATGTGAAAGCTTTGCTTGTTGGGGAAAAAATCGGCCGTAATACCTTTCTGCACACGGCCGTCTGCATAACGGATGACAATTTTGTTTTGCATAACAGCTCCTTTGGTTGGTTTGACTGATGCAACAAAGATTACCGTCAAAACATTCCGCCAAAAACAGGAAGCCCGCCCGTTATTTTTTATTCCTTTACACCAATGGGGACGGCTTTGTCCAGCTCTTCGGCCGGGTAAACGATTTTTTCGTCGCCACAAAGTAGCCTGTATTTCCCCTTCCGCAAAGAAGAGCGAAAGTTCAAGATTTCTTGGCATGTTTGAAAAGTTGTGATAGAAAGCCGAAATTACAGGCCTGCTCTGCTTGTGACGAGCTCTGACAGGCTTTGAGCAGAACAACGCCAAAAAAGTCGATGACTTTATCATCTGTGAAAGCTGAGATTATGGGAAATTTAAACAGCCGGGCGATCGGTGTTTTTGATTCAGGAATCGGCGGCCTCACGGTCGTACGTGCTCTGATGGAGCGCCTCCCTTTTGAGAACATCATCTACTTCGGCGATACCGCGCGCGTGCCTTACGGCATTAAATCGGTCGGGACGATCAAGAGCTACGCGCTGCAGATAACTGAGTTTTTAGTCAAAAAAGAGGTCAAGCTACTGATTGTCGCCTGCAATACGATGGCGGCGGTGGCTATCGGGGCGATTAAAGAAATATCTCCTGTCCCGGTTTTGGAAGTGATCGGCGCCGGGGCGGCCGCCGCGGTCGCGCAGACAAAAAACAAGGCGATCGGCGTCATCGGGACGCCCGCGACCGTCAATTCCAATGCTTACGCGCGCGCCATTCACCGGGTCGACCGGCAAATACGTGTTTTTTCCCGTGCCTGTCCGCTTTTCGTGCCGATGGTGGAAGAAGGCTGGCTTGACCATGAAGCCACACGGCTTACGGCCGTCGAATATCTCAAGCCGGTACTGGCTGAGGGCATCGATACGCTTGTTTTAGGATGCACGCATTACCCGCTTCTCAAACCTCTGATTTCGGATATTGTCGGCGACTCCGTCCGTCTGGTTGACTCGGCCGAAGCGATGGCGGAAATTACAGCCGGCCTGATTACCCGGGATAATCTTGCCAATGATTCTGAGTCTTCACCCGCGTATCATTTTTTCGTCAGCGATGTGCCCTACCGGTTTCAGACGATCGGCGAGAGCTTCCTCGGACGCACATTGCCGCATGTGGAAATGGTCAAACTTTAATCACCATCCGACAAGGAGTAAAAATGAAAGTTCTTCTGGCCGGTTTAAATGTTGATTATGACTTAATTAAAGAGCTCAAACACAAAGCTTCACACCAAGGCGACATCACGCCGGAGACGATCTCTGCGGCCTACGCGCGCATCAGCCGCAGCCCCAAACCGGTGGACGAGCTGCGCCGCGACGCTCTGAAAGAAGTGGACAAGGCACGCAGGTCAAACCGCAATATCGTTTTCGAGATGGGGCACAGCTCAATTGCCGAACATGCCGTCTTCAATATCGATGTCCTGGGTGTGTCACGCCTCCTGGTCGAGGAGATCGAAAAACTCCGTCTTTGCTCCTACACGGAAAAATCACAGCGCTATGTTCTGTTTGATAAAGACTACGTCATCCCCGATGAAATCAGCGAGGCGGGGCTGGCCGATGTTTATACAGAAACGCTGGAGATGCAAAACGACTTCTATCATCGTCTTTACAGCGTGCTGCGGCCATACGTCTTTGCCGGCAATCCTGAGCTGGCCGGGGAAGCCGCCAATAAATCGATACTTGAAGGCTGGGCCAAGGAAGACGCGCGCTACGCCATTTCGCTGGCAACCCAGACCCAACTGGGGATGACACTAAACGCGAGGAATCTGGAGCTGATGCTCCGTCGCCTGGCCGCCTCGCCTCTGGCCGAAGGACGCCTGTTTGCCGGGAGGCTCTATGCCGCCACAAAAGACATTGCCCCTTCTTTGATCCGCTATACAAAAGCGACCGACTACGATTGTCTGACCCGTGAAAATCTTCGCCAACTCACCAAGCGTTTTAGCCTTGAAAATAAACGCGGTGCCGTGGCGGTCAAACTGCTGTGGTCAACGCCTGATGCTGACTGCCGGGCGGCCGCGGCTCTAATGTTTGCCTCCGGCCGTGCCTCTTACGAAGCCTGCCTGGCACGGGCCGGAAAACTCACAGCCGCCGAAGCGAAAGATCTGTTCAAGGCAGCTTTCAGGTACATGCAGCCGCATGACGCGGCGATGCGCGAATTGGAAAATGTGGATCTGCTTTTTGAACTGGTCGTAAGCGCAAGCTGCTTTGCCCAGCTCAAGCGCCACCGGATGGCCACCGTCATCAGCCAGGATTATGATCCGGCACTGGGTGTCACCGTGCCGGCATCGGTGCGTGCCACGAGGATGCACAGGGATTTTATGGCGCTTGTGCGCAAAACGGAGCGCGTCTTTTCCCTTATTGCCCAAAAAGCCCCCGGCGCGGCGGCCTATGTGCTCACCAACGCGCACCGCAGACGCGTCTTGATGAAACTAAATGTCCGCGAGCTTTATCACGTGGCGCGCCTGCGTGCCGACCACTTTGCCCAGTGGGACATCCGCAACATTGCCAACGCGATGCTCAGGCAGGGTCGCAAAGCCATGCCCTTGTCTTTGCTTTTGGCCGTGGGCAAGGACGGCTTTGCCGCATTGAACAAAAAAATATTCCCGCGGGCATAATTTTGAAGTGAGTGCATGATCAGAAAAATCAAATTGCCCGTTGTCCTGGTGGCCACGAGCATCAGTTCTTTCACGACGCCTTTTTTGGGTTCCTCCGTCAATGTGGCTCTGCCGGCCATCGCGTCGGACTTTTCCATGAGCGCCCTGGGGCTGAGCTGGGTAGCCTCGTCCTTCATCATGGCGGCGGCAATCATGCTGCTGCCGCTGGGAAGGCTGGCCGACCTTCACGGCCGCAAGAGGTTCTTTTTTTGGGGCTCCATCATTGTCGGTGTGTCTTCTCTGGCCTGCAACTTCGCTCCGAACGAGGCGGTCTTCATTGCCCTGCGTGTCGTTCAGGGTGCCGGCTCGGCGATGATCTTCAGCACGGGCACGGCAATGCTCATCTCAGCTTACCCGCCCCACCGGCGCGGAATGGTGCTGGGCATCAACGTTGCGGCAGTGTATGTGGGCCTGACCGTCGGCCCCTTCATCGGCGGCATGATTGTCGAGCATCTGGGGTGGAGGGCGATCTTTGAGATCAACGCCTTGTTGGGAGCCGCTGCTGCAGGTCTTTGCTTTTTTATGGACAGGGAAAAACAAATGCCCCAAAACGGTGAATACTTCGATCTGCCCGGATCATTTCTGTACGCCCTGGCGCTTTTTTCCGTGATGTACGGCTTTTCCACTCTGCCTCGCCTCACCGGGGCTGTTTTGGTCGCCTGTGGTGTGGTTTGCTTTTTCTTTTTTGTCCGCCGCCAGCTCGGCATGGATTTTCCTCTCATCGACGTGCGCCTTTTTTCGGACAACCGTGTTTTCGGTATGTCCAATCTGGCGACGCTCATCCATTACTGCGCCACCTTCGCCGTCACGTTTTTAATGAGCCTCTATCTGCAGCATGTTAAGCTTCTGAGCCCCTCGCACACGGGATTTATCCTGGTGATGGCCCCCGTATTGCAGGCCCTTTTCTCCCCCTTTGCCGGCTGGCTCTCCGACCATCGCGAGCCGCGCATCATCGCCTCCACCGGCATGGCTTTATCGGCCGCAGGCCTCACCGGGCTGGCCTTCATCAGTGCCTCCACGCACATCGGTCTGATTCTGCTTTGGCTGGCCATGCTGGGCGTGGGCTTCGCCCTTTTTTCCTCGCCCAATGTCAACGCCGTGATGAGTTCCGTGGAAACTAAATTATACGGCATCGCCTCGGCGACGCTGGCCACTATGAGGCTTGTCGGCCAGATGCTCAGCATGGGAATCGCCATGCTGATTTTTTCCTGCGTCATCGGCGATCAGCCACTTGGCCACGACAACAGCGACCTTCTTGTGTTGAGTGCCAAAATCATCCTGAGCATCATGGCCGTAACGTGCGTGGCGGGCGTTTTCGCGTCACTGGCACGCGGCCGCGTTCATGACGGGAGGGCCGCCTCATGAAAAAAAATCTGCTTTGCATCGGTATCGGCCTTACGGCAGGCGTTTTTGGCGGCCTGATCGGCCTGGGGGGCGGTATCATCATGGTGCCCCTGCTTGCCGGTCTGGTCGGGATGGCTCAGTGCCGGGCGCACGGCACATCGCTTGCCGTACTGATTTTCACGGGCCTCAGCGGAGCCGTCACATACGGTTTACATGGCCAGGTGAACTGGCCGGCGGCGCTGGCGCTGGCCCTGCCGGCTGTTTTGACCGCTCCGGCTGGGGCGCGCCTGGCGGATCGTCTCCCTGACTGGAAGCTGAAACGCTTCTTTGGCGTTTTTCTGATTTTGTGCTGCCTCCTTTTACTTTTTAAGCCGTTCCTTGCGGGGCTCCCCGGTATGATTGACTCCCAGGCGGCGCTGGCGGCACTTGCCGCCACCGGGGCACTCACAGGCTTTCTCTCCGGCCTGATGGGCGTCGGCGGCGGGACGATCATGGTGCCGGCGATGATCCTACTGGCCGGTTTTTCACAACATACCGCACAGGGAACGGCTCTGATGGTCATGGTGCCGGCCGGTGCGGTCGGCGCATTTACCCACTGGCGGCTGGGCAATGTGGATCACATCTCACTTTTGTGCCTTGCGCCCGGCATTGTCGCCGGCGCGTACATAGGGGGGAGCGCCGCTCAGATAATACCGGACGACCCGCTCCGCTGGCTTTTTGTCGCGGTGGCCACATATATGGGCTGGCGCTATCTGCGCGCCATCAAACCGGACAACACCTGCGACACCGGAAAGCAGGAACCTGGTAGATAACGATTCACTTCACAGGGTGGAGGATTGGAGGATAAAGGCCAAAGGATAAAGGCAAAAGGATAAAGGCTAAAGGATGCTTCGACAGGCTCAGCACGAATGACAGTAAAAGCTCAGCATGAACAGTCAATTAAGCGCGAAGCTCACCGCTTCGTGTCCTCCGCCGGCGGAGGTGGCCTGCTTTAGCAGGCCGGAGGTGGAGAGTTAGCAGATTAGATGATTAGAAGTTTAGAGGGTTGGAGGAATGGTGGCTGGGGGGATAGCAAATAGCGCGTGGTCAACGGCAACGTATTAAAAACCCCCGCTCGTCCTGAGCCTGTCGAAGGATGAGCGGAGCTTGTCGAAGCCTGCCCTGAGCGTGTCGAAGGGGGGGGGTGAGCGGGGCCTGTTGTAGCCTGCCCGTTCATGCTTCGACAGGCTTAGCACGAACGGTCAGTAAATTTTATGTTCAGGCATTAAAGCTCGGCATGAATAGTCAATTAAGCGCGAAGCTCACCGCTTCGTGTCCTCCGCCGGAGACCTTGTCGTAATCGTCAAAAGCCGTCAACATCGTCATACCGGCGAAGGCCGGTATCCAGAACAGCATGAGCAAATAGCTCACGGCTTGCAGCTCGCAGCGATCCGTTCCACGGTGTGGAGATTTGTAAGGGAGTAACCTGCCGATTTTTGCCAGCTGCTTAACTCAGTTATAAGATAATCAGCGTCTTGAAACGGAAAGTCGTTACTGGTATGGTATGCTTGTAAAGATACCAAATAGCAATGGTAAAATGAGGAATAGAGCATTGCAAATTTTAGCGTTGCAATAAAAAGATTAAGTCAGGGAGAATATATCATGAAAAAATTGATTTGTGTCTGTTCATTGTGTTCTTTATTCTTCTTTGTTCTTTTAACAGGGATTACCGCAACAGCTGGAGAAGTTTCCGTGAACTCAGACGGCTCGACGATCTGGCAAGCGGGCATTGATGGTGTCGAAATTGAATGGGGTGCAGATGGCTCTTTTAACAGAATCTATTCACTATACTCTCATCCGGTTAACATGCCCGACCGACGGGGTATCAACAAAGCCTATATTATTGCAGAAGAAAAAGCAAAAGCAGCAATAGTTCGCTTTATGGAACAGCGTGTCACCACATCACGGGTTGTTACGGAAGTGAATAATGACTTTGAGCAATCTACATTTACTCAAGGTACAGGGACACAAAGTGAGCTGACTAAGAAAAATCAGAGAACAATGGTGGAAAATCTAGCTGAAATTACAGGCTCAAATGCGGCCGCAGCCCTTCGTGGGGTAATCATACTTGAAAAAGGATATGATAAAAACAATGAAGAAGTTTGGGTTAAAGTTGGTATCAGCAGGAAAACCATGGCTGCATCAAGATCCTTAAAAAGTGCATTACAAGACCAGTCGCCACAAGGTTCTCCTGCTGAAAAAACACGCCTTGATAATGGGATAAACTTACCTGAAAGCGAAATAAAGAGAACTCCGCAAAAAGATTGGTAGTGTGCCACACCCGAACTCAACTTATTAAACAGTAGTTTCAGGGATAATTCTCTAAAATCGGCGGATATCCAGTAATAACGGCGACTTAGAGCAAAGTTTTCTGTAAGACCCATCCGGAAATTATTCAAAATACCAAGAAAGCAAATGAAATATATGCATATTTGTAAAATTTATTCTTGACATGTAAGACCCTGTTTGATATGTTCTCTTCATGGCGCATTT
>Ga0208196_1002492_pt1 | contig 16906 bp, 10 predicted proteins | sample AD_JPNNA7_MetaG_FD_184443 | JGI IMG/M metagenome (GOLD analysis project Ga0208196, IMG submission 184443) | Active sludge microbial communities of municipal wastewater-treating anaerobic digesters from Japan - AD_JPNNA7_MetaG (SPAdes) (version 2) | ecosystem: Engineered > Bioreactor > Anaerobic...
TTCGCATCGGGGTCGCCAGCATCGCGTGGTAGGTGCCCTGCCACTTGATCGCCCCGAACACCGGCCAACTGGACTCCCCGAAACCGGTCATCATCGCCGAGCTCGCCAGGATCGCGGGGACGACGAACACGGCATACGGGAGGACGGAGCCGTGCCACGGCACCCCTCCGGCAGTGCCGCGGTCGACGAGCAGCCCCACGCCCCACCCGACGGCCAGCAGCGAGAGCAGCGGGGTCCCCAGCCGGCTGTAGAGCATCCCGCGCCAGACCCGCCGCATCACCCGCAGGTGAAACTCGACGATCGGCACCCACCGCCGGGTGGCAGTGAGGATCGCGTGCGGCTCCGGCGCAGGGGCGGCATACCCCCTTTTCGGTATGCCGTGCGGCTGGGTCCGCTCGTCGCGCGCGGGTGGGTGGTCCATCAGTCCACCAGCGTCCGACCGGTGAGGTGCAGGAAGACGTCCTCCAGCGACGAGCGGCGCACCAGCGCGGACAACGGACGGATCCCGCGGGCGTGGGCCGCAGCGAGGGCGCCGTCGCCGTCGTCCGCGTAGACGAGCAGGCGGTCGGGCAGCACCTCGACCCGTTCGCCGATGCCCTGCAGCGACGGCACGTGGATGCCGTTGTCGTCGTCAGCGAAGCGCAACTCGAGAACCTCGCGGGTCGCGTGGGTCTGGATGAGCGCCCGGGGTGAGCCCTCGGCGACGATCTGGCCGCGGTCCATGACGACCAAGCGGTCGCACAACTGCTCGGCCTCGTCCATGTAGTGCGTCGTGACGACGAGCGTGACGCCCTGGCGCTTGAGCCGGAACAGTCGGTCCCAGAGGACGTGGCGGGCCTGCGGGTCCAAACCGGTGGTCGGCTCGTCGAGCAGCAGGATCCGCGGGTCGTTGATGAGCGACCGGGCGATGGTGAGGCGCCGCTTCATCCCACCCGACAACGGCTCGACCCGGTCGCCGGCCCGCTCAGTGAGCTGGGCGAACTCCAGCAACTCCGTTGCGCGGCGCCGACATTCGGCCCACGAGAGGCCGAAGTAGCGGCCGTAGATCCAGAGGTTCTCCTCGACGGTCAACTCTTCGTCGAGCGTGTCCTTCTGCGGGACGACACCCAGCGCGGCTCGGATGTCCGGGCCCCGGGTCGCCGGGTCGAGGCCGAAGATCCGCAGGGTGCCGCTGGTCACGGGTGACACGGCCGCGATCATCCGCATCGTCGAGGACTTGCCCGCGCCGTTCGGCCCGAGGAAGCCGAAGGACTCCCCCGCGGTCACCGTGACGTCGATCCCGTCGACGGCCGTGAAGTCACCGAACCGCTTGGTGAGGCCTCTGGCCTGGATGAGCTCCGCAGGGGTCCCCGAGGGTGTTGGCTCAGCGGGTGTTGCCTCGGCCGCGATCATCCGCCCAGGGTAACCACCAGCGGTGACAGCCCGTCACTGGGTTTTGGCTGCCCCGACCGGGTCATGGCCGGAAGCGGTAGCCCATGCCGGGCTCGGTCACCAGGTGTCGCGGACGATCGGGGTCGGGCTCGAGTTTGCGTCGCAGTTGGGAGACATAGAGGCGCAGGTTTGCCGGCTGATTGAGGTATGCCGCGCCCCACACCTTCCCGAGGAGGTAGCGCTGGGACAGCAAGGCACCGGGCTGGCGCAGGAAGACCTCCAACACGTGCCATTCGGTGGGGGTCAGGTGGATCGGCTCTGAGTCGGCGCTCACCGCCCCAGCGCCCGACGGCCCAGCGCCCGTCGGCCCCGTCACGGTCCGGTTGACCAGGTCGATCGACAGGTCGCCGAACCTGACGACGGGGTCACCGCCCTCAGCACCGGACCCGCGACGGGCCACCGCCCGCATCCGGGCCAGCAACTCCTCGACGCCGAACGGCTTGGTGACATAGTCGTCGGCCCCCGCGTCGAGTGCGGCCACCTTGTCCGGCCCCCCGGACCGGCCCGACAGCACGATGATCGGCACGTCGGTCCAGCCCCGCAGGCCGTGGATGACATCGACCCCGTCCAGATCGGGGAGCCCGAGGTCGAGCAGCACGAGGTCAGGCAGGTGGATCGCCGCCAATTGCAGCGCATCGGCGCCGGTGGTGGCGACCTGGACGTCGTGGTGTCGAGCGACCAGGTTGATCCGCAAGGCACGAAGCAACTGCGGGTCGTCGTCGACGATGAGAACCCGACTCATGCCGTGACCCCTTCCGGTAGGCCGATGACCATCGTCAGCCCGCCGCCTGGAGTGTCCTCAGGGGTGAGCGCGCCGGACATCGCTTCGACCAAACCTCGGGAAAGGGCCAATCCCAGACCGAGGCCGGTGCGATTGTCGCTGTCGCCCAGTCGCTGGAAGGGCTGGAAGACCCGCGCATGGTCGGCCGCCGGGATCCCCGGGCCGCGGTCGACCACCCGGATCTCCACCCGTCCCAGCGACGGGCTGGCAGTGATGATGACGCGCTCGCCGGCGGGGCTGTGCCGAAGGGCGTTCGCCAGCACATTGACGAGAGCGCGGGTGAGCAGGGCCGCGTCGGCCACGACCGGTGGCAGGCCCTCGGGGATGTCGATCTGCACTCCACCAGGCACCACCCCGAGCTCGTCCAGCGCCGGGCCTAGGACGTCGTCGAGCCACACCGTCTCAGCGCGCACGGTGAGGGTGCCTGATCGCAGCCGGGACAGGTCCAATAGGTCGGCGACCAACGCGGTCAACCGGTGCAGCGACTCCTCCGCCGTCGCAAGCAACTCGTCCCGCTCGGAGGGCGACCAGGCCACATCAGCGCTGCGCAGGCTGGTCACCGCCGCGGTCGCCGCCGCCAGCGGGGTTCGCAGATCGTGCCCGACGGCTGCCAGCAGGGCGTCACGCAGCCGTCCGGTGGCCTCGAGCCGCTCGGCCACCGCAGCCTCGCGGGACAGTTGGTTACGCTCGTGCACCACCCGGACCTGCGCCGCGAAAGCCCGCAGGGTCGCCCGCTCCTCCGCGACGAGAGCGCGACCCGCGAGGGCCAGGGTGAGCCCTGGCCCGGCGGACACCTGCACATCGCTCTGCCGCGGATCGGTCGGCGCGTCCGGGCCCACCGACCGGAGCACCGACCACGGCTCGTCACTCTGGTCGTGGCCGTCGTCGGAGCCGGCGAGCAGGCTCACCGACGTCATCCCGAAGCTGCTGCGCAATTGCTCGAGTAGGGCCGGGAGGGCCTCCTCGCCGCGGATCGTGCCCTCGGCCACGGCCGCGAGGGTCCGCGCGCGCGCCGACGCCCGCGCCGCAGCCAAGGTCATCGTTGCGGCCCGATGGACGATCGCCCCAACGAGCCCAGCCACCACGAGGAATCCGACCAGGGTCACCGTGTTGTGCAGGTCGGCCACTTGGAACGTATGGGTCGGTGGGATGAAGTAGTAGTTGAGCAGGGTCGACGCCGCGACCGCGCAGACCAGGGCCGGCCAGAGGCCGCCGACGAGCGCGACCACGACCACCGTCAGCAGATAGGCCAAGCTGTGGCCGGCCAGGCCGACCCGGTCCCCCGCCATCAGCAGCAGGGGGGTCAACCCGGCCGGGAGGACGACCGCCAGCGCGGTCCCACTGGCCACCCGGACCCGAGACAGCGGGATCCGTTCCGGCTTGGACCGGGTGTGTGAGCGGGTCGACGCGGTCGGCACGACATGGACGTCGACCCCGAGCGCCTGATCCAGCACCCGCACAGCCAACGCCCCGGTATGCCGCCCGCCCCAGACCCGCCGTAGGCCCTCATCGGGCGCGCCGCCTCCCACGACCAAAGCGGTCGCGTGCTCAGCCATGGCGACTTCGGCGAGCGCTTGCGGGACGTCCTCGCCGACGACGTGGTGGAACCGGGCGCCGACGCTCTCGGCCACCCGACGTAGGGCGACCAGGTCGAGGTCGGCCGACCCCGGCAACGACCGCCCGCTGACGACGTGGACCGCCGCCAACTCCGACGCGGGCGCCCGATTGGCCAGCCGGGCGGCTCGATGAAGCAAGGGCACCGCGTCCGGGCCGGACGGCACCGCGACGAGGATGCGTTCGCCGACCTCGCCAGGGTCGGCCGACTCCGGGCGCGCCGCGGCGAGCAGGCCCGTCATCCAGCTGAACCCGAGCTCGCGCAGGCGGCTCAACGTCTCGACCGAGTAGAGCGACGCCGTGGTGGCATCGACCTGACCCGCCGAGCGCAGCCCCCCATGCGCCAGTCGCCTCCGCAACGCCTCCGGTGCCATGTCGATCAGCTCGACCTGGTCGGCGCCGAGCAGGATCCGGTCCGGCACCGGTGGGGGCGGCGGCCCCTGGGTGACCGCGGCGACGACTTCGGCCAGCGAGGCCACAGCACGTACCTCGGTCGTGGCAAGGACATTGATCCCTGCCTCGATCAACTGCTCGACCGACTCCCAGCGGGCGCGCCCTGTCGTCGCGTCGATCGCGCCCAGGTTGTCGACGGCGACGATCCGAGGCCGTCGCTCCAGCAGCGCAGGGACGTCCAAGGCACCCGGCTCACGTCGCTCGGACCCGACCATGAGGGCCTCCAGAGGCGCCCGGCCATGCGTGTCGGCGACGCCGATGACGACGTCCGCCCCTCGGGCACGGCGACGGGCCGCCTCGGCGAGCATGGCGTAGGTCGCCCCGACCCCGGGCGCGACTCCGACATACACGCGCAACCGGCCACGCGGCATACCGGAAGCCTCCTTCGGTGCCCACTCTGACACGAGCCCGGACCGTGGTTCGGGACCCATGCAGGATCCTTGCAACAAGCAGCAGGTTCCATGCACGACGCTCACGGGCGTCCACCTAGCGTCGAAACGTGACAACAACGGTGACCCTGGCCAAGCGGGTCCTCGTCGGGGCTCCGATGCGCAGCGAAAATCTTGGCGAGACGCTGCTCCCCAAACGGGTCGCCCTGCCCATCTTCTCCTCCGACGCCCTCTCCTCGGTGGCTTACGCCACCGAGGCGATCCTCAAGGTGCTCACGGTGGGGGGGTTGGCCTACCTCTATCTCACTCCGTGGGTCGCCTTGGCGGTCGCCCTCCTGATGACGATCGTCGTCGTGTCCTACCGGCAGGTGATTCACGCCTATCCGGACGGCGGCGGCTCCTATGAAGTCGTCCGGCAGAACCTCGGCCGCGGGGCCGGCATGGTCGTCGCCGCGTCGCTGATGGTCGACTACGTCATGACGGTGGCCGTCTCAGTGGCGGCCGGCGTCGACAACGTCATCTCGGCCGTCCCGTCGCTCAACACCCAGCGGGTCCTGCTCGCCGTGGGGTGCGTCGCCGTGCTGACCCTGGTCAACCTGCGCGGGGTGCGCGAGTCGGGTCGGGCGTTCGCCGTCCCCACGTATCTGTTCATCGTCGGGATCATCGCCATGGTCGGGATCGGGCTGTTCCAGACCGCGGTCGGCCACGCACCAGTGGCCGTCAGCGCCACCTATCAGATCCGCGAGGAGGCCTTCGGCCTCACCGGGATCGCCCTACTCATGCTCGGATTGCGCGCGTTTTCCTCCGGGTGCACGGCCCTGACCGGCGTCGAAGCCATCAGCAACGGGGTGCCCGCCTTCCAAGCGCCCAAGGCGCGCAACGCGGCGCGGACGCTGGGGCTCATGGGAGCCATCGCGATCGTCATGTTCGTCGGCATCACGATCCTGGCCCTCGTGGCTCAGGTCCGGGTCGCCGAGGACACCTGTGCGCTGGTGGGATTCGCCGGCGATTGCGCCTCCGACCCTCAACTGACCGTCATCGCCCAACTCGCCGGATCGGTCTTCGGCGCCGACAGCCCGGCCTTCTACTTCGTGCAGGGGACGACAGCCCTCGTCCTCGTCCTGGCCGCGAACACGGCATACAACGGGTTCCCGATGCTCACCTCGGTGCTGGCGCGGCACGATCTCGTGCCCCGGCAACTGCGCAACCGCGGCGACCGACTGTCCTTCAGCAACGGCATCATCGCCCTGGCCGCAGCCGCCGTCGCTCTGCTCGTCGTGTACGGGGCCGATGTCGACCAACTCCTGCACCTTTACGTCCTGGGCGTGTTCACCTCGTTCACGCTCAGCCAGATCGGCATGGTGAAGCACTGGAACCAGCAGCTGAGCGAGCCGACTACCCTCCCCAGCGACTTCGCACGGATCCGTCTGGCGCGGGTCGTCAATGGGGTCGGTGCGGTGCTCACCGCCGTGGTGCTCGTCATCGTGCTAGTCACCAAGTTCACGAGCGGGGCCTACCTCGTGGTGATCGCGGTGCCGCTGCTGTGTCTGCTCATGCGCGAGGTGTCCCGCCACTACGCACGGGTGCGCCGACAACTGGCATCGCAGGGCAACCCGACCCGGTTGCCGAGCCGGGTGCATGCCGTCGTCTTGGCCTCGACTCTGCACGAGCCGACCTTGCGTGCGGTGGCCTTCGCCCGCGCGACCCGGCCTTCGACCCTCACCGCCCTTACGGTGCAGGTCGACGAGGACGAGACCGAAGCTCTGTGCGCCGCCTGGGCCGACGCCGAGATCCCCGTCACGCTCACGGTCGTCGGCTCCCCGTTCCGCGACATCACCACGCCGATCGTCGACTACCTCCAGCGGATCCGCCTGGAGAGCCCGCGGGACCTCGTCGCCGTCTACCTACCGGAATATGTCGTCTCCCACTGGTGGGAGGAGTTGCTGCACAACCAGAGCGCCCTGCGGCTCAAGTTGCGGCTGCGGTTGATGGGAAACGTCATGCTGACCAGCGTGCCTTACGTGCTGGACGGCGCGGATGACCCCAAGAACACCGACGACGACGGCGAGCCAACCCGGCCGAGGGTGGCGCCGATCACTCCCTGACCGGTCTAGGTGGCGCCGGGTCCTGACTACGATGCAGGCAACCCAAAAGACGGCATGTGGAGGCGCACCGATGTCCCGTACGGCCAAGCTCGAACTCGACGGTAAGTCCTACGAGTTGCCCATCGTCGAAGGCACGGAGAAGGAGCTGGCGATCGACATCAGCTCACTGCGCGCCCAGACCGGCTACATCACCCTCGACGACGGCTACGGCAACACCGGCTCGTGCTCGTCGGCCATCACCTTCATCGACGGCGACAAGGGCATCCTGCGCTACCGCGGCATCCCCATCGAGGAGATCGCCGGGAAGTCGTCGTTCGTCGAGACCGCCTGGCTGGTCATGTTCGGCCACCTGCCCACCGTCGATGACCGTGAGCGGTTCTCCAAACTCCTCACCGAGAACAGCCGCCTCGACGAGAGCATGCGCAAGCACTTCGAGGGGTTCCCCCCCAACGGCCACCCGATGGCCATCCTTTCGGCGATGATCAACGCCCTCTCGACCCACGAGCCGGTCATCATCGAGGACGAGCGCGACATCGAAGAGGCGGCCGCGCGGCTCATGTCCAAGGTGCGGACGATCGCCGCGGCGGCATACAAGGCCTCCGTTGGCGAGCCGATCGTCTACCCGCGCTACGACATGAAGTACGTCGAGAACTTCCTGCACATGATGTTCTCGATCCCCAACCGCGACTACGAGCCGACCCCCGAGGTGTCTCGGGCGCTCAACCTCTTCCTCTCCCTGCACGCCGACCACGAGCAGAACTGCTCGACCTCGACGGTGCGCATGGTCGCCTCCAGCCAGGCCAACATGTTCGCCTCGTGCTCGGCCGGCGTCTGTGCCCTCTGGGGGCCGCTGCACGGTGGCGCCAACGTCGCGGTCATCGAGATGCTCGAGATGATCCGCGAGTCGGGGATGCCCGTGAAGGAGTACGTCGCCCGGGTCAAGGACAAGCAGTCCGGGATCAAGCTCATGGGCTTCGGTCACCGGGTCTACCGCAACTTCGACCCGCGCTCGATCATCCTCAAGCAGGCGGCCGACGACATGCTCGCCAAGATGGAGGTCCACGACCCGCTGCTGGACATCGCGGTCGAGCTGGCCGACGTGGCGTTGTCTGACCCCTACTTCGTCGAGCGCAAGCTCTACCCCAACGTCGACTTCTACTCCGGCACGATCCTGCGCGCCATCGGCATCCCGCTGAACATGTTCACCGTGATGTTCGCCATCGGCCGGATGCCCGGTTGGATCGCCAACTGGAAAGAAATCCACGACGACCCCAAGGGCCGCATCTACCGCCCGCGCCAGGTCTACGTCGGCCACACCGGCGAGCACTGGATGCCGCGCGAAGAGCGCCACTACGACGAGGACTGACCCTTCGGGCACGTCCCCCCGGCACCCTCAGCGGCGCTTCGGTCGATCCTGACCGAAGCGCCGCTCCGCTGGGATGTCGAAGTCGTCACAGATCGCGGCCCACACCTGACGCGGAGGTATGCCGTCCGCCAACGCCGCGTCGCCGGTGCGGTTCCCGAGGGCGACCAGGACGTGCGAGCGAAGGAGGCTCACGGCATACCCCTGGCCGAACTCCTGCGCCACCATGGTGGCCAATTCGCTGTACCGCACCGGGTGAGTGTGCCACGTGGACCGCGTGACCGGCGCGGCTGTCGGTGCGTCGTGGCAGGGTGGACCCCGACATGGGCGAGAGCGTGCTGGACCGGTTCTCCCCCGCGACCGCTGACTGGTTCCGGGGGTCCTTCCTCGCGCCCACGCCCGCGCAAGAAGGCGCCTGGGACGCCATCTCCTCCGGCCGCCACGCCGTCGTCGTCGCGCCCACCGGGTCGGGCAAGACGTTAGCGGCATTCCTCTGGGCGCTCGACCGGTTGTCGGTGGCCCCCGTCCCCGAAGACCGGGCCCGCCGCTGCCGGGTCCTCTACATCTCGCCGCTCAAGGCGCTGGCGGTCGACGTCGAGCGCAACCTGCGGTCCCCGCTCGTCGGCATCGGCCACGCCGCCGCCCGATTGGGTATGCCGCTCCCCCAGGTCCGCGTGGCCGTCCGGTCCGGCGACACCCCGGCAGCCGACCGGCGCGGCTTCGTCCGCGACCCGTCCGACATCCTCATCACCACTCCCGAGTCACTGTTCCTCATGCTCACCTCCGCGGCCCGCGAGTCGCTGGTCGGCGTTGAGACGGTCATCCTCGATGAGGTCCACGCCGTCGCGGGCACCAAACGGGGGGCGCATCTGGCGCTGACCCTTGAGCGGCTCGACGCCTTGCTGGAGCGGCCCGCGCAGCGGATCGGGCTGTCCGCGACCGTGCGGCCCGTCGAGGAGGTCGCACGTTTCCTCGCGGGGGGTCGGCCGGTCGACATCGTGGCGCCGGCGTCCGCCAAGCAGTGGGACCTGCAGGTCGTTGTGCCAGTGCCTGATCTGGGTGCCATCGGGTCGCCCACGGGTGACCTGTCTGGTCCGGCGGCCGGCGACCAGGCGCGGGCGTCGATCTGGCCGCACGTCGAGGAGCGCATCGTCGACCTCGTTGCCGCGCACCGCTCGACGCTTGTCTTTGCCAACTCGCGACGGCTGGCCGAGCGGCTGACGACGCGGCTCAACGAGATCTGGCAGGAGCGCACCGAGGAATCACTCGACAGCGCCGAGATGCCAGTTGGCTCGGGGTCGGCGGGTACGACGGGTATGGCGAGTACGACGGGCCTGGGGGCGCACGGCATACCTGCTGGGGCGGCCTGGGGAGGCGCGGCTGGTGGGATGCCGGCGCAGATCATGGCTCAGTCGGGGGCCGCGCGAGGGGCGCCTGCGCTGCTCGCTCGCGCCCACCATGGATCTGTGAGCAAGGAGCAGCGGGCGCTCATCGAGGAGGACCTCAAGGCCGGACGGCTACCCGCGGTCGTCGCCACGAGCAGCCTCGAGTTGGGCATCGACATGGGCGCCGTCGACCTGGTCGTCCAGGTCGAATCGCCCCCCTCCGTGGCCAGCGGCCTGCAGCGGGTCGGGCGGGCCGGTCACCAGGTGGGGGCGGTGTCTCGGGGCGTGCTGTTCCCGAAGTTCCGCGGCGACCTCGTGCAGACCGCCGTCGTCGTCGAGCGGATGCGCACCGGGTCGATCGAGTCGCTGCGCGTCCCCGGCAACCCGCTCGACGTGCTCTCCCAACACATCGTCGCGATGTGCGCCATGGACGACTGGTCGGTCGAGGAGTTGGAGGCCCTGGTCCGGCGGGCGGCACCCTTCGCGGGGCTGTCGCGGCTGGTGCTGGAGTCGGTGCTCGACATGTTGTCCGGGCGCTATCCATCCGACGAGTTCGCTGAGTTGCGCCCCCGGATCGTCTGGGACCGGGTCGCCGGGACGCTCCACGGGCGCCGCGGCGCCCAGCACCTCGCCGTCACCTCGGGCGGCACCATCCCCGACCGCGGCCTGTATGCCGTGTTCCTCGCCTCTGGCGACGGTCCCGGACGACGGGTCGGTGAGTTGGACGAAGAGATGGTCTACGAGTCGCGGGTCGGCGACACGTTCACCCTCGGGACGTCGACGTGGCGGATCGAGGACATCACCCACGACCGCGTTCTAGTGACTCCGGCGCCGGGTCAGCCGGGCAGGCTGCCGTTCTGGAAGGGCGACACCCTCGGGCGGCCAGTGGAGCTCGGGGCCGCAGTCGGTGCGTTCGTGCGCGAAGTCGGCGGGCTGGCCACGGCCGCAGCCCGGAAGCGGGTCGGCGCCGCCGGCCTGGACGAGTGGGCCACCGACAACCTGTTGGGTTACCTCACCGAGCAGCGCGAGGCGATCCCCCAACTGCCGACCGACCGGATGATCGTCGTCGAACGATTCCGCGACGAGCTGGGCGACTGGCGCGTTGTCATCCACTCCCCTTTCGGCAGCCCGGTCCATGCCCCGTGGGCGTTGGCCGTGTCGGCAAGGATGCGGGAGCGGTTCGGCGTCGACGTGCAGGCAATGCATGGCGACGACGGGATCGTCCTGCGGCTGCCCGACCTCGACCTGGGTGGTGAGGTTGGTGTCAATGCCGACGCCGGCAGCGCGACGATCGGCGCCGAGCTGACCCAGGAGTTGCTCGACCTCATCCTGCTCGACCCCGACGAGGTCGCCGACCTCGTCACCGCCCAGGTCGGCGGTTCGGCCCTGTTCGCCTCGCGGTTCCGCGAGTGCGCGGCGCGGGCCTTGCTACTGCCCCGCCGTCGACCCGACCGCCGTCAGGCCCTCTGGCAGCAACGCCAACGCGCCTCGCAGTTGCTCGAGGTCGCCAGCCGCTACCCCGCCTTCCCGATCGTCTTGGAGGCCGTCCGCGAGTGCGTCCAGGACGTGTTCGACGTCCCCGGGCTGGTGGGCCTCATGCGGGCGATCCGATCCCGCGAGGTCGGGGCGTTGGCGGTGCAGACCAGGGTGCCGTCGCCATTCGCCCGCTCGCTGCTGTTCGGATATGTCGCTCAATACCTCTACGAAGGCGACTCACCGCTGGCCGAGCGCCGGGCCGCAGCGCTCGCGCTCGACCCCACGCTCCTGGCCGAGTTGCTCGGCACGGGCGACGGCCTGTCGCTGCGTGACCTGCTCGACCCGGCGGCTGTGGCCACGACCGAGGCCGAGTTGCAGCGGTTGGTCCCCGAGCGGGCCGCCCGCGACGCCGAGGACCTTGCCGACCTGGTCCGGGTCTTGGGGCCTCTGGGGGTCGACGATCTGGTCGCTCGCAGCGTCACCTCAGATGCCCGCGTCGTCGGCGCGTGGCTCGTCGAGCTCGAGTCGGCGCGGCGGGTCATCCGCATCCGCATCGGCGGGCAGGAGCGATGGGCCGCCGTCGAGGACGCCGGTCGGCTGCGCGATGCGCTCGGAGTGTCGCTGCCAGTCGGCGTGCCTGAGGTATTCCTCGCTCCGGTCGCCGACCCGCTGGGCGACCTGGTGGCCCGATTCGCTAGAAGCCACGGGCCGTTCGGGGTGCATGCCGTCGCAGCCTGGCTGGGCCTGGGCCCGGCGGTCGTTCGCGACGCACTGCGCCGGTTGGTCGCCGCTGGGCGCCTCGTCGAGGGCGAGCTGCGGCCCCAGGGCAGCGCCGACGGCGGGCTCGACTACTGCGACGCCGGGGTCCTGCGCACACTGCGCCGACGGTCCCTGGCCGCGTTGCGGGCCGAGGTCGAGCCGGTCGGCCCGGTCGACTACGCCCGCTTCCTCCCCACCTGGCAGGGCGTCGGCGGAACGCTGCACGGCCCCGAAGGGCTGCTGCGGGCCGTCGAACAGCTCAGCGGCGCACTTCTCCCAGCCAGTGCCGTGGAGAGCCTGGTGCTGCCCAGCCGCGTCGCGGCATACCAGCCCGCCTGGCTCGATGAGTTGCTGGCGGCCGGCGAGGTGCTCTGGCAGGGGCACGGCGCGCTCCCGGGCGATGACGGGTGGGTGTCGCTGCATGTCGCCGACCTGGCGCCGACGACCTTGGCCCCCGCGACCGCGCTCGCCGACCTCGGCGACATTCACGCCGCCATCCTCGAGTGCCTCGGCAACGGTGGGGCCTACTTCTTCCGCACCCTCGTCGACGCGGTGTCCGCGGCCGTGGGTCCGAGCCCCGACGAGGCCGTCCGCACCGCGCTCTGGGAGCTCGTCTGGGGCGGGCAGGTCAGCGGCGACACCCTCGCCCCCTTGCGTGCCCTCCTCGGCGGGGGGCGGACCGCCCACCGGCGCCGCGCGACCCCAGGGCCTCGTGGCCGGTATGCCGCCCGCGGCACCTCCCTCGGCCTCGGCACCTCCCGCCTCGGTTGGGGCGCCGTCGGTGGCGAGGGCGGGGCCAGTGCCGGCGGCGCAGTTGGCGTCGGCAGCGGTGTCGGCGGGGCGGCTCGCCTCGGAGGTGCGCTCGGGCGGGCCGGGCGGTTCGCACCGACCGCTGCAGATGTCGTGGGCCGATGGGCGCTGCTTCCGGGCCGCGAGAGCGACCCGACGGTCACGGCATACACGAGGGCCGAGGTGCTCCTGGACCGCTATGGCGTCCTGACCCGCGGGTCGGTTGGTGCGGAAGACGTCCCGGGCGGTTTCGCCGGCGTCTACCGCGTCCTGGCCGCGGCCGAGGAGTCCGGTCGGGTTCGTCGCGGCTACTTCGTCGAAGGGCTGGGTGCGGCGCAGTTCGGCTCGACCGGCGCAGTCGACCGCCTTCGCGCGGGCGTGCGCCCGTTGGGGGAATCCGCTCGCGCCATCCTGCCCGCGCTGGTCCTGGCGGCCTGCGACCCCGCCAACCCCTACGGCGCGGCGTTGCCGTGGCCGGGCCGGGAGCCGGTCGAAGGCGGCGGGCGAGGCCATCAACCGGCTCGCAAGGCGGGCGCCCTCGTCGTGCTGGTCGATGGTGAACTGGTCCTCTACGTCGAGCGGGGCGGGCGGTCGCTGCTCACCTGGAGCGAGGACCCGGCGGCGCTGCAGGCAGCGGCCGGCGCCCTGGCCTTGGCGGTCCGCGAGGGTGCGCTCGGCAAGCTCACCGTCGAGCGCACCGACGGCGCTTCGGTGCTGGGCTCGGACCACGCCCTAGCCGCTGCACTGGCGCAGGCTGGTTTCCACGCCACGCCCCGTGGGCTGCGGCTGCGGCGATGACTCGGCTCACTCCCGGAGCCCGGCCGAAAGCTGAGGGCCGCGATGCCTGAGGGTGACACCGTCTGGCGGACGGCCCAGCGTCTGAACGAGGCCCTGGCCGGCGACCCGCTCGTCCACGCCGACCTGCGCTGGCCCTCCCTCGCCTTGGCCGACCTTCGCGGTGCCGTCACCCTTGAGATCCGAGCCCGGGGCAAACACCTGCTCCATCGCCTCGACAACGGCCTCACCCTGCACTCGCACCTGCGGATGGAGGGCCAGTGGCGGATCGAATCGACGGCCACCCTCAGCGTGCGCCGATTGGCCGACGACGATCTCCGGGCCGTTCTGGGCACCACCCGGTGGACGGCGCTGGGGCTGCGGCTGGGGATGCTCGACCTGGTGACGACCTCTGATGAGGCGTCGCTCGTCGGACACCTCGGCCCGGATGTGCTGGGATCCGACTGGGACCCCGTGATCGCCACCTCCAACCTCGCTGCCTCGGCTTCGATGATCGGTGCCGCCCTGTTGGACCAACGCAACCTCGCCGGCGTCGGCACGATATATGCGGCGGAAAGCCTTTTCCTGCAAAGACTCTCGCCGTGGGCATTGGCCACCGAGCTGCCAACGACGGCGGTCGCAGCATTGGTCGAGCGGGCTCACCAACTGCTCGACATCGGGCGCCGCAATCCCCTCCAGTCGACCACCGGCCGCACCCGCAGGGGCGAGACGACCTTCGTCCACGGCCGATCGGGTCGGCCCTGCCTGCGTTGCGGCACGATCATCCGTCTGGGGATGGTCGGCACCGCTCCGCAGGAGCGGGCGATGTTCTACTGCCCGACGTGTCAGGGCGTTCGCAGCGTTCAGGACGTTCGCGAGTTTCAGGCCGATCGCAGCCTTCCGGGTGATCGCAGCGTTCAGGGCGTCCGCACCGACGGCCGACGTCCGCCACGCCCGTCACCTTCCCGCGGCCGCTAGGGTCGGGCGAGTGACTGACGAGCACTTGGGCGGACCGACTGTCGTCTCGGCAGGTGTCTCCAAGACCATCAGCGACACGACCCTTCTCGCGCCCACCGACCTTCGCGCCGAGTCAGGCACCTGTGTGGTCGTTCGCGGACGCAACGGCATCGGCAAGACCACCTTGCTGCGCATCCTCGCTGGCACTCTTGAGCCGACGACTGGGACGGCCTCGATCGACGGCGTCCGGCTCGACGAGCGTGATGCGGCCACCCGCCGACGGGTGGCCGCGCTCCTCGGTGCGCCCACGGCATACCGGGACCTCACCCTCGCCGACCACCTGACCCTCATCGATGCGACGTGGGGACGGGACGTCGCCGGGTGCGCGCAGCGCGTGGCCGACGGGCTCGACGCTCTCGGCATCGGCGATCTCGCGCACCGCTTCCCGCACGAACTTTCCAGCGGTCAGAGCCAACTGTTTCGGCTGGCCATGGTGTTCTTCCGCCCGGGCGACCTGCTCGTCCTCGACGAGCCGGAGCAACGCCTCGACACGACGAAGCGAGCGCTCGTCGGCGACCTGCTCATCCACCGCAGGCAGGCCGGGGACACGCTGCTGGTCGCCTGCCATGATCCGGTGCTCACCGAGCGGATCGCCGACGTCGTGCTCGACCTGCCCGAGCCGTGAACGACCGGGAGCGCCTCGAGGACGTCGAGCACGTCCTGCATGGCGACAAGGGCTCCGGAGCGGCCAAGAACATGGGGTATGCCGTCTACGTCACGGTGCTGCTCGCCAGCACGTATGGCTTCACGGTGGCGCGCGCCGTCTTCGCGACCAGCGGCCCGGCGTGGATCGACGACCACGTGCTGACCCTCCCTACCGCCGTGATCGGTGTCGGTCTCTTCGTCGCGTCGCTCGCCCTCGCCCGATGGGCTGGCCGGACCCGTGGCCCCGTCGTGCCGCCACTGCCGTGGACCGACCTAGTCGCCTCGAGTGACGTCGACCGGGCCCGCTCGCTGCGTCGATGGTGGACCTATGCCTTTGTCGGCGGCCTGGTTGGCGGCGCGATCCTTGGCGCCGTCATCGGTGGAGGGGTGTGGGCCTCGGGCGCGGGTAGCGCGGGGTGGTTCGTGGGTGCGGTGCCGATTGGGGCGGCGGCCGGATGGCTGCTCGCGAGGATGTGGCTCGAGGGCCAGGTGGCGCCGGATACCTCGGGAACGGCGACGCTCGCTCGGGTTGTGCGGCCAGCCGCGGGGTCCTTGCGGCAGTTGCGACTGGACGACCTGCGGTCCCACGGTGTTCGCTCGACCCAGATGGGTGGCGGAGTGTTGGCGGGAGACCTGCGGGCGGTCCGCCTTGAGGTGGCCTCGCCGGTCACCCGCGGCCGCCGGTTGCGCCTGCAGGCTGCGGGACCGCGCGCGGTAGTTGTGCGGCGCGACATTCTCGGTCTCCGGCGGGCGCCAGGAGCCTTCTGGACTGGGGCCGTCCTCGTGGTCATCGGGTGGGCTGGGGTCGCGTGGGCCCTCACCGACCCGCGGGTGCCAGTGGCACTCACGTGCCTCGCCGTGGCGGCGTGCTACCTGGGGATGGGGGCGTGGGCCGAAGGGTTGCGACTGCTCGGTGACAACGCCGGCACGCCACCGATGCTGGGTCTGCGCTTTCGGACCGAGGCGATTGCGCACCTCGTGGTGCCGGTCGCGCTTTTCCTCATGACGACCGTCGGGGTGAGCGCCATCGGCCTGATGGCCATGAACAACGTGGGAGTGGACGGCGCGGGACTGAGCAGCGCGGGACCAAATGGGGCGGTGCCCATCCTCGCTGTCCTCGGGTGGTGTCTGCTCATCGGGACTTTGCTCGCCGGAGCTCAGCTGATGGCCGCCTTCCGGGGAGCGCCGCCGGTCATGGCGTTCCTCCCCGAGTACGGCCCACCGATGATGATCTATTGGTACGCCCGGCCGCTCGTCCTGGCCTCGGTGTCCGGGGGCCTGATCGTCTCCCACGCCACTGCAGGGGCAGCCGCCAGCACCGCTGCCGGCTCCGGCATGGTCACCGGCATGCTCATTGCCTTGGTGACGGCAATCGGGGCCATGGCCTGGGGCCTACGCAGCGTGAAGACCCTCGAAGAGGCCCATCGCATCTGATCGAGTTCGGCGGGCCTTCCGATCTGGGCGTCGGCCGCCTGAGCGGTCTCGTCGTCTCAAGCCTCCTCGGCGAGACTCTCGAACAGCCCCTTCGCGCCGCAAACTGCCCCTCGTGCGGCCTCCCCGGCTAAGCGGCCGGGCCCGCGTCGAACCAGGGTTTGCTTCGGGCACGGGGTGACGCCCAGCAGCATCGTCGGTCGATCGGGTCTCGGCTGCGCGACTCGTGTCTGGCAGCGGATCCGCCTTGGGATGTGAGTCGTCCCGCCCCCGGGCACAACGATCCGTTGCCGATGGTTCGTCTGAGCGTTGGAGGCTCGCCCATGGATCCGCCTCGGGGGCAGGGTTGTCCCGCTCATGGTGACTGGGTGACTCATGGGGACTGGGTGATGGACGGGTCACTGGCGCGGACGAGTCATCCGGTAGTTGGCCGCCTCGGGGTTGCCCGCCTGGAGGTTGCCCGCCTGGAGGTTGCCCGCCTCGGGGTTGGTCAC